>Ga0209795_10002038_pt1 | contig 11640 bp, 9 predicted proteins | sample AgamicOrMarz_FD_187166 | JGI IMG/M metagenome (GOLD analysis project Ga0209795, IMG submission 187166) | Agave microbial communities from Guanajuato, Mexico - Or.Ma.rz (SPAdes) (version 2) | ecosystem: Host-associated > Plants > Phyllosphere > Phylloplane/Leaf | place: Guanajuato, Mexico...
ACCGTTCTCTATGGAATCACTGCGCATCTACAACACGCTCGCGCGTGACAAGCAAACTTTCGTGCCCCTGCAAGCAGGCGTCGTGCGGATGTACGTCTGCGGGATGACCGTGTACGACTATTGTCACATCGGTCATGCGCGCGTGATGGTCGTATTCGACATCGTGCAGCGGTGGTTGCGCACGCTCGGCTACGACGTAACGTACGTGCAAAATATCACGGACATCGACGACAAGATCATTCGCCGCGCCGTCGAGAACGGCGAGACGATCAAGTCGCTGACCGACCGCTTCATCCATGCATTGCATGAAGACGCGGACGCGCTCGGCATCGAGCGGCCCGACATCGAGCCACGCGCCACCGACTTCATTCCTCAGATGCTCGGCATGATCGAGAAGCTCGAAGCGAACGGCTACGCGTATCAGGCGAGCGACGGCGACGTGAATTACGCGGTGCGCAAGTTTGCGGGCTACGGCAAGCTTTCCGGCAAGTCGCTGGAAGATTTGCGCGCGGGCGAGCGCGTTGCCGCAAACGACGCGAAAGAAGATCCGCTCGACTTCGTGTTGTGGAAGCAGTCGAAGGCCGGTGAGCCCGCCGACACCGGCTGGGATTCGAAGTATGGCCGTGGCCGACCCGGTTGGCATATCGAATGCTCGGCTATGGGTTGCACGTTGCTTGGCGAGCGCTTCGACATTCATGGCGGCGGGCAGGACTTGCAGTTTCCGCACCACGAAAACGAAATCGCGCAAAGCGAAGCGGCTACCGGTCAGACCTTCGTGAATTACTGGATGCACAACGGCTACGTGCAGATCGACAATGAGAAGATGTCGAAGTCGTTGAATAATTTCTTTACGATTCGCGAAGTATTGGCGCAGTACGATGCCGAGGTCGTGCGTTTTTTCATCGCACGCGCGCATTACCGCTCGCCGTTGAATTACAGCGACGTGCATATCGACGACGCCCGCAACGCCCTCAGCCGTTTGTACACCGCGCTCAAGGACGTCACGCCGGACGGCGCCGCGCTCGACTGGAACGAAATGCATGCCCAACGTTTCCAGGCAGCAATGAATGACGACTTCAACACGCCGGTTGCAGTGTCGGTGTTGTTCGAGTTGGCAACTGAAGTAAATCGCACGCGCGACCCCGCGCTGGCCCGTCAATTGCGCTCGCTCGGCGCGGTGCTCGGGTTGCTCGGGCGCGAGCCGCGTGCATACCTGCAGCAGGCAGCGGGCGCCGCGGTACAGGGCGCGCTGGAACCCGCCGCGATCGAAGCGAAGATCGCCGAGCGCGTGGCAGCCAAGCAGGCGAAAGACTATGCGGCAGCAGACCGGATCCGGGCCGAATTGCTCGAGGCCGGCGTTGCACTTGAAGACAAACCCGGCGGGTTGACCGAGTGGCGGCGCGTGTGAGCGCACCTCGTACTTCCCTCTGAACGACTCGCCAGGCAGGAGGCAGGATGGCAACGGCCACGAAGACGCCGGCTAAACGAGCCACGTCTCAAACAAACGCAGCAGCCGCACCGAAGTCGACTCGAACGTCGGCTCGCACGGCAAGCGGCGCGGTGAAAGCGGCATCGTCGAAAGGCGCGGGGGCGGCGGCGAAAACCGCGGCCGGCGCGTCGAAAAAGACCGCGGTCAAACGTGCGCTCAACGGCACGTCCGCGCACGCGCCGGTTGCGAAACGCGGTAAAGCATCGCCCGGCAGAACGTCGCGCTCGAATAGCGGCAGCAGCAACGGCGCGTTGCCCGCAGAACTTGCAGGCGACGTGCAGGAAATCGCGCGCGTCGCGAAGGCGCAAGAGGGTGAGGGTGGCGAGATCGTGCGCAAGACGCGTGCGTCGTCCGCGGCGGGCGGCGAAGCGGCGAGCGCAAGCGAAGTTGCGGTGCCGGTGCAGATCGGCGGCCTCGCGCCCGAAGTGACGCGTCCTGACTACTGGGACAAGGCGTGCGCCGATCTCGTCAAGCGAGATCGCATTTTGAAGAAGCTGATTCCGAAGTTCGGTCCGGTGCATCTTCTGAGTCGGGGCGACCCGTTCGTCACGCTCGCGCGCTCGGTCGTCGGTCAGCAGATTTCGGTGGCGTCCGCACAGGCCGTATGGGCGAAAGTCGCGGCCGCATGTCCGAAGCTCGTGCCGCAGCAGTTCATCAAGCTGGGGCAGGAAAAGCTAACCGCCTGCGGCTTGTCGAGACGCAAGGCGGAGTACGTGCTCGATCTCGCGCAGCACTTCGTTTCCGGTGCGCTGCACGTCGGCAAGTGGAGGTCGATGGAAGACGAGGCGGTGATCGCCGAACTCACGCAGATTCGCGGCATCGGCCGCTGGACCGCGGAGATGTTCCTGATCTTCAACCTGTCGCGTCCGGACGTTCTGCCGCTCGACGACCTCGGTCTGATTCGCGCGATCAGCGTCAATTATTTTAGCGGCGAGCCCGTCACGCGCAGTGAAGCGCGCGAGGTCGCAGCGAACTGGGAGCCGTGGCGCACCGTCGCCACCTGGTACATGTGGCGTAGTCTTGACCCATTGCCGGTCGACTACTGAAACAATAGAAGCGATGCCGCTTTGCAGCTATCAATTGTTGGATTTGATAGTTGCGAAGTGGTTTAGACATCGGCGAGCGCGGTTAGAATACGCGCTGCCGGTAAGTCCAAGGATTAAAACCAATGAAGACCACCTTTCTGGATTTCGAACAGCCGATCGCTGAACTCGAAGCAAAGATCGAAGAATTGCGCTTCGTGCAGGACGATTCGGCCGTCGATATTTCGGAAGAGATCGAGCGGCTGTCCAAGAAGAGCCAGCAGCTCACCAAAGATCTGTACGCGAACCTCACGCCGTGGCAGGTTTCGCAAATCGCCCGACATCCGCAACGCCCGTACACATTCGACTATGTGAACGAGCTCTTCACCGATTTCCACGAACTGCACGGCGACCGCCACTATGCGGACGACCTGTCGATCGTCGGCGGCCTCGCGCGTTTCAACGGCCAGGCCTGCATGGTGATCGGTCATCAGAAGGGGCGCGACACGAAAGAGCGCGCGCTGCGCAACTTCGGCATGCCGCGTCCTGAAGGCTATCGCAAGGCCGAGCGTCTGATGCGTCTTGCCGAAAAATTCAGCCTGCCGATCTTCACGTTCATCGATACGCCGGGCGCTTATCCTGGCATCGGTGCCGAGGAACGCGGGCAGTCGGAAGCCATCGGCCGCAACCTGTATGTGATGGCAGAACTGAAAACGCCGCTGATCGCAACGATCATCGGCGAAGGCGGTTCGGGCGGCGCACTTGCTATCGCGGTCGGCGACAGCGTGCTGATGCTGCAATTCTCGACCTATTCGGTGATCTCGCCGGAAGGCTGCGCGTCGATTCTGTGGAAGAGCGCGGCGAAAGCGCCGGAAGCAGCGGAAGCGCTCGGCCTCACCGCGCATCGTCTGAAAGCGCTCGGCCTGATCGACAAGATCGTCAACGAGCCGCTCGGCGGCGCGCATCGCGACCCGAAGGGCATGGCTGCCATGCTGCGCCGCGCGCTTGCCGATTCGCTGCGCCAGTTCCAGGGCATGAGCATCAACGACCTGCGTCAACGCCGTTTCGAACGCCTGATGTCATACGGCAAGTTCAAGGAAACGACGCCGGGCGCCTAAGCCCGCGCGTTCTCTCTTCGTCCATCGGCGCGTGACGCTTTAATACTGCGCTGAACGACGTGACTTCTCCCGCCGAATCGCCCGCTGATCGCCTCGTTTTCGAGGCGATCAGCGTTGCGCTTGCCGCTTTGCCTTCTCATGCCCGGATTGCGGTCGCGTTCAGCGGCGGCGTCGATTCGAGCGTGCTGCTCGATGCGGCCGTGCGTGTTGCGGGCGTGTCGCGTTGCGTGGCGCTTCATGTGCATCACGGCTTGAGTGCTAACGCCGATGCGTGGCTTGCGCATTGTGATGCCTTCGCGCAGGAACGCGGCGTCGAGTTCGCGGTGCGGCGCGTCGAGGTGTCGCGCGATGCAGGTGTCAGCGTGGAGGCCGCCGCGCGCGATGCCCGCTATCGCGCGCTAGACGCGCTTTGCGCAGAGCATGACGTTCATTCGCTATGGCTCGCGCAGCACGCGGACGATCAGGCTGAAACCGTGCTGCTGCAACTGCTGCGCGGCGCCGGCCTCGCAGGTCTGGCGGCCATGGCGCGGGAGTCTTCGCCTTCGGGTTCAGCGGCGGTGCGCGTGCGGCCTTTGCTTCATCTGCTGCGCGCGCAACTCGAACAGTACGCGAGCGCACGCCATCTGCGCTGGATCGACGACGAATCGAACGCGGACACGCGCTACGCACGCAACGCGCTGCGCCACCACGTCACGCCTGCGTTGGCCGTGCACTTTCCCGGCTTCCGCGATGCGCTCGCCCGCACCGCGTCGCACGCCGCTGCAGCGCAACGCTTGCTGGACGAACTGGCGCGTATCGACCTCGCCATCGTCTCGCGCGACGACGGCCGTACGCTCTCTCACGACGCGCTCATCGCGCTCGATGACGACCGCGCGCTCAACCTGATGCGCTACTGGATGCGCGCGCAGGGCTTCGTCGCCGCATCGAGCGCGCGTCTTGGCGACGCGCTGCGTCAACTGCGTGAAGTAGGCGCGGGCGGCGACGGGCACCGCTTGCGTATCGACCACGCAGGGCACGCGTTGCGCAGCTATCGAGGACTCGTGTACTGGGAAGCCGGCGATAGCGGCGACCCCGCCGACGAGTCTGCGCTTGTCGAACGCGAGGTTAGCGAACTTGCCTGGCACGGCGAAGCGACGTGGCGTTTGCCACAATGGCGCGGCACGTTCGTGTTCGAAGCGGTAGAGGCGGCTTCATCGGCTAGCACTGCTTCATCCGATGCGATTCCCGTTAATGTCTTACAGCGTGAGTTGCTCAGCGCGCGTGCGCGCAGCGGCGGCGAACGCATGCGCACGAGCGATGCGCCCGGCGCGCCCAGTCGGACGCTCAAAAACCTGTTCCAGGAACGCGGGATTCCCGCATGGAAGCGTGAAGTGCCGCTGCTGTATATTGGCGAAGAACTGCTCTTCGTGCCGTTGCTCGGCGTGAATCGCGCCGCGTTGTCGGCAACGTTGCCGCCCGGCGAGGCCTGCGTAACGATCGTCTGGCGCGAGGATCTGCTGATCGCCTGACCGGCCGGTCGGTCGCACGGTGATCAACTTTGAGTCTTCAAATAGGGCGCGAGTACCGGTTCGAACGAGGCGACGAAAAAAGGTGCCGAGGTGCGCGCTGCAAGCGTTTGCTGGCGGCGTTGCGAGCCTCGCCGCGGGCTGTGCGGCTTGTCTTTTTGCGTACGATCGGGTACGTTAACTTGTTTGCCCGACCCGCTTTTGCCGTCGCTTTTGTCGGTTTTCCGATCGTGATCCGAATTTTCCGGTAAGCCATTAGCGATCAATCACGGGCAAATCCGCGCGTGCTGCACGCGCGCTGCATTTACGCCGCCACACACTTTGCCGCCGTTCACGAGACGTTGCGCCCCTGTGCTTTTGTGCGGTCGTCGCGAGCGCGCCAGCGCGGTTTCTCCTCCAGTTCAGAACGACAATGGCACTCATCGTACATAAATACGGCGGCACTTCGATGGGCTCGGTCGAGCGCATCAAGAACGTCGCCAAGCGCGTCGCGAAATGGCATAAGGCCGGTCACAAGATGGTAGTCGTGCCGTCGGCAATGTCCGGCGAAACGAACCGTCTGCTCGGCCTCGCGAAAGAGATCACGACCCAGCCCAGCCCGCGCGAACTCGACATGATCGCCGCCACGGGTGAGCAGGTCAGTTCGGGTCTGCTCGCCATCGCGTTGCAGGAAGCCGGCGTCGACGCGGTCAGTTACGCCGGCTGGCAAGTGCCGGTCAGAACAGACAGTGCGTTCACTAAAGCGCGCATCAGCGAGATCGACGGCGAGCGCGTTCTGCGCGATCTCGACGCGGGCAAGGTAGTGGTGATCACAGGCTTCCAGGGTATCGATCCCGACGGCAACATCACCACGCTCGGCCGCGGCGGTTCCGACACCTCGGCGGTCGCGGTTGCGGCTGCGTTGAAGGCGGACGAGTGCCTGATTTATACGGACGTCGACGGCGTGTACACGACCGACCCGCGCGTGGTCGAAGAGGCGCGCCGCCTCGACCGCGTGACGTTCGAAGAAATGCTGGAAATGGCAAGCCTGGGTTCCAAGGTGTTGCAGATCCGCTCGGTGGAATTCGCCGGCAAATATCAGGTCAAGACGCGCGTGCTGTCGAGCCTGACCGATCCGCTCATCCCGCTCGACGCTGAAATGAAGTCGGGCACCCTGATTACTTTTGAAGAAGACGAGACCATGGAAAAAGCAGTCATCTCGGGTATCGCGTTTCAGCGCGACGAAGCTCGCATCGCCGTGATGGGTGTGCCCGACAAGCCGGGCATTGCGTATCAGATTCTCGGCCCGGTGGCGGACGCGAACATCGACGTCGACATGATCATCCAGAACCAGAGCGTCGAAGGCAAAACGGCTTTCACGTTCACGGTCGGCCGCGGCGATTATCAGCGCGCCATGGACATTCTCACGAACCAGGTGAAGGGTCACGTTCAGGCCGAGCAGGTGCTGGGCGATCCGAAGGTGTCGAAGGTCTCGGTGGTGGGCGTGGGTATGCGCTCGCACGTGGGCATCGCGAGCACGATGTTCCGCACGCTGTCGGAAGAGGGCATCAATATCCAGATGATCTCTACGTCCGAAATCAAGATCTCGGTGCTGATCGACGAGAAGTATATGGAGCTCGCGGTGCGCGCGCTGCATAAGGCGTTCGAACTGGATCAGGCGTAATTCGACGCAAACGGCGGGGCGTACACAAGCGCTACGGTCGTTGATGTCTGTTTGTGCGGCTGCGCGAACAAAATGGCAATTCAATGACGAGATTGGCACAAAAAGCGTTCGTCAGACATTGACCTTGGCTGTTCGGCCCGCTATTATCTTGGCTTCGTCGCGCTGACTCCCTGCGCGACCGAAAGTTTGGGAGACGTGGCCGAGAGGTCGAAGGCACTCCCCTGCTAAGGGAGCATCTGGGCCAAAACCTGGATCGAGGGTTCGAATCCCTCCGTCTCCGCCAGTGATGGTGGCGAAACCCCGTAAGTCGGAAGACTTACGGGGTTTTTGTTTTGTCGGTCGCATAGTGCGCGGCTCATCGTAAGAGACGTACCCGTATGCGTTATGCCAACGTTTCGCAAGCTCGTGCATGCCACGCCAGCGGGAAGAGCGCAAAATAAGCATCCACGGGTGCCTGCATTCTAGGTGTGAAGGTCCGCATCACTCGCCAGCGTATGGTCGGAGAAATCGCCCGACACAGTGGCGCGGACATAGCAGCCGGTGTAACGCCCGGCCGCCCGTGGCACGTTGCCAGCCCCACGTCGTCCAACCGCGCGAATACGGCGTCTAAGAGCCGCTTTTTTGCTAGATGCGCCTGATTGGAGCCAGTTCAAAGGCAAGGCAGACGATCCGGCAAACCCGTGGAAACAAGGCACTGTCAATGCTCGTCAAGGTCAGTGGCACCGAAGGCTATGCGCAGGCAGCGGAAAGTCTTATCCGGCGATGGCAGAGCATCTCGTTCGCCGATCAGCACTCTCAGGTTGTACATCTGTTGCCGGACGCCCCGTCGCGCGTCCTAGACATCGGTGCGGGAATCGGAACGGATGCGGCTACGCTAGCGGCGATGGGACACACGGTGGTAGCCGTCGAACCGGTCGACGAACTGCGCACTGCAGCCATCAATTTGCATCGGCCATCGCGCATCGAATGGATTGACGACAGTCTTCCCGATCTGCGCATTATTACTTCGATGAACGAAACGTTTGACGTGGTAATGCTGACCGCGGTGTGGATGCACCTCGATCATGAACAGCGGTGCCGCGCTATGCCCAACGTAAGTTCTCTTCTGCGAGACGATGGCGTGTTGATCATGTCGCTGCGTCATGGGCCCGTTCCACGCGGTCGACGCATGTTCGACGTGGCGCCAGAAGAAACCATCGAGCTTGCACGCGTTGCGGGTTTGCAAGCCGTGCTTTGTGTTGCCACCCCGTCGATCCAACAGACAAACCGCAATAGCGGAGTGACATGGACGCGACTCGCCTTCAGGAAGCGCATCACGAAACGCTGAAGCCTTTTCTCCCATACACCACGACCGCGCAAGTCAGCGCGCTCAGCGAAGTTGCCACATTGCAGGCCAATCGCCAAAGCGCCGGGTGGCAAGTCAACGCCTGCGCGCGCGGTCGCTCAATGCTGCAGATAGAGCACCGCAGGAACCCTTTTCGCGACACGCCGCAAGCGTTGCGGACAGCGCTTGTTCGCCCAGAGGATGCGTGTAGTTGGCTGTCAGAAGATCGTCGAATCGGCGTGGTGATTGCAAGTAGTCGTCCGCAGTGGCCTGGTTGTCGGAGAGTCGGGTTGCAATCTGCAGAACCTCACGTTCGATCTCCTGAAGCAACGCTTCCGAACACTCAAGTTCAGGTGCATGACGCGAGAGCCAAAGCTGCACCGACTCTGTGAAATGCGCAAACGATAGCCACTTCTGATCGATTTGCATGGACACCAGTTCGTGAGCGACGAGGTCGCTCAACAAAAACACTTTCATTGCCTGTCTCGTCTTTATGTGCGCCGGTGCGCCTGTCTGATCGACGAGTATCTGTGCGCGAGTGCGTCGCAAAAATGGGAGGATTCTCATTTAACCGAGTGCGCTCGCTATAGCGTTCTCGACTCCTGATGATCCGCCGCAGTCTGCTGATCCCTCGCGAGCCGCTTCAGATAAATCCACGGGAAGATTCCGCGCTCATGTCCGTCGTCGAACACCAGTTGCAGACCGTAGCCCGAGGGCCGCGCGTCGACCAGCTTCACGTAGGGTGACGATAATGGCGTCTCTCTATCGAGCTTGCGCTTGCGACACTGTGCACACATGCATGCCGAGCGCAGCAACGCAAACGGCAACTCGCAGACCGCACCGTCCGGCCAGCGCATGAAAAGGCTCGCGCTAGCCGCGTCGATCGCCACCAGCTCAGGCGCGTTCATCATCGGCGCCCGGCGATCTGGGTCAGCGCGATACGCACTGCCTTGCGTACTTCCGGGTCCGCGTCGGTTCCTGCGGCTTCAAGTGCGGTAAGCATCTGTGCATCGCTCATTTCGCCGATTTCACCGAGTGCAAGCGCGGCTTCCTTGCGCACGTTGCTAATCGGATGAGAGAGCAGGGCGGCGACGTGCGTCGCGCTGGCGGCGTCGCCGATCTGACCCAACGCGCGCAGCGCTCGCAAACGTACTTGCCAGTAGGCGTCGTCGAGTGCTTCGATCAGCGCATCGCGCGATTCGGCGACACGCAGCTTTCCGAGCGTCGTGGCAGCTTCTTCGCGCACCTGCCAGGCGTCGTCGTGCAGGGCGGTGAGGAGCGCTGCGGTGGTCTCGGCGTGGGCCGGCGGCGCGAAGCCGAGCGCTCCTGTCGCAGCGCGCCGGATCGATGCATCCGCGTCGCCGGTCGCAACGGATGCCAACGGGCTAAGCGCAATGGAATTCTTCAACCATCCCAACACGCCGACGGCTTCGGCGCGCACGTTGGCGTCCGCGTCGGCGAGTGCCTGCAGCGCGGGTGCAAGCGCGTCCGTCACCCGGAGTTCGCGCAGCGCGCGCAACAACGCCGATCGCACGAATGGGTCAGGTTCCTTCAACCAGTCGAGCAGTATCGCGCCAGAGGACGCCTGCTTGAGTTCCGACAGGCTCTGCGCGGCGCTCGCGCGAACCTGTGTGTCACGATCGAGCAATGCGTTGCACAGAGCGTTCACCACGTCGTCGCGCTCCCATGAAGCGAGCAAACGGGCCGCCTCGGCGCGCACCTCGGGCGAGGTGTCGCGCTGCAATGCTGCGACGATGGGCGCTATCACGCAGGCATCCTCGAGATCAGCGAGTTCGATCAGCGCAATGCGGCGCACGACGGCATCGTTGTCGGCGAGCCGTGACAGCAGGGCGGCTGCTTCCCCGGCGATAGTATTCAGCGGGTCGCCCAAGTGGATTGGGTCTGTCGGATCGGTAGCGTGGGACATGGATTGACGTGAATGAGGAGGAACTTCGCGCATCGCTCAACGCAGAAGATACGGAATGGACACTTTCACGGCGCCCGTCGGACAATCCTGTTCGCAAGGCATGCAGTACCAGCACTCGTCGAACTGCATATACGCCTTGCCCTTTTTCATGTCGATTGCAAGCAGATCGAGTGGGCAAACATCGACGCATACAGTGCAGCCTTTTTCAGCAATGCACTTGCTTTCATCGATCGTGACGGGGGCTGAACTGCGCTGGAAAATATCGTGCGGCGTAAAAGACATCGGATTACTCCGTCAGGCGGTTGCGGGGTCGAGGGCGGGCTCGCCGATACGCAGGCTGCGATAGGCGTCGCGTTCGTTTTCGTCGAGCGCGACGATATACGGCTCGACCGCACGCTTTTCGCTCGTCATGCGGCCATTGGCGTCCTTGCGCAGATGCGTGTGGCAGAACCATTGCTCATCGTCACGCTGTGGATAATCCACGCGATGGTGGTAAAGACCCCAGCGGCTCTCGGTTCGAAAAAGCGACGCACGTGCGGCCATTTCCGCGCAATCCCGTATGGCGCGAACTTCTGCCGCGCGCATCAGTTCGTGCGGATGTGTGGCCGATATCGATTCGATATCCTCAGTGATTTCTGCAAAGCGTTGCAGGCCGATTTCCATCTTGCGTGTAACCTTCGGCGGTTGCAGATAGTCGTTGACCATGCGGCGCAACTTGTATTCGACCTGCGCGGGCGCAATACCGTTCTCGCGCTTGAGCGGTGCATAAATGCGCGCGCGTTCGGCGTCGATCTGTTCTTCGTCGACAGTGCCGTGTTCGCGGCCCAATACGTACTCTGCCGCGTTGTGACCCGCGAACCATCCGTAGGTAAACGCACCGAGCATGTAGTTGTGCGGCACTGCGGCCATGTCGCCGGCTGCATAGAGGCCGGGCACGGTCGTCTCCGCACGCGCGTTGACGTACACGCCCGACGCGCTGTGTCCGCTGCAAAAGCCGATTTCCGAAATGTGCATCTCGATCATCTGTGTGCGGTAATCGGTGCCTCGTCCTTCATGAAAGCGGCCGCGGCTCGGACGCTCGTTCGTGTGCAGAATCTGTTCGATCGTCTGGATCGTTTCTTCCGCGAGATGGTCGAGTTTCAGAAACACAGGCCCGTTGCCGCTTTGCAGTTCCTGATAGAACTCCCACATCATCTGGCCGCTCCAGTAATCGCATTCGATGAAGCGTTCGCCCTTGCCATTCGCGGTAAACCCGCCAAGCGGGCCGGTCACATATGCGCAAGCGGGGCCGTTATAGTCCTTGATGAGCGGGTTGATCTGGAAGCACTCGAGGTTCGCGAGCGCGGCGCCTGCGTGATAGGCCATGGCGTAGCCGTCGCCGGCATTCGTCGGGTTTTCGTATGTGCCCATCAGATAGCCCGATGCCGGCAGCCCGAGCCTTCCGGCGGCGCCGCAGCTCAGAATGACGGCTTTGGCACGCACCACGTAGAAGTCGGCCGTGCGGCAATCGAAGCCCAGCACGCCGCAAACGCGCCCTTGCGAGTCGGTCAATAGCCGCGTGGCGACAATGCGGTTGGTGATCGCCACGCGTG
>Ga0209795_10002041_pt1 | contig 11625 bp, 8 predicted proteins | sample AgamicOrMarz_FD_187166 | JGI IMG/M metagenome (GOLD analysis project Ga0209795, IMG submission 187166) | Agave microbial communities from Guanajuato, Mexico - Or.Ma.rz (SPAdes) (version 2) | ecosystem: Host-associated > Plants > Phyllosphere > Phylloplane/Leaf | place: Guanajuato, Mexico...
GCTGCTCGTCATGCCGAGCGCCGGAAACAGGCGCTGCTCCATCAGCGAGGCAAAGTCCTGATTCATGCTTTTCGCCGTGATCAGACCGAGCGTGCCGATCCCCGGATTCGCGTAGGTACGATACGTGCCCGGCGCGTAGGCCGGTTTCCATGCGCTGAAGTACTGCAACAACTGCGCGTTGTCGCGGATGTCGTCGGGCACCTGGAGCGGCAGACCGCCGGGCGTGTGCGTGCCGAGATTCAGCAGGCTAACCTTGCCGAATGCGCTGCCTCGCAAGGACGGCAAGTATGTTTGCGTCGGGTCCGACAGCCTCAGATGGCCGTTCAACTGCGCATATTCGGCAAGCGTCGCGGTGAATGTCTTGCTCACGGAGCCGATTTCGAAGAGCGTGCGCTGCGTGACCGGCTTGCCGGTTTCCGCCGATGCCACGCCGTAGTCGAAGACGTATGTTTTGCCATTGGCGACGATGCCGACCGCCATCCCAGGCACATGATGTTTCGCCATCAGCGGTTCGATGGCGGAGTCCACTACGGATTTCACCTGGTCTTCGGCCTCGCCTTCGCTTGCCGCGCGGCTTGCCTGCGCGGGCGCGCCCAGCGCAAACAGCAGGGTGACCATCAGGCTCACGGCTTTTAGCTTCATGTGCAACGCTTCCTCGAACGGTTATCGGCGGGTCTCCAGACGCAGCACTATCCCGCTTTGGGAAAGTGCTGACAATCGACGATAACTTATGCGAGGGTCAAGAAAAACTGAGGGCGTGCAGTTGCAGTTGCAGTTCGCGGTGAGCGCAATACGGTCTCCTCGCAACCGTAATCGCGCCGTTGGAAAATGGTTACGGTTCCGCGATAGAAAACCAGTAATCGAACTTATCGAACATTCCGAGCATTTCCCGGAACTTCGCTTTATCGCCGTCGAACTTCACCTTACCCGTCTCGGACAATTGCTGCAGCTTCACGTTGCCGAGCGCGATGTCGTCCAGGGTCGACTTGTCGAACGTGATCGTTCCGTCGGCATGCTCCAATGGACGGCCTTCCACATAGTTCATCACACCGTTGCGCACGGTAAGCGCAAATTGCTTCTTCACGTCGGGCAGGATCAGATTGAACGCATAGCTTTTATTCGCTGCGCGCGGCCCGTTCAGGTGGATCGCCAGGAAGTCGAGGAACATTTCCGGCGACATGGCCGTGATGATGTCGGGCGCAGCCGTGTTCACGCCGGCCATCTTCTTCACGCCACCGCGCAACTCGTGAGCGCCGCTCAGATAAACATTGCGGACGGTGCCCGATTCCGACTGATAGCCCAACTGTTCAAGTGCATCTGCTTCGAGACGCCGCGCGGCCTGATTATCAGGTTGAGCGAATACGAGCTTGTTGGTGATGGTGGCGACCCATCGGTACTCGCCTTTCCGATAGGCGTCACGCGCATTCGCCATGATCTTGTCGGCGCCGATAAGCTCGACGTATTTCTTCGCTTCGTCGGCGGGGGGAAGCGGATCGAGGTTCGCGGGATTGGCATCCCACCATCCCAGGTAGAGTTGATAAGTCGATCTCACGTCGTGTTTCAGATTGCCGTAATAGCCACGGTTATAAAACTCCTTGGCGAGCGAATCGGGAAGCACGAACTGTTCGGCGATTTCGTGCATGGTCAAGCCTTCGTTGGCCATGCGCAGTGTCTGATCGTTGATGTACTTGTACAGGTCCCGCTGTTTCGACAGATGCTCGACGACGCGTTCGTTTCCCCACTGCGGCCAATGGTGGCTTCCGAAAGACACCTGAGCGTCGTTGCCGAACATGGCAATGGTTTGATCGAGCGCCGCAGCCCACTTCTGCGCGCTTCTCGCCTTCGCGCCTCTGAGCGTCAGAATGTTATGCAACGAATGATTCGCGTCTTCGGCGAGATCGAGCGCCTTGAACTGCGGGAAGTAGAACAGCATCTCGGCGGGCGCTTCGGTGCCTGGCGCCATCTGAAAGACGACGTCGACGCCGTCCACCGTCAGCTTCTCGCCCGTCTTCTTGATGAGGCGGTTCGGTTGAAGCAGCGTGAGCGTGCCGGTCGCATTGACGAGGCCGAGGCCGCTGCCGACCGTACCTTTCGGGTCCTTCTCGAGAAGATCGCCGTACATGTACGACGCGCGGCGACTCATTGCGTTTCCAGCGAAAATGTTCTCGCTGATTGCTTCTTCCATGAAGCCTTCCGGCGCGATCAATGGAACCTTGCCCGAGGCCACGTCTTTTTCGTCGACCACGCCTCTGATGCCGCTGAAATGGTCGACGTGGCTATGCGTGATGATGACGGCGCTAACCGGCCGGCGTTCGACCTTTTCATTGACCAGTTCCAACGCTGCCTTGGCTGTCTCGGCTGAACTTCCGGTATCGACTACGATCCAGCCCGTCGACCCACGAATGAAGGTGATATTGGCCAGGTCGATATTGCGCACCTGATAGATACCGTCGACCACCTTGAACAGGCCGTTCATCGTCAGTATCTGCTCCTGACGCCACAGGCTTGGATTGACCGTTGGCGGAGCTTCGGTTCCGGGACGCAGGAAAGCATAGCGTGTGAGGTCGACCACCGTACGGCCCGACGCGGTGGTCAGAACTGGTTGCGGCAGGGACGATATGAAGCCGCGTCCGGCATCCTCGAAATCCCGCTTGTCTGCGAGATTCAGGTAACTCGCGATCTGCTGGTTCACCTGCCTGGTCTGTGTCGTTGCGTCGTTTCTCGCGGGACTGTTCGCGCCTGCTTCGTTCGATTGTGCATATGCCTGCGCACCTATGCTTAACGGCAACACCCATGCTAACCATTTCATCTTGCCTCCGGGCCTACGCTAGCGGTTCGCCAACAACATCCATCTGCGGACAACGAGTCCTCAGAGAGCTTTCAATACTCCTGATCTAATCTGGATGTTGGGTAGGAGGAAGTCAAGAACGAGATGCGTGACCGCCTGACGGCCTCACGGCATCATGATTCGCAAACAGAATCGGGCGGCTGACGCAATGCGCTAAACGGTCACACGGTCACACGTTCACGCTTTCTGAAGGGCGCACCGTTCGCGACGAAGTAGGGCGTGTCCACGCGCGCCAATGCCTCGCGTCCGCGAATCTGGTCGGCGATCTTCTCGGCCAGCATGATGGTCGGCGCGTTCAGATTGCCCGTGGTGATAAGCGGCATGATCGACGCATCGACCACGCGCAGCCCCTCCATGCCATGCACGCGTCCTTCGTTGTCCACCACGGCCATGTCGTCGTAGCCCATCTTGCACGAGCACGAAGGATGAAACGCCGTCTCGGCGCGCGCCCGCACGAACGCGTCGAGTTGCGCGTCGGTAGTCAGCTCGGCGCCGGGATTCAGCTCGCGTCCGCGATAACGGTCCAGCGCCGGTTGCCGCATGATCTCGCGCGTGATGCGAATGCCGTCGCGGAACTCGCGCCAGTCGAGCGGATCGGCCATGTAGTTAAAGAGGATGCTCGGATGCGCCGCCGGATCGCGCGACGTGAGCTTCACGCGTCCGCGGCTTGGCGAACGCATCGAACCGACATGTGCCTGAAAGCCATGCATCTTGATCGCGTTCGAGCCGTTGTAGTTGATCGCGACCGGCAGAAAGTGATACTGGATGTTGGGCCACAAGTCGTCGTCGCGTGTACGGATAAAGCCGCCCGCTTCGAACTGATTGCTCGCGCCGATGCCGGTGCCGTTCACCATCCATTCGAGCCCAATAGCAGGCTGATTCCACCATTGCAATGCGGGGTAGAGCGAGACGGGCTCCTTGCATTCGTACTGGATATACATCTCCAGATGGTCCTGCAAATTTTCGCCGACGCCCGGCAAGTCGTGGACGAGCGGAATGTCCAGTTCGCGCAGCCACGTCGAGCGGCCCACGCCGGAGCGTTGCAGCAATTGCGGCGATGCAATCGCGCCGCTGCACACCAGCACCTCGCGGCGCGCATGCGCGTTGACGGCCGCGCCATGCTGCAGATACGCGACGCCGACCGCGCGCTTGCCGGAGAACAGCACGCGATCGGTCAGCGCGTGCGTGACGATGGTCAGGTTCGAACGCGCCTTCGCGCGATCCAGATAGCCGCGCGCCGTGCTCGCGCGCCGGCCTTGAGGCGTGACCGTGCGATCCATCGGGCCGAAGCCTTCCTGCTGATAGCCGTTCAGATCGTCGGTGCGCGGAAAGCCGGCCTGCACGCCGGCTTCGACCATCGCCGCGAACAGCGGATTGTTGCCGGGCTTGCTGGTGGTCACATGCACCGGACCGTCGCCGCCGTGATACGCGTTCGGACCCACGTCGCGCGTTTCGGCTTTACGGAAGTACGGCAGGCAGTCGAGATACGTCCAGTTTTCGAGGCCTGGGCGCTGAGCCCAGCCGTCGTAATCGAGCGCGTTGCCGCGGATATAGCACATGCCGTTGATCAGCGACGACCCGCCGAGTCCCTTGCCGCGTCCGCATTCCATGCGACGGTTGTCCATATGCGGCTCGGGGTCGGTCTCGTACGCCCAGTTATAGCGGCGCCCTTGCAGCGGATAGGCGAGGGCGGCGGGCATCTGCGTGCGGAAATCGAAGCGGTAATCGGGGCCGCCCGCTTCGAGCAGCAGCACGGTGACGTCGGCGTCTTCGGTGAGACGCGAGGCCAGCACGTTGCCCGCCGAACCCGCGCCGACGATGATGTAATCGTATTCGTTGGAACTCATGGCAGCGCTCTCAGAACACCGGTTGATAAGGGCCTAGCTCGACCTGCACGGACTTGATGCGCGTGTAGTGCTCGAGTGTCGTGATGCCGTTTTCGCGGCCCACGCCGGATTGCTTATAGCCGCCCACGGGCATTTCGGCGGGCGACTCGCCCCACGTATTGATCCAGCAAATGCCCGCTTCCAGCCGATGAATCACGCGATGCGCACGCGAGAGATTTTCCGTCACGACGCCTGCGGCGAGGCCATACGCGGTGCGATTCGCGCGCTCGATGGCTTCGTCTTCTTCGTCGAATACGAGAATGCTCATGACCGGCCCGAAGATTTCCTCGCGCACGATTCGCATGTCGTCGTGGCAACCGGTGAATATGGTTGGCTCTACGTATTGACCTTGCGCATAATGATTTTCTGTCAAACGCTTGCCGCCCGCGATCAAACGCGCGCCTTCTGTAACGCCGCTTTCTATATAGCCGAGCACCTTCTGCAATTGCGCGGCGCTCACGAGCGGGCCAAAGTTGGTGGCGGCCTCGGTCGGCGCACCGACGCGAATACGCTTCACGCGTTCGAGCAGCAATGCCTCGAAGCGCTCGATCACATTGCGCTGCACGAACACGCGCGTGCCGTTCGTGCAGACCTGGCCCGAGCTGAAGAAGTTGGCGCTCATCGCGATGTCGGCGGCGCGTTCGAGATTCGCGTCGTCGAACACGAGCAACGGGGACTTGCCGCCGAGTTCCATCGTGACTTCTTTCAACGACGACGCGCCCGCCATCGACATCACCTTCTTGCCCGTTTCGACGCCGCCCGTGAACGAAATCTTTTCGATGTCCGGATGCGCGGCCAGCATCGCGCCCACGCGGCCGTCGCCTTGCACGACGTTGAACACGCCAGGCGGCACGCCGGCTTCGGTGTAGATTTCCGCGAGTTTCAACGCGGTAAGCGGCGTGACCTCGCTCGGCTTGAAGATCATTGCGTTGCCTGCGGCAAGCGCGGGCGCGGACTTCCAGCACGCAATCTGAATCGGATAATTCCATGCGCCGATGCCCGCGCAAACGCCGAGCGGCTCGCGCCGCGTGTACACGAACGACGACGGCCGCAGCGGAATCTGCTGCCCTTCGATAGCGGTCGCGAGTCCCGCGTAATACTCGATGACGTCCGCGCCGGTCACGATGTCCACGGCCTGCGTTTCCGCGATCGGCTTGCCGGTGTCGCGCGTTTCGAGCCGCGCGAGTTCGTCGTTGCGCTCGCGCAGAATCTCGACCGCGCGGCGCAGGATGCGCGAGCGCTGCATTGCCGTGAGCGCGGCCCACTCGCGCTGACCGTCGCGCGCGGATTGCACTGCGCGATCGACGTCCGCGGCACTCGCCTGCTGCACGGTCGCGAGCGTTTCGCCGGTGGCGGGGTCGACGGTGTCGAAGGTTTCACCGCTGGTCGCGTCGACGTAAGCGCCGCCAATGTACAGACGTTGCGTTGCGAATACCGCCATCATGTGCTCCTTGGTAGAGATGTCGCCGGCTGCTGCGCGCGTTATTCGCACGCCGCCAGAACCAGGTCGATGTATTCGTTGGCGACGCGCAGCGCCGCTTTCGTGTCGAACGGTTCGCCCGACAAAGCGCCGCGCAGCCACAATCCGTCGATCAATGCCGCGAGACCGCTGGCCGCGCGCCGCGCCGCCGCACGCGGCAGCGCTTTAGAAAAATCTGCGCACAGATTGGAGTTCAAGCGGCGCGTGTTGACGTACTGCAGACGCCGCAACTGCGGCTTGTGCATGCTCTCGGACCAGAACGCAAGCCACGTCTTCATGACGGGCGCGCTGGTTTGCTCGGCATCGAAATTGGCGGCGACGACCGCACGCAGTTTCGAGCGCGGGTCCGTTTTTGCCGCGCGACGGCGGCGGGACGTGGCCTGCCACAAATCGCGCAACACATGGCGCATGGTGGCTTCGAGAAGACCGTCCTTGTCGCCGAAATAGTGGCTCACGATGCCGGTGGAAATGCTCGCGCGCTGCGCGACCGACGCGAGCGTCGCGCCCGCGAGGCCGGTCTGGTCGATGGTGAGCAGCGTCGCGTCGATCAACTGCGCGCGGCGAATTTCGCGCATTCCGAGCTTGGGCATGGCGTGACTGTAAAGATCAGACGGTTCGGTGCCGGCACTTTGCCCGCAGGTTCGATCGACGCATGGTAGTTTTTTTATATTGAACGGTCAATCAATAAAAACCTGCGAAGAAGGGGCATGTCGGTTTCGGCCAAACTCGTGTCGGGTTCGGTGCAGGTGGTTGACCGCGGCGGGCGCTACGCTCGTTGAACGGCGTGCGGCGCACAGGCCGCGCACCGCTCACAAGACATGGAGACATTCAATGAGCAGCAATCGCGGCGTTGTCTATCTGGGGCAGGGCAAGGTTGAAGTGCAATCGATCGACTATCCGAAGATGGTCGACCCACGCGGCCGTGCGATCGGTCACGGTGTGATTCTGAAGGTGGTCAGCACGAATATTTGCGGCTCCGACCAGCACATGGTGCGGGGCCGCACGACCGCGGAAGTCGGCCTCGTGCTCGGCCACGAGATTACCGGCGAAGTGATTGAGGTCGGCCGCGACGTCGAGACGCTGAGCGTTGGCGATCTCGTCTCCGTGCCGTTCAACGTGGCATGCGGACGGTGTCCGACCTGCAAGTCGCAGCATACCGGCGTGTGCCTGAACGTGAACCCGTCGCGTGCGGGCGGCGCTTACGGATACGTGGATATGGGCGGCTGGATCGGCGGCCAGGCCGAGTACGTGATGGTGCCGTATGCCGACTTCAATCTGCTGAAGTTTCCCGACCGCGCGCAGGCGATGTCGAAGATTCGCGACCTGACGTGCCTGTCCGACATTCTGCCGACCGGTTATCACGGCGCGGTCATGGCAGGCGTGAAGCCGGGCGCGACGGTTTATATCGCAGGCGCCGGGCCGGTGGGCATGGCGGCGGCTGCGTCGGCGCGTCTGTTGGGCGCGGCGTGCACGATCGTCGGCGACATGAACGAGGAGCGCCTTGCGCATGCTCGCAAGATGGGATTCGAGACCGTGGATCTGTCGAAGGATGCGACGCTCGGCGAACAGATCGAGCAGATTCTGGGTAAGCCGGAAGTGGATTGCGCGGTGGACTGCGTGGGCTTCGAGGCGCACGGCCACGGCAGCAGCGGCTCGCACGAGGAAGCACCCGCCACTGTGCTGAACTCGCTGATGGAAATCACGAGGGCTGCGGGGGCGATCGGTATTCCGGGGCTCTATGTCACCGACGATCCGGGCGCCGCGGACGCAGCCGCGCGCAAGGGGAGTCTGAGCATCCGCTTCGGGCTCGGCTGGGCGAAGTCGCATTCGTTCCACACGGGCCAGACGCCGGTGATGAAGTACAACCACAATCTGATGCAGGCGATCTTGTGGGACCGTCTGCCGATTGCGGACATCGTGAACGTGACGGTGGTGTCGCTCGATCAGGCGCCGGACGGTTATCGCCAGTTCGACGGCGGTGCGCCGCGCAAGTTCGTGATCGATCCGCATGGGCTGTTGAAGGCGGCTTGAGCTTCGGACGAAGTTTCAGACGAAGTTAAAAGCCTGTAGTAAGGAAACGCGTTGAACGTGCTTACGTTCAACGCGTTTTTTGCTTGTGACGAGCGATCCCAAAAACATGGGAGTCGGGCGATCTGATAGGGTTACGCCGTCATAAGCGACGAGGCTCGCGATGGGTGGAACCGAACTGAAGACGGATTCGTTTCAACGGTGGGTGATGTACCGTAAGGATGCCTATGGAAGTGGGCGTATCTTTCTTTCTACCGAGCAGAAAGAGGCGGTTGAAGAGGGCAAGAAGTTCTCACAACGCGCATATGCCGATGTGTGGGCTAAAGACTCCGCGCTGGTTCGGCGGGTCCGCGCGTTTCTCGGGACGAACTTCTATTGGCACGAGCAGTTGGCAAAGAATGGCTCTGACGTGGAGGTCGTAGAGACGTTGCAGTCGATGATCCGTGGCGAGAGTGTTGTGCTGATTGCCGAGCAATCGCGGACGGGCGGTGCGGTGGGCAATCCGGTGCCTAAGCCGGAGAGGGTCCCGAGCTTCCGCAGCTCGTTAATGAACGATTGCGGAATGTCCTACGATGCCGCGACGGCTTATATCGACCGCTATAACGACATTGTGGACCGGGCGAATGCGGTTGCAGATCGCTATGCGAATGCTGAGTCTTCGTCACTGGCCGACGCTGTGAGTGACCTTACGGAAACCGCTACGCCGCTTGGCGATGCGCAGCCGTTCGATTACGCGCCAGATCCGGTGAGCGGCGACACAGAGGAACTGGCGGCTAGTACGGATAATCCACGCTATGCGGCGAAGATGCTTGGCTACGACTACAAAACGTTCGGGACTATGCTCCACAAGTTCAAAGAAGCCAACCGTCTTGGACCAGCGGATAACAGCATCTTTCACGACAATGGCGACGTGGAATTCAACGGGAAAATATTTGAGGACAGTATTCACGACTATGCACCATGACCAGTCTTCAACATCAAATGCTAGCGCGGACACCGGAGCCTATGCGTCTTTCCTGATAACGGGAGACGCCGTATCACCGGAATTCTGGACGCAGTACTTTCAGATAACCCCTGACACCGCGATCGTCAAAGGAAAGTCATTTGCCCTTCCTTCCGGAAAGTCCAGTAAGGCTTTGGGGAAAACGGGCCTGTGGGGCGTAAGCAGCGAATCGGCGGTAGAAAGCGATTTGCTGGAACCGCATTTGCGGTATCTCATAGCGCGCCTTGGTTTGCCCCGCGAGGGTTTGAAGGAGATCGTGCAACAGAACGGTGCGAAGGTTGGGTTCTCCTGCTTCTGGTTCAACCCCTCAGGAAACCGTGTACCCGACGTGCCCAACGACATCCGCTCAATAATCGAAGCAATGCGCGGAACGATCGAAATCGACGAATATCGGTAGGATCGGACCCACTTCGCTCAAGCATTGCAGCGCGCTGCACATCCCCCCGCAGCGCCACACCCGCCGCCCCCTAATGCGAAAACTCACTACCCGGCGGCTGCAGCCGTGCACGTTCCCCAACGTGAAGCGACCACGAGTAGTACGTCGAATGCGAATGCGTCTGCAGTTCCGGGTGTTCCGCCAGCATTTCGCCCATACTTTTCTGGTCATCGCTCAACGCGCCGACGCGAGACCAATGGTGCAGCATTCGTCTCGGCGCCGCGGTGACAGTCGTGGGCATATCGACAGTGGGCGTTACTTCGAGCGGCAACGTCGGCTCTGCAATGCCTGGGCTGTCCTGCGCATACGCAAGGTGAGCCACAAGGCTTCCCCCAACGAACCACAGCGTGCTCTTCTGCATCAACGTTTTCTTTTTCATTCTCAAAGTGGAAACGGGTGTCATCGGGACCGCAACGATGCACAACCAGAGCGGAACCTGAAATAGGACTCTTCCGATTCACGCCATCGCGTCTCAGTTCCCGATGACGGGAACCCAACTCACTGCAAGCTGACAACGCTTTACGTCCAACGCCGATATTTTGCAAATATCAACATATAAGCGCATGGGCCAGTGCCATAATTCGGCCCCCTAAACGCTGCGGGCAAAAATTTGCCGGCTCGATCGACGCGCGCAGTCATATATCTCAGGAGTAGTAGATGGCCGGCCTTCCACGCCGTAGCTTTCTGAAGGCCAGCGTCATCGCCGGCATTTCCGTGTATCTCGCGCCCGTCGGTGGGCGTGCCTTTGCCGCGTTGTTCGAAGAACGCATACTGACGCCGGTCAATTGGGACCCGGCGAGCGGCCAGCCAAAATTCCGCATCGACGGCATCGCCAAGGTCACGGGTGAAAAAGTGTTCGCTCGCGATATGCGTGCATCGGATATGCCGCATTGGCCGCAGCAGCAATCACACGCGATGATCCTGCGCGCGACGCGTGCAGACTGCCCGTACGAAGGCTTCAATCTCGCGGGATTGGGCGACGACCTGATGCCGGACCGCATCGTGACCGCCGACGACCTCATGCGCGACGGTCTGCAATTTCCCGCGTTCTACGGCAGCGACATGCTTCTGCCGAAGGGCAACACGCCTGCTTATCTCGGCCATGCCGTTGCAATTCTGATCTTCCACGACTTCGCGCGCTTTCGCCTCGCGAAGGACTATCTGAAGTTCCGCGACGACGTCATCCAGTACGGCCAGCAAACGGGACCGCTCGAACGTGATCCGTGGGGCACGTTCCGGTTCGTGCGCGTCGGTGGCAAGACTCCGTATGACGACGACGTTTTTTCGAGCCTGAAGAACGCGCCGCTGTTTCCCGGCTCGATGCGCAAGCATCAACCGGTATGGCCGGATGGCGTCGAGCACGGATCGCTCGGCGAACAAGGCATTTTCTTCGCGGATGGCATCGCCGAAGAACTCGCACATCCGCCTGCGGACTGGCTGGTGATGGAGCGCGACTACAGCACGCAGTCGATCGATACCGCCGCACTCGAGCCGGATAACGCGAACTGCTGGTATGACGCCGACTCGCACGCGCTTCACATGATCGTGCCGACGCAAGGCCCTGCCGAAGTGGCGCAAAGCGTGGCGGAAATGGTCGCGAAGTGCCGCTTCGCGGTGAAGAGTGTGTTCCTTCACCCATGCTACACGGTCGGTTATGGATCGAAAGATCACTACAACATGCCGTTCTATGGTCTTGTCGCTGCGATGTATGGCGATGGCCGACCGGTGCGCCTCGCTAACGATCGCTACGAGCAGTTTCAAAGCGCGCTCAAACGCCATGCGTTCAACATGAAGTACCGCATTGCGGTCGACAGAAAGACGGGACTGCTTCAGTCGTTCAAAGGCGATCTCGAAGCGAATGGCGGTGGGCGCATGAACTTTTCGCCGTCTGTGGCGATGGTCGGTGCGACGGCCGCGCAATCGATCTACTACTTCCGGAAGAGC
>Ga0209795_10002046_pt1 | contig 11613 bp, 8 predicted proteins | sample AgamicOrMarz_FD_187166 | JGI IMG/M metagenome (GOLD analysis project Ga0209795, IMG submission 187166) | Agave microbial communities from Guanajuato, Mexico - Or.Ma.rz (SPAdes) (version 2) | ecosystem: Host-associated > Plants > Phyllosphere > Phylloplane/Leaf | place: Guanajuato, Mexico...
GCAAGCGTCTGCAGCGTGATTATTAGCGGCGGCAATCCGCAGCGGCATCCCGCGACGGAAGCCGACACCTACCTGCCGTACCTGCTACGCGAACAGGTGCCGCGCTCTGACATCGTGCTGGAAAACCGTAGCCGGACGACCTACGAAAATGCGCGCAACGTATCCGCTATTGTCGGCCAGTCACGTTACGATTCCTTGATACTCGTCACTTCGGCGTACCACATGCCACGCGCGATGCTCGACTTCCAGCATTTCGGCCTCTTTCCACAGCCGCTGATCTCCAGCTCGCGCCGCGCCCATCTTGGCCTGCTGCCGCGCTACTCCAACCTGGTGAACGCGGAGATCGCGCTGCATGAGCTTATCGGCATCGCGCAATATCACGTGTACAGCGCCATTGGTCTTTTCTGACGCGAGGTGCTTGCCGATCTGACCCGCGACGAGAACACCGCGAAGCGTCGAGCGCATTTCCAGGCGCTATGCATACGCGTCAAGTAACAAGATGTAAGCCCGCGCGTTCGCGGTTACAAAGCACCCCGCTGGAGCGCATATTGCTGACTAGAATGAACTGTCCTTCCCATGGACAGACACGTACCTGGGTCCACAACCACTCTGCGGAGGTAGCAATGAAGAAAGTGTCCCTCGCGATCCTGATTTCCCTCGGTGCCGTAACCGGCGCGACTTACGCGCAGGAAAGCGGCGTGACGATGAGCACCGACCCGGCACGGGCAGCCGACGTCGAGCAGCGCGCGCAGGAATTGCAAAATCGCCCGCAAACCATGGAAAGCGCGCCTGCACCTATGAAGCATCACAAGAGCTCGCCGCATCACAAGAAAGGCATGAAGTCCGACGCGTCGAGTTCGTAAGCGGTCGTCAGACACGCCGGCAGCCGGCGCTTTCTGGCGCACGGGGTGAGTGCCCCTGCAGCCTCGCCGCGAAGGTGAAAAGCCGAAGCCGGCATCGCCGGTTTCGGCTTTTTTATTGTCCGATGCACCGGCCGGCGCGCGATGCCCGGTATGCTAAAGTCGCGCACCGACCGGCGCCCTGCCGGAATCTAACCGTGCGCACCCTGGTGCGGAGGACAGCATGAGCAACATCCAGCTTGATATCGAATGGACCGAAGCAGCATCCCGCAAAATTGAAAAACTGATGCCGCGCGGCGGTCAGGAAGCGTTCCTTGCGCTGCCTCCCGTCGAATGCCTGCCGATGGAAGGCGACGTGCTGTTTCTCGGCCCGGACGGCAAGCAGCAACCGTTTATCGTCGCCGAGCGCCAATATCATCACGACGGCGAAGCGGACTGGACCATCATCCTGATTCTCGACGTGCCGCAAGCCACGCATTAACGTCGACGGCGGGCGTCGCTCGGGCCTCTACCGGCCCGGCAATCACTCGCCGTACGAACGTGTCGCGCTCTGACAATCTGCAGTTGCGTGGAAGACTTACAGAATCTTCGACACAACGCGAATTTCCGCGTGTTCCACCCAGTCCGCCACTGCCGCCTTGTAGGCGGTGATGTGCGCGGATCTGGCGTGCGCGGCCAGCGCCTCCTGACTTTCCCAACGCTCGAAAAACACGAACCGGCGCGGCTCCTGAACGTCGCGATGCAAGTCGTACTGAAGCGCGCCCTGCTCGTTGCGCGTCGGTCCGACAATACCTTCGAGCGCCTCGCGCAACTGCTCTTCATAGCCAGGTTTCGCCACTGAAATTGCGACCACCGCGATTTCCGACATCCTTTCTCTCCATCTCACGAAAAGCAGCAGCATACCCGCCGCTCGCCGGTGCTGCAGGCGACTCCGCAACGTGCACAGCGTGCGATCAAGGAACAGCCCAGGAACAGCCGCGCCCGAATCGGTGCAATATGCAATAAGCATCAGGAACTGAAGTTTGGCGGGCATGCACGGCCCGCCCTGCTACCCTCGGCTCATGCAAGCTCACGAATGCCGGATGGCCGTCGGTCCGGATTGACGCGAGGCGGCACAGCCCGGAACGGCGGCGAGCCAAACCCGGCGCCGCGGCCTGCGTCATCGGCGAGTGGCCACGTGATCTCGCTGGTGACCTGGCTGGTTCGCTCCTCTGTGACAGCCCGCACATTCATGCAATTCGCAAGCTGCTAGACTCATTTTGACCACTCCGCGGAGTTCGCATGGCTGGCACTGCTCTCAGCGTTCCAGGGTTCGTCCCACTGCGCGGTGCGGGCGTCCGCGTTGAGTATTACGTTGCGCATCCGCTGTGCGCCGAGTCTGCGTGCGCACCCCGTCACCCGATTGCCGCGATGCCACCATGTCCGCTCTCTCGCCCGTATTTATGCCATCCGTCAGCGACGTCAGTCTGAGCGGCCTGCTTCCTCATCTGGTCCGGGACGAATCGGGCTGGACCGCAACGTGGCGCGCGCTCACGCTGCATAGCGTGTTTCAGCCGGTGCTGTCGGTCACGCATCAGTGCGTGGTCGGCTACGAGGCACTGCTGCGCGCATTCGATCCGGTCGGCCTGCCCGTTTCGCCCGAGGTTCTCTTTTCGGGCACCCGCTCGGCGGCCGACGCCCGCGAACTCGACCGCATCGCGCGTTGCCTGCACGTCGCCAATTTCATGGAGCAAGGCATCAGTAGCGGATGGCTGTTCCTCAATACGCGGCCGCAGGTGTTCGAGACCGGCTGGCCGCAGCGCACCTTCATCGACGAGTTGTCCGCGCACTTCGGCCTGCCGCAGGAACGTATCGTGATCGAAGTGCTCGAGCAGCCCGCCGACGACGAGTCCGCCGTCGCCAGCATGCTGGCCGCATCGCAGCCTCGCGATTTTCTGATCGCGATCGACGACTTCGGCACCGGCTTCTCGAACTTCGACCGCGTGTGGCGCTTCCGGCCGGACATCGTCAAGCTCGACCGCTCGCTCGTTGCGCGCGCCGGCAAACGCGAAGGCGACGACTCGATGATCGGCCATCTGATCGCGATGCTGCATCAGTCCGGCACGCTGGTGCTCGCCGAAGGCGTCGAAACAGACGAGGAACTGATGATCCTGATGCAGGCCGACGTCGATTTTGTCCAGGGTTTCTGGCTCGGCCAGCCCAATGGTTCGGTCGAGGCGGCCATTGCGAGAGTGCCGGCGCAGATCGAGTCGATGTGGGGCAAGTTCGCGGAATACGAGCGCGCGCATGCGCGTCACAAGCAACTCGGCTTTGAAGGTTTCGCCGAAGCGGTCATGGCCGCCGCCGAGGCTTACCGGACGACGGGCGACCTGCAGCAGGCCGCGCACAACGTGTGGCACCTGGGCGAGGCGCGCCGGGTGTTCATCACCGACGAGCACGGTCAGCAGACCCAGGCATCCGTCACCGCCGCCTTCGTGCCGCCGCCGCCCCAGCGGCTCGCACCGATCGCGAGCAGCGCTTGCAGCAACTGGTCGCGGCGCGCCTATCTCAAGCACGCGCTGGCCGCACGCGGACGCGTCGCGATGATGGGTCCGCACTACTCGCTCGCGGACGGCGAAGACTGCTATACCGCGGCGCTCGCCTTCGACCGCGACGGCAAGACGCACGTGCTGTGCGTCGACTTCGTGCCGACGATGCCGGCCGGTCCCGCAATAGGGTTGCGCGCGGGCGGACGGCCTCGTTAGTCGTCCACGCGGCTGCGGCCCGATTTGATCTCGCTGCGCCTTAGCTTGCTCTCGAGACGCCGTACATTCGATGCGCGTGTCGGCCGCGTCGCAACGCGCGGCTTGCGCGTCACGCTGACGCTTTCCACGAGTTCATCGAGCCGCGCGAGCGCCGCCGCACGATTCAGTTCCTGAGTCCGGTGTTCCTGCGCCTTGATGACCACCACGCCTTCACGCGTGATCCTGCGATCGGATAACGCGAGCAGGCGCATCTTGAGCACTTCGGGCAACGACGAAGCGCGCACGTCGAAGCGCAGCTGGATCGCGCTCGACACCTTGTTGACGTTCTGACCGCCCGCCCCTTGCGCACGCACTGCGGTCAGCTCGATCTCGTTCGGCGGAATGAAATAGCGGGATGTCATGACGCTAGATTGAAGAAAACACTCAAATGTAGATGGCGGGGAGCGGCGCAACCTTTGCGCTCTGGCGCGCGCGATTCGGGAGGTGCCGGGGCATCTGCAGCATCGGCTAGCGCAGCCCGGACGGTGCGGCGTGAACGGACAGACGCATGTCCCGCGCCTGGCTGGCGATGCAGCGCTCGCCGGCAGTATCGCGATTCATCGGCTAACGGCCGCGCGATGCCTCCTCGATTCTCGCAGCAAGGCCGGAGTCTCGCTGAGTGGGCGTGGCGATGGCCTGAGCCAGCACCGCGCTAGCGCCGATCACTTCGACGCGCTCGCGAGCGCGGGTGATCGCCGTATAGACCAGCTCGCGCGATAACACCCTGCTGAACGTGGACGGCAGCATCAACACCGCATGCTCGAACTCCGAGCCTTGCGACTTGTGCACGGTCAGCGCGAACGCGGTGTCATGTGGGGGCAGCGCGGCCGGCGACACCGCGCGCAGACCGCCGTCGGCGGTCCTGAAATAGACGCGCAGCGCGCCGCCCGCACCGGGCAACGCGATTCCGATGTCGCCATTGAAGAGCCCCAGCGCGTAGTCGTTGCGTGTGACCATCACCGGCCGCCCGGCGAACCACTGGGCGCCGACTGCAAGCGTCACGCCGGCCGAGCGCCGCACCTGCGCCGCCATTAGCGCGTTCACCTGATCGACGCCGCGCGGTCCCAGGCGGGTCGCGCATAGAACCCGGAAGCGATTCAACGCGTCGAATAACGGCAGCGGGTCCGGAGTTTCCGCGGCGAGCGCTGCGGCAAGCGCGTTGGCATAAGGCGCGAACCCGGCCGCGAGGCGCTCGACAGTGCGTTCGGCCAGCGCCACGTGGGCGTCTTCGTAAAGCGACGCCGAGTGTTGGGTGGCGTCGTCGAGCAGCACGTCGAGCGCCGCGCTCGCCGCGCCGTTGCGAATCGCCAGCGACAAACGGCCAATCGGCGATTCGAGCCCAAATCGATAATTGCGCTCCAGCCAGACAACGCAATCCGCGAGTGGGCTTTGCGACTCGTGGCCAGGCATTCCGAATCGCGCACTGACGGCTGATGCATCGGCGCCGTATGGATCTGCGCTGCGAGGGTCGGCGACGTCGCTGGGTGAGTTGCTGACTGAGTTGCTCGCTGAGTTGCTCGCTGAGTTGCTGGCGACGTTGCCGGCCGCGTCGGGCGCGGCGAACAGGTCGTCGGGCGGCGCATCGAAAAGATCCGACGCGTAATCCGCCGAACGACCGGTTTGCCGAAGGCGCTCCGGCTGTTCGTCGACGTCTTCGGCCAGTCGTGGCAGCGCCCGCGCGAGTCGCGCCTCTCCGATGCCGAGCGCACCGGCGATTCGCTTCACGCCCTGCGCGCTGAACGCCGGCCGCGCGCTGAGTTCGGCGAACACAGCGCCGGCCTCTACCGCTGCGAGCTGATCTTTATCGCCAAGCATCACGAGCCGCGTGTGCGGTGCAATGGCGTCGAGCAGATGGGCTGCCATCGCGACGTCGATCATGGATGCTTCATCGATCACGACCACGTCATAAGGCAGAGGATTATCCCGATGATGCCGGAAGCGCCCGCCGGGCCCCGTGCCGAGCAGACGATGCAGCGTGTACGAAGTTTGCGGCAAACGCGCGGCGAGTTCAGGCGGCAAATCCCCGGCGCGCGCCAGCAGTGCTTCCTGCATGCGTTGCGCCGCCTTGCCGGTGGGCGCCGCGAGCGCGATTCGCAGATCGGCGCGCGCGTCGAGCAGGCACGCGAGCACGCCGACCACCGTTGTAGTCTTGCCTGTGCCCGGACCGCCGCTAACGATGGTGAGACGCCCCGACAACGCCATGACAGCGGCCACGCGCTGCCAGTCGACTTGGTCGTCTTCCGGGGGGCCGAAGTAGCGCACAAGCCGTTGGTGGAGGGCTTGGGCGGTGTCGGCGTTCGCGCTCGTATCGACGGCAGCCTCACTACCGAGGGCCGTGCCCTTTTCCCCGCCGGCTCGGCCGCGAACGCTTGCTGGCAACGTTCCGGCGGCATGCTCCGCAAACCGCTCCCCCGCGTCGCCAACGCCCCGTGCGCTCTCCAACACACTCGCACGCATCGGTGCACCCGCATGCGCGACCAGCGCCCGCGCGAGACGCCGCTCGTACTCGTAGTAACGCGCGAGGTACAACCGCCCTTGCGCGTCAATCACCAAAGGACGTAGTGCGGCTGCCGCTTGCGACCCGTCGCTCGCCATGCCGCTCGCAAACAAGGCCATCCGCACTTCGCCGGTCGACGCCTCGAACCGACGCGCGAGCGCGGCCAGCGGTACGCACACGTGCCCTTCCGCGGTCGCGCGGCTCGCCGCGAATGCGGCGCGCGCTGCCCATCTGACGGCTTCCGTCGACGCCCCGCCGCGTCGCGCCAGGACACCGATGCGCCGGGCGAAGCCTTCCGCCAGCGCAATGCTGAAGTCCGCCGGCGCGGGCAGATTGACACCGAGATCGTCGAGTTGAAGCGGCGCCGACGCGGTCTGATTAGACGTGCTCATGCGGCACCTCCGATCATCGCCGCATCGAGCAGCGCAACGAGCGCGAACACAGGCCGCCTCACGTGCACACCGGCTTGTGCTTCCGCGTCGCGCCAATGCGGACGAACGCCCCGCACGAACAGATACAGATAGCCGCCGATATGCGTCTCGTACGAATAATCGCGCACGCGAGTCTTCAGATAACGATGCAGCGCGACCGTATAAAGCAGCGCCTGCAGGTGATACGCATGGCTCGCCATCGCCGCTTCGACCGGTGCGGCGGCGTAATCGTGCTCGGTATCGCCGAGATGGTTGGATTTCCAGTCGACAATCCAGAACCGCCCGTCGTGCTCGACGATCATGTCGATGAATCCTTTGACGAAACCTCGCAGCACACCGGGCTCGAGCGCGACGTCCGGATAGCCGTGTGCGACCAGCAATTCGCGCAGCGCGGCGAAGTCGAGCGACGGTGCCGCGAACAGGAATTCGAGTTCGTTCAGGCGCCGCCGCGGATCGAGTCGCGCCAGCGTCATGCCGGGCACGAGTTCGGTGCTGACGACATCTGCGAGAAGTTTGTGCATCATCGCCGGCAAACGCGGAGCAAGCTCTGGCGACGCCGGTGCGGGACGCTCGTGCAACGCGCCGCGTATCGCATCCGGCCAGCTTTGCGGATCGCTGAAATCCGCGAGTTCGAACATTCGATGCAGGCATTCGCCCGCCGCGGCTCCGCGCGGAAACGCGAGAATGTCGTCGGCGGCAAGGGACTGCGCCTCCAGCGCCGGCTCGGACACCGTGACCGGCGTGGCCACGAGCGCATCGGCGATTTCATCGTGATCGGGCCGCACTTCTTCCACCGGCGGCTGCGCGTCTTCGGCCTTACTGCCCGCGACAATCAGACCGCTGAAGCTCGCCATGCGCCACTGATCGCGCAAGGGCCGGCGATTGCTGCGCGCGCGCTTGTCAGCGCTGCTTTCATGCATGCTTTCGAGCGGCGTGCGGCGCTCGACCTTCGGCAACGGTTGCAATGCGATCGGACCACCCGCCAGCGCTTGCCAGCGCGCGGACAACGCGGCCTCGTCGGGCGGCTCGGCGAGCCAGCCGTCGAACTCGTAGCCACCGCCCGCCACCAGCCAGTTCAGCACGCTGCGTCGCGACTCTTTCGTGGAGCGCGACGACAGGTACGTGCCCGCGACGAGATAACAGCGGTACACGGCGCGAGTCAGCGCAACGTAGACGAGCCGCGCCCGTTCTGCCGCCTGCTCGCGCGCCGCATGACGGGTCGCGCGTTCGGCCTCGTCGTCGTCACAACCGTAGTGCAGCACCGCGTCGCCGCTGGCATCGTGATACTCGCGTGCGTCCGGTAAGCCCGACGACGGCGGCTCGCGCAAGCCGCCGTCGTTCAGGAACGGACAGAAGACGACCGCGTACTCCAGCCCCTTCGACTTGTGCACGGTAACGATCTGCACGAGATTGCGGTCCGACTCCAGCCGCAGTTGCGCCTCCTCGCCGCCGCCCTGGGTGCGCTGCGCGGCGAGCCAGCGCAACGTCGGCGCAATGCCCGGCTGCGAGGCCGCGCGCGCCTGCACGAGTTCGGCAAGATGATTGACGTTGGTAAGACGCCGCTCGCCGTCCGGCGCCGCCACGAGCCGTTGCGCGACGCGCAGTTCGCGCATCAGGGTGCGCCACATGACGGCAAAGCCGCGCTCATGCCAGAGCGTGCGGTAGCGCGAAAAACGTTCGACCCAGCCCATTGCGTCCGCCGCGTGCGCGGGATCGTCGGCGACAGCGGGTGCGTCGGCGACCTGTTCCAGACGCCACAGCGCCGCGGCGTCCAGACCAAGCCAATCGGTCGCAAGCGCGGCGCGCAAGCGGCGCAGGTCGCCAGGCGTATCGACGGCTGCGAGAACCCGCTCGATCTGCTCTGCGTCGAGCGTCGCGAACACCGAGGCCTGCGCGAGTTCCACACTGCCGACGCCCCATGCCGCCAGCACGCGTTTGATCAGACTGCCCTGCTTGTGCGTCTGCACGAGCACCGCAATGTTGCCGGGCGCGAGCGGCGCGTCGCCGATCGTGACGGTGCCTTCGCGAGCACCGCGCAGGAGGCGCACGATCTCGGCCGCGCACGCTTCACTCGCCTCGCGCTGAGCCTGACGCTTGGTCAATGCGCTCTCGCCTTGCGGCAACGTCCAGACGCGGAAATCGCCAGCATCGGCGTCCGGGTCCGACAACGGCGGCCTGCGCCGTTCGCCGGCTCGCACCGGTTGATAGTCGAGGCCGTCGAGCACGAACGCCTGTGGGTTTGCCTCGAAGACCCGATTGCAAGCTTCGACGATCGGCGCCGTCGAGCGCTGGTTGACGGCAAGCGTGTAGCGCGCCGAAGCCGACGCGCGCGCTGCCAGATAAGTATGCAAATCCGCCGCGCGAAAACTGTAGATGGCCTGCTTCGGATCGCCGACCAGAAAGAGCGGACCTGCCGGCGCAAAAATGCGGCTGAAGATTGCGAACTGCAGCGGATCGGTGTCCTGGAACTCGTCGATCAACGCAGCGGGATAACGTGCTCGCAGCGCATCGGCGAGCCACGGATGCGCTGCGAGCGCGCGGTAGAGATTGGACAGCAGATCGTCGAACGAAACGACGCGGCGCGTGCGCTTGCGCGCCACCAGTTCGGCGGGCGCATAGTCGAGCCATGTCTGCATCAACGCAAGCCAGCGAGCGCGTTGCGCCGCTTCGGCCGCAACAACGGCTGCCGCCAGCGCTTCTGCATGCTCGAAGAACGCATGCTCGGGCGGTTCGAACTTGACCTTGGTGGCTTTCTTCAACGCTGAAGCCGTCAATTTGAGCGCAGCCCGCGGCGGCGGCGCATGGCAATCGCCCTGCGCGAAGTACTCGGTCCAGGCGGCGATCGCGGCGCTCACATGATCGGGCTTGTGCGTGGTCTTGCTCAACCGGTCTTGCGCCTGTTCGAGCAGCGCCATGATCGCATCGCGCTCCGCATGCCACAGTTCGCAGGCAGCGTCGAAGCCGGCTCGCGGATCGGCGCTCGCCTCGGCGTCTATCACGCCCCAACGCAGTTGCGCCAACGGCTTTTTGAGGCGCCGCGCGAGTTGTTCGTCGAGCGACGCCGGGCCGGCTCGCTTCGCCACCAGCCAGGCCGCGAACGCCGGATGCGCATGCGCGACGGGCTCGACCTGCTCGCGCCAGAAATCGGCCGCCAATTCGAAGCGCAACGCGGCGTCGTCTGCTTCCATTTCGAACGCGAACGGCATTGCGGCAGCAAACGGAGCTTCCTGCAACGCCCGTTGGCAAAACGCGTGGATCGTGTGAATCGCCGCCTGATCGAATGTGCGCAGCGCTCGACGCACCACCTTCAACGCCGCTTCACGGTCAATGCCACGCTCCGGCGCGAGCGTCGTTTCGAAGAGGCGGCGAATGAACGGATCGCCGCCGTCGTCGTCCACTTCAATCGCGCGGTGCAACTCGGCGAGGCGCCCGCGAATGCGCTCGTGCAATTCGGCGGTCGCGGCCTTCGTAAAGGTCACGACGAGAATCTGGTCAGCGTTCAGATTCTTCTCAAGCAGCAACCTCACGTAGAGCGCGCAGATGTTCCACGTCTTGCCCGTACCTGCCGACGCCTCTATCTGATTGACGCCGTCGAGCGAACACGCGAATACATCGAGCTCTTCAGCGGCTAGCGCATCACGATGCAGCGCGCCGCTCATGACACGCTCCGCAGATGCTGCAGCAACGGCTTGAAAACGATCGACGCGAGGCTGCCAAACGGTTCGTCGAGCGTAAGCGGCGTTCCTCGCAGGGCAATGCGCAATGCGGGGTCGTCGGACTCGCCGCGCACGCGGTCGTTGATCCATACGCCCTGCGCCGCCGAATCGCTTTCGCTTACCCTCGCCCACGCGCTCTTCGGGAAAAAACGCAGCGGCAGCCTGCGCCCCGACCTGAACAGCGCGGCGAGCGGCGCGAGTTCTTCGAGCGGGGCAGCGACGGGCGCGAGCTCGAAGCTCTCACCGCTGCCGTGCCAGACAGTGCGACGCGGACCGTCGGGCAGCGCCGCGCAATAGGCGAGATGTGCGAGCCATGCAGAAAGATAGTCGCGTGCAGTAGGTTTGGCGTAGCGAAAAATCACTTGTCCGGTTTCAGTCAGCAGATTCAACGTGCCGTGCAGTTGCAGCGGCGTCAGCGCGGCCTCGCGAAGCTCCGCGTCATGAACGCCGAAAAGCTCGCCCGCAATGTCCGCGTTATCGGGCCAACGCGGCACGATGTCGAGCACGAACGGCAAGCGTTCGACGCCCGATGCCACCTCGCGGCGCACACTGTCGGCGAGCTGGCGCAACGCGCCCAGTTCTCGCGCGCGCCACACGGCGCCGGTCGCGCCGCCGGGTAACTCGGGACTCGCCTCGGCCACGCGCCGAACGCGGTCGAACATGAGATCGTCGTCTTCTATGTCGGCGTCGAGCAGCACGGGCAACAGGCGCCCGGCCAATGCATCGCGTCCGGTGTAGTCGAGTTCGAACGGCTCGGTGTCGAGCAATTCGCCCTGGGCGTCCGACAACACAATGCCGAGGCGGTCACGCAGCAGCGCGCGCGCCGGATGACGCCAGAAGCGCACGAACTCGTCGAATCCGACGGGCGCGGCATCTTCAGCGGGCAACGGTTGATCGAAAAATGGCGCGGCTGCTTGCTGCTGCGGCGCCGCGAGCAAAGTGGCAAGTTCCGCGCGATCGGCGTCGTAGGTAAACAGATCGGGCTGCGCGGTGAAGTACTCCGACGCAAACGCCTGCAACGGGTGATCGACGATAAACGCCTGGCGCGCTTCTTCAAGTTGCGCGGGACTTGCGCCCTCGCCCGCCGACACCTGCGCGAGGTGGTCGAGCAATTCGTCGACGAGCGCGGCCGGCGGCAACGGCGCATTGTCGCGGATGCTGCGGCCGGTATAAGCGATAAAAAGCCGGCTGCGCGCGGCGAGCAGCAGATCGAGAAAGAGATTGCGCTCGTCGTCGCGGCGCTGCCGGTCGCCGGCTTTGCCGAACGCGGCCATCAGATCGAATTCGTCCGCACGGGCGAGGCTCGGCAACACGCCGTCGTCCATG
>Ga0209795_10002053_pt1 | contig 11584 bp, 6 predicted proteins | sample AgamicOrMarz_FD_187166 | JGI IMG/M metagenome (GOLD analysis project Ga0209795, IMG submission 187166) | Agave microbial communities from Guanajuato, Mexico - Or.Ma.rz (SPAdes) (version 2) | ecosystem: Host-associated > Plants > Phyllosphere > Phylloplane/Leaf | place: Guanajuato, Mexico...
GACCTGCCGCTGCCCATCCAGCTCAAATTGCTGGCCGCCCTGGAAAATCACGAAGTCACCCGTGTCGGTGCTCACCAACCCAGCCCCGTGGACGTGCGACTGGTCGCCGCTACCAGCATCGACCTGGCGCAAGCAGTGGCCGCCGGGAAATTTCATGACCGGCTGTATCACTACCTGGGTGAGGGCCGGCTCGAGTTGCCGCCCCTGCGCGAAAGGGTCGGCGATATCTTGTCCCTGGCCGAATATTTCCTGGGCATCTACAGCCAACGCCTTGGCCTGGCCGTGCCGCTGATCAGCGAAGCGGCGCAACGTGCACTTGAACAGCACAGTTGGCCTGGCAACACCCGCGAGTTGGAAAACGTCATTCACTTTGCGTTGTTGGTGAGCGTGGGGGATTACATATTGCCGGAGCATCTTAATTTGCCACGTTTAACGGGGCCCTTGGCAACGTGATTTTAAAGTCGAGCGAGTAGCACTGAGTGCTTGGAAGAGCGGTCCGTGGGTGTCGGCTTAATACATGAAAATTTTCAAATATTTGACCCTGATGGCTTCTGGTTGTCGGGGTTTCTGTTGTGTGAGTATTAAGAAATTGGATTGACTGGATTATTTGTCGTGGGCGGTTTTTAGTTTGTGTGGTAAATAATTTGTGCGGCTTTAACGCTTGATTGCAGGTGAATTGAAGTTGTTAATTGAGCAGCGAGAACAACTGGATCGGGCCGAATAAAGGTAGATCCTTTTACAATTAACAGTTTGTCGAGAACTTGCAATGAAACATGCAGATAATAGCCCCGTTGCGATGCAGCAGTCGGGATGGCATAGCCTTAAGGATTTCGGGATTTTCTCCGTGACCGGCGGCAATCAGGTATACAACAACGGTAATCAGCAGTTAATGGTAAGGGTCTTTGTCCAAGTGCAGAGTTGGCTTGGCAGTAGTCTTCCCCTGACCCAGGCTGAAATCGATTCCATCGCGCTGGTCGATGGCCATACGGGTGCGGCGCTTATCAAGGACAGGAACCGCGGTGATGTGGGTGTATGGAAATATACCGATGTCCAGGATACTCGTTTTCGTCAACTCCCTCCCAATCTGCCTGCCCGGGGATCAGTGCCTTCGGGCGAGTTCGTCTATACCAAGGACTTTTATGTAACTTCCAGCTCCGATAAGCCGATCGAGTTGCAGTTGCGCCTCATACGGGCAGACGGTGAAACATTTTCATCGAATAATCAGGATGAGTTTGGCGCGCTCACCCTGGTTTCTCTTCCTCCGGCAATCTACCGGTCTGAGCAATATTCGTTAAGTCGCACTTCGGCTCCCTACTCCAGCTCAACGGGTGATATCGAAAGGGTCGAGCTTTTTATGTTGGATCTGGTAGTCGACCAGCAGCGGATGGGGTTCGTAGCGGATTTCAGCATGGGTGCCCATCTGAGGATCGGTAGTTCGGACAAGCGCTATTCGGGTTACTACCTCGTCGGGTATGGGAATGGTCAATCCATGCGAACAGGCAGTCCGGTGCGCTGGGAACGGCCAGATGTATTGGGAAGGCATCGGAGCGAAAACGGGCGCGTTGCATGGGTTCTGGCCTACGGGAAACCCGGGCCGGTCTGGGTGAGGGACCCCATGACGAGTACGGCACTGGAGTTGACCGATATGTACGGGAACCTTCATGAGCTGCGCGTGGAACTGTCTGACGATCCGCTGATGGTTCGCGTGACCAGGATATAACAACCATTCGTTCAAGGAAGAACCTATGAATGCTTCTCCAGCCCTCCAAAGTCAGTTGACTTCGGCAGCCTTCAAGTTCGACAGTTTTGTTCGTTCGGGTGTCGATCCGCGCACCGGTAGTTGCAGTTGCAGCGTGGTGCTGGACGCCTCACCGGCTGACGCTGCCGCCGGATCGAAGGTGTCCGCGACCCTGGCGTACGATTCCTTCAATGACCAGAATCTGGGTTTTGGCGCCGGTTGGTCGCTGCGCACCTGCAGCTATGACCCGCGCAGGCGAAAGTTGACCCTGGCCAACGGAGAAACCTACCAACTTCTTACCGATGGAAACCAGGTGGCTTTCCAGGACAAGAAACTCGATAACCTGGGCGTCGTGGTGCAAGGCAGTGAACTGGTCATTGAGCACATCGATGGGCGGATCCAGGTGCTTTCGCGTCCCGGCACCTCGCACAATGAATGGTTGCTTGCGCGGGAGTACAGTCCCGAAGGCAAGGAAACGCTTTATGAATACCGCCTCGTCGCGGGCCGACGGCAACTGGTAGCGGTTCACCAGCAGCATCGTCGGATCCTGCAGGTCGACTATGCCCAGGCCACCTCGACGACGATCACCGTGTGGCCGGATATTCCTGGAAGAAAACTCCAGTACCTGTTTGCCCTGCGCAATGGAAGGCTGGAACAGATCAGGTTGATCACTGCTGAAAATGTCCCGTTGACCTGGTCCTTCGACTATTCGCACAGTCATGGTTTTTTGCTGATGACTGAAATCTGCCAGCCAGGTGGGGCTCGACAAACCCTCCGGTACAAGGCACAGGGCCATAGGCTCCCCGACGGAGCACCGGTGCCTTATTTGCCCGTGGTGACACAGTCGGTCCTGTCGCCAGGCGGGGGACAACCGGCACTGGTCGACAGGTACGAATACTCCACCCGGAATTTCCTTGGGTATGGTTCGGGAATGCGTTGGGCCGCTGGGCGGGACGTGCTTTATGACGTGAGCGGCAGCTATGAATATGCCTGCACGCAGATTCAGATGGAGCCGGGAACCAGCGGCCTGCGCGAAGCTTCCCGAGTCATACGCACCTACAATCGCTTCCACTCGATGACCTCGCAAAGGACGATTAGCGGCAGCACGGTGCAGCTGCGGGAAATCGAATATCACGATGTGCCCAATCGAGCATTCAAGGATCAGCCTCCACAGTTCCAGTTGCAGCGCGTGGTGCGCGATAGCTTCGTTGACACCCGACGTAGTCAGGCCAGAAGTGAGGTTACCTTCACGTCCTATGACGAACACGGGAACCTGCTGGAAAAAACCAGTCCGGGTGGGGCACGGGAAGTCTATGAGTATTTTCCGGCACAGGGGAACGAGGATTGTCCCGCCGGCCCCCTGGGCGTGCCTTGTTTCCTGAAGCGGAAGTCGATCATCGCCTCGGCTGATTTCGCCGCCGCGCCGACCACGGTGGTTCGCTACACCTACAGTGCATTGCCCTCGCTGCTGCCTGGACGCTACTGCGTCCGGCTCGCCAGCGAAACACTGTGTGAGGAAGGCGTCAGCGAGCCGCATGTGGTTTGCCGATTGAAGTACATCAACAACCTCCATGACGCCTTTCATGGCCGGTTGCAAAGCAAGGTCGAAACCGTAGGCGGTGTACGCAGTGAGCACCGTTATGCCTACCGGCGTGAAAACGAAAACGTTCGCACCGACCAGACCTTTAGCGCCCAGGGGTTGAGCCATCTCAGACAAGAGTGGCATGACGTGTGCGGATGGCTGATCAAGACCTGTGACGCCGCGGGCAATACCGTCAGCATGGAGTACGATTCGCTGGGGCAACTGATCCGTGAAACGGTGATGCCCGACACGGATCGCGCAGCGTCTCGTCAGTTCATCCACCAGGCGGATGTCGCGCCCAATGAAGGTGTCAGTGTTACCGTCAAGGATTCCCGCGGTGCCCTGACCATCACCCGCAGCGATGGATTGGGTCGGACCGTCAGGATCGAGAAACAAGACGTTGATATGCCCGGCGCGCCCATGCGCGTGATCTATGAAGCGACTTACGATGGCCTTGGACGGCTGCAGTCGGACCAGCAAACCGACTGGTTCAACGGCGAGCCGAAAACCCTGCACACTCAGTACGGCTACGACGAGTGGGGGCATCAGAACCGCACCAGCCGCCATGGGCAGGTGATCGTTCATGAAGAGATCGATCCTGTAGCACGCACGCGCACCGAGTGGAGGGAGGGCGGTGGCAAGACCCGTACCGTCATCAACGCGCTGGAGAAGCCTTCGCGGGTCGAGCGCGTGGACTTGTCGGGCGTTGTGCGTGAGGTCACCGTCTACGATTACGATGGTCTGGGGCGGTGCATCAGGCAAACGGCGTCCGACGGTGCGGTCACTCGCTACTCCTACGATCTGGCCGGTCGTGTGCTGGATACGACACTGCCCGACGGTACCTTGATCGAGAAAAAATACGCCCCACAGAGCCAGGGTGACTATCCCACGCAAATCAGCGCCAACGGCTATGTCATAGGCGCCCGTACTTATGACGGGCTGATGCGCATGACCAGCAACCAGTGCGGTGGGCGTATCGAACGGATGATCTATGAAGGGGCCGGCAGGAACGCTTCGCAGAAAACCACTGCGGCTGGGATGACGTTGCAGTTCACCCTTGACCCGTTGCTTGACGATGGCGTCACCAGCCGCTCCGGCAGCCAGGCGCCCGTGGCAACGAAGCACCGGTTTGACCCACGCACGGGGCAGCTCCAGGAATCGGCCAATGCGCTGGTGCAGCGGCGCATGGCGTATTGGCCTTCCGGCCGGCTCAGCCGGGAATCGTGGGTCACGGCTCTCGACCGGTTCGAAAGCACGCAAACCTATTCGTTGATGGGAAAGCCGATTCGCCACACCGACGTCAACGGTACGGTCCGCACCTGCGTCTATGACCCAACGGGACGCCTGACGGGCATCACGCAAGGCTCGGTCGATGGCAGCGCTCAGGCATGCATCACCGCTACGTACGCATACGACGCGCAAGAGCAGGTCAAGTGCATCACCGTCAGCGATCCACGATCAGGGCTTACGATGGTCACTGACCTGGTCCATGACGAATGGGGGCGCGAAGTGCTTCGGCGTTCATCGTCCCAGGGAGGTGACGTCGTCGAAGTGGCGCAGTCGTTCGGCCCGGGCGACAAGCTCCGCCAGCGTACACTCACTGCCAGTGGGGTCTTGCGTGTCGAGACGTTCGCCTATGATCCGCGGGGCCGGTTGACACGTTACACCTGCCAAGGCCAGCAAGCTCCGGTGGACGACCAGGGAAACGTCATCGTTGCTCAGGATTACACCTACGACTTCCTCGATAATATCCGCCAGGTTGTTACGCGGTTCCCTGGCGGCGAGAACACCGCGACGTATCGATATGACCTGGTGGATAAAACTCAGCTCAGCAGTGTGACCCACAGTCACCCCGGCTATGCCTCTGCCAACTCGACGTTCCGATACGACGATGACGGCAATCTGCTCAACGATTCCCAGGGACGCCAGTTGATCTACGACGAACTGGGCCGCCTGGAGAGTGTGAGGTCGGCTGACTCGGGTGCGACGTTGGCGCGCTATCGGTACGATGCCGCTGACCGATTGCATGCCGTTGAATGGGCAGGGCGCAAACCGTGTCGGCGTTTCTACCGTGAGGAGCGGCTAAGCAGCGAAGTCATGGGCGAGGGCAGCCGAAGCATCCTGCACGAGGAGCAGCAATTGCTGGCGTTGTCCGAGAATCAGGAGACGGTGCTCTTCGGGACTGACGGTTGCGGTAATGTCCTGCATGTATTTGCCGATGGCGATACCACCCGGCATGCCTATCCGCCCTATGGGCAACGCTTGGCGAAAGATGGGTTGGGCCGTCTGTTCGGGCTCGGCGGCGAACCGCTGGACCCGGTGACCGGCTGTTATCTGCTGGGCAACGGCTATCGGGCTTACGATCCGGCGCTGATGCGTTTCCACCGGCCCGACAGTTGGAGCCCTTTCGATGGCGGTGGGCTCAATCCCTATGCTTATTGTCTTGGAGACCCGATCAACCTGAGGGACCCGACGGGGCATATTTCCACCTGGGGCTGGATCAAGATCGGTATTAGCGCAGCTTTCGCGATTGCATCCGTTGCATTCACCCTGGCAACCCTGGGTGCCTCCGCGCCCTTGATAGGAATATCGTTTTCGGCCGCAGCAGCCTTGACACTGGAGGTGGTGTCAGGTGTCGCATCGATAGCCTCGATCGTGCTGGAAGAGGCGGCTCCGGACGCCGTCGCCACCCAGGTCCTGAGTTATGCCAGCCTTGCCTTGGGCGCCGTCTCCGGCGGAGCTTCCCTGACGGGGAAATTGCTGGGCAGGGGGACGTCTGTCGCCTTGCGCAATACGGTCGAGTCGCTCGGCGACACCGTGACATTGGGCCGCGGCAACGCCTTGCGCGGGACGCGCGTTGGTGGTTATGCCAGGGCTGCGAGTCCTTTGGTCCGAGGCGGAGGACGGCGCAACCTCATGGCTGTGCAAAGCGATCTCAATGATGTGCTGACCGCCAAGGACGTGGTCAGCTACGCCCACTATCCAATCAAGGGTGTCACCTACGCAATCGACAGGGACAAGTACATTGAAAAAGCCCGAGGGTTTCTGGGGCTGACCGGGGAAAGTTCCAGCGACCCCCAGCGTGGCGAGGCACCTCACGATATCTACGGTGATATCAGGGAACGAAGCTCGGATATCCGATTCGCGTGAAGATGCCTCATATAAATTATTGATATATGTGAATCTATAAAAGATATTGTTAAGGCATAAAAAATATCGGTATCTTCCGTACCACGCCAGCGATAGCACTTCGCTGGCACCCTCACCTAGGCCGTCGTCGATGACGACAGTGATATTCGATAAGGACACTGCATGAAAAAGGTTCTGTTGTTCACCGCATTGGCGGCAGCCCTGGCTTCGGGCCTGGCCCAGGCGGCGGAAAAACTGGTGGTAGCGGCAACGCCGGTGCCCCACGCTGAAATCCTCGAACTGATCAAGCCAGCCTTGGCCAAGGAGGGCGTCGACCTGCAGATCAAGGTGTTTACCGACTACGTCCAGCCCAACGTACAGGTTGACCAGAAGCGCCTGGACGCCAACTACTTCCAGACCCTGCCGTACCTGAAGAACTTCAACGAAGGCAAGGGCACGAATCTGGTGACCGTGATCGGCGTTCACGTCGAACCGTTCGGTGGCTATTCGAAGAAGTACAAAAACCTGGCCGATCTGCCAAACGGCGCGACCATCGCGCTGCCTAACGAAGGCAGCAACAGCGGGCGTGCTCTGCTTCTGCTGCAGAAGGCTGGCCTGATCGAGCTCAAGGACCCGAAAAACGCCCTGGCAACGCCGAAAGACATCGCCAAGAACCCACATAACTTCAAGTTCAAGGAACTGGAGTCGGCCATGCTGCCGCGGGTCCTGGACCAGGTCGACCTGGACCTGATCAACACCAACTACGCCCTGGAAGCGGGTCTTAACCCAGCCAAGGACGCACTGGTGATCGAAGGTTCGGATTCGCCCTACGTGAACTTCCTGGTGGCCCGTCCTGACAACAAGGACAACCCGGCCATCCAGAAACTGGCCAAGGCCCTGACCAGCCCGGAAGTGAAGGCCTTCATCGAGAAGAAATACAGCGGCGCGGTACTGCCGGCGTTCTGATTCGAGCGGTAAACCCTTTCACGGTTTGAACGCCGACGGCTGTGGCAGCGTCGGCGTTTTTTTATTGTCTGGATTGCGCTATGCAGGCCGTGTCTTCAATGCCCGGCGCAAGGCCACCAGCAGCTTGACGATATCTTGTGGGTCGAGGGGTTGCGGGGCTTTCACGTCAGCCATTCTTTATCGTCCTTGTGATAGAAGCCATGGAGTCTGGCCTTGAGCTGCGGTTCCTTGGAGAGGTTGCTGGAAAATTAGACCCTTCCTACAGCGCAAAGGAAAATAGCCTTCTTACTCGGTCTCTGCAAATACCGTCAGTCAATCCGGCCAGCTCCACGCGGGGGCATCCAGCATGCCCTGGCCCACTATGCCGGTCTGGCCCAGGGCTTTCTCCAGCATGATGCAATTGCAATCATCGTCCTGCTGCAAGGCGGCGATCAGACGTGTGGCGTGGGATACGACCCAGACCTGGCAATTGGCCGAAGCCCGGATGATCAGCCGCGCCAAGGCAGGCAACAGGTCCGGGTGCAGGCTGGTTTCCGGCTCGTTGAGCACCATCAGCGAGGGCGGTCGTGGCGTGAGCAGGGCGGCCACCAGCAGCAGGTATCGCAGGGTGCCGTCCGACAGCTCGGCGGCGGACAGCGGACGCAGCAGGCCATGCTGCTGGAATGCGATAGCGAAACGTCCGCCCTGGAGTTTTTCGATGTCCAGGCGGGCGCCGGGAAATGCATCGCCAATGGCGGCATGCAGCGCCTCGAAGTCGCCGATTTCAAGGATGGTCTGCAGGGCGGCCGCCAGGTCGCGGCCGTCGTGGTGCAACACCGGCGTACGGGTGCCCAGTTGCGGCTGGCGCACCGGAGCCTCGGCGTCGCTGCGAAAATGATCATAGAAGCGCCAGCGACGGATGAACTCGCGCATCTGCAAGACTTCCGGGGACGTGCGCAGGCTGCCAACCTGGTCGAACAGGCTGTCGAAGGTGGGGGTGTGCTGGGCCAGGACATCCCATGAGCGACCCTCCCGGGCACGCACCATTGGCCCGTTGCGGTCCACCAGCAGGCTGGCGGGACGAAAGACCGGCCCGGCCCAGATGGTTTCGCGCTTGATCTGCGGATCAAGCGAAAACGCCGAACGACTGGGTTCCGGCAGGCCCAGGGCGATCGAATAGGAAAAATCTTCGGCGGCGAATCCCAGGCGCAAGCGTTTGCTTCCCTGGCGTACGCTGCCCTGGACCGGCACCTCGCCGTTGCGCATGCGTCGGCTGGTGTGTTCCGGCCCGGCCCAGAAGGTCGAATCCAGCCCGCCTTCACGGGCCAGGGCGTTGACGACCCCGCCTTGGGCCGTCTCCGCCAACAGCCGAAGGGCGCGGTACAGGTTGGATTTTCCGCTGCCGTTGGGGCCGGTGATCAGGTTCAAGCGGCCGAGGGGAATGACCAGTTCATTGATGGATCGGTAGTTGGCCACCGCAAGGGTCTTGAGCATGAGAGATTGTCCTGCTGGCTGGACTTGCAGGCGCCGACTCGCTTGGCTCGTCGTTGCCTGCGCAAAAAAGGCAGTTTGCCTGATTGGCGTCTGCATTGTGATTCTGTGCAACCACTGAACCCTGCTCTAAGCTCACAGTCGTATCGTCACTGGCACGTCCGTACAACGCAAAGGAGTCTGCATGGCTGGTCCCCGAATCAAACTGGTTGTTGGCTTGGGTTTTTGCGTGTTGTTGGCAGGATGCGGTGATGAAAAACCTGGGGAAAAAGCGTTGCCACGGGTTTTCGTACAGCAGGCCATGCCCACCGAGTATGCGGCCTCGGTGACCCTGACTGGCGACGTCCAGGCCCGGGTAAAGACAGACCTGTCGTTTCGCGTAGGCGGCAAGATCATCGAACGCAAGGTCGACGTGGGCGATCGGGTCTCGGCCCGACAGGTGCTGGCCCGGCTCGACCCGCGGGACTTGCAGACCAACGTCGATTCCGCCGAGGCCCAGGTGGCCGCCGAACAGGCGCGGGTCAAGCAGAGTGCGGCGGCGTTCATGCGCCAGCAGAAACTCTTGCCCAAGGGCTACACCAGCCAGAGCGAATACGACGCGGCCCAGGCGCAATTGCGCAGCAGCCAGAGTGCGCTGACCGCTGCGCAGGCCCAGTTGGCCAATGCCCGGGAGCAGTTGAGCTACACCGCATTGATTGCCGAGGCTCCGGGCATCATCACGGCGCGCCAGGCGGAGGTCGGCCAGGTGGTACAGGCCACGGAGCCGATTTTCAGCCTGGCCCGCGATGGCGAGCGTGACGCGGTGTTTAATATCTACGAGTCCCTGCTGAGCGAGCCGCCTTCCGATCCGGCGATTGTCATCAGCCTGTTGGATAACCCGGCCATCCAGACCACCGGCAAGGTGCGCGAGATCACCCCGGCGGTGTCCGCCGAGACCGGCACCGTGCAGGTCAAGGTCACCCTCGACGATCTGCCCGAAGGCATGCGCCTGGGATCGGTGGTCAGCGCAACCGCCAAGTCCGCCGGCAAGACGGCGGTGGAGCTGCCATGGTCGGCCCTGACCAAGGATCTCAGCGATCCGGCGGTGTGGCTGGTGGACGGTGAGGGCCGCGCCCAATTGCGAACCGTCACCGTCGGCCGCTACCTGACTGGCAAGGTCATCATCAGCGACGGCCTGAAGGGCGGTGAAAAAGTCGTCACTGCCGGCGGGCAACTGCTGCACCCCGGCGTGCGTGTCGAGATTGCACAGAACACCCATGAGAAACCCCTGACGGGAGCCCAGCCATGAGGCGTTTATGGATGGTCTCGGCTGGCTTGTTGCTGGCGGCCTGTTCGAAGGAAGAAGCCCCTCCACAGCCGGTGCGTCCGGTGTTGTCGGTGGAGGTCAGGGCCTTGGATCAGCAGGCGCTGGGACGGTTCGCCGGGAATATCCAGGCGCGTTATGAAAGCAACGTCGGTTTCCGCGTACCGGGACGGATCGCCAGCCGCAACGTCGATGTCGGTGCCGAAGTGAAGAAGGGCGACCTGCTTGCCACCCTCGACCCCACCGATCAGCAGAACCAGCTGCGGGCCGCCCAGGGGGACCTGGCGCGGATCGAGGCGCAATACATCAATGCCCAGGCCAACGCCCGTCGGCAACAACAGCTTTTCGACCGGGGCGTCGGCGCCCAGGCGCAGCTCGACATTGCCCAGACCGAACTGAAAACCACCGGCGCTTCCTTGGAACAGGCTCGTGCCGCGGTGGAGCAGGCCCGCGACCAACTCAACTACAGCGAGCTGCGGACCGACCACGACGCGGTCGTTACCGCCTGGAATGCCGAGGCCGGGCAAGTGGTGACGGCCGGCCAGCAGGTGGTGACCCTGGCACGCCCGGACGTCAAGGAGGCGGTGATCGACCTGCCGGCCGGGTTGGCCGAACGCCTGCCTGAAGACGTGGTGTTCGAAGTTTCCGCGCAACTGGACCCGGCGATCCGCACCACTGCCATCGTGCGCGAGATCGAGCCCCAGGCCCAGAGCGCCACCCGCACCCGTCGCGCACGCCTGACCCTCACCGATACCCCGCCGGGCTTGCGCCTCGGCACGGCCATCAGCGTGACCCTGAGCTCGGCCATCGAGCCTCGGATCGAACTGCCGCTCAGTGCCTTGCAAGAGGTCGATGGCAAGGCGCGGATCTGGCTCGTCGACCCGCAGAGCCAGACCGTCTCGCCTCGCGAGGTGCGGATCCTGGAGCGATCAGCCGATACCGTGCTTGTGGTCAATGGCATCAAGCCCGGCGACCGCGTGGTCAGCGCCGGCGTGAACAGCCTCCAGCCGGGGCAGAAAGTGAAACTTGACGAGGACGCACGATGAAAGGGCCCTTCAATCTCTCCGAATGGGCCCTGCGGCATCAGTCCTTTGTCTGGTACTTGATGTTCGTTGCGCTGCTGATGGGCGTGTTTTCGTACATGAACCTGGGCCGCGAGGAAGACCCGTCGTTCACCATCAAGACCATGATCATCCAGACGCGCTGGCCCGGTGCGACGCAGGAGGAAACCCTCAAGCAGGTCACCGACCGCATCGAGAAGAAACTCGAAGAGCTCGATTCCCTCGACTACGTGAAGAGTTACACCCGGCCTGGGGAGTCGACGGTATTCGTCTACCTGCGCGACACCACCGGCGCCAAGGACATCCCCGAGATCTGGTACCAGGTCCGCAAGAAA
>Ga0209795_10002054_pt1 | contig 11582 bp, 11 predicted proteins | sample AgamicOrMarz_FD_187166 | JGI IMG/M metagenome (GOLD analysis project Ga0209795, IMG submission 187166) | Agave microbial communities from Guanajuato, Mexico - Or.Ma.rz (SPAdes) (version 2) | ecosystem: Host-associated > Plants > Phyllosphere > Phylloplane/Leaf | place: Guanajuato, Mexico...
AAATCACTGAAAATATTGCTTTAAATAATTGTGCGAGCATGATCGAAAAAATGCATTTCTTATCTAAACATGAAATTCAGCTTTCCCTTGATGATTTTGGTACAGGGTATTCATCTTTAAGCTATTTACAAAAAATGCCGATTAGCCAAATCAAAATTGATCGTAGCTTTGTACAGGCAGCTTTGGAGGATAAGCGCAGTAATAAATTGGTTGCGGGTATTATTAAAATTGGTTTGGATTTGAACCTTCGAGTGCTCGTAGAAGGCATTGAAACGACTGAACAATTTAGTGCTTTTAAAAATAATGGATGCACTGAGTTTCAAGGCTATTTATGGGGCTGCCCACAGCCTTTAAATGACTTTATCAAACAATTGCCACAATTCAATCAATAAATAAAACACCTATTTTCAGGCTTTAATAGAGAAATAGGGAGAGTAAAAAGAGGATTTATATTATTTAGAATAAATTTAAATTAATTGGTGATATGTAATAACAGCTAAACATTGATGGTGAAAGATACGTATATTTATTAAACGGGTCACATCATGTCAAGCTTTAAAATAAATACACTTTTACTTTCTCTTATCTCTTGCTCGGTCTTTTTCACGGGGTGTAATGACAGCAATTCTTCTGATAATAATTCAGCAGACAATCAAGAAATACCTGCAGCACCAAAGGGCGTAGGCTTTGAGGATACGGCGCCAGCACCTTCGAATATTACTACCATTGTAGATTCATGGATGACGAATCAACGCGGTGACGCACGTTATGCAACGGTTGAAACAAATGCTGGCGTGCGTGTGCTGAGCGGCTTTTTGGATGTATGGACGCCATCAAGTTTGTTTGTCGATGCAGGCCAATCTGCCGAAGCGAGAGATGGCTTTCCAGCGGTAGTCGAATCAAACTGGACAGGTCTACCAGGCGACAGTACGGATGGTACAAAAAAGAATGCAGATGTATTGAATTACAATATTAATTATTCAATTCAGACCACCCATAAACGTACAGAAGAGGAAGCGATTCGGGCCTATTTAGATGATAGACGTGGAAAAAGTTATAGCGTTACGACAGGCATGGGCGCATTAACCGATCCGTGGAGAAAACTCACTGGGCAGACCACCACAATCAATTCAGTACCAGCCGATGCTACACAAGTAAAATACGATGACAAAGGAAATAATAGTGGACTGACCACGGCTGATGGCAATGCCAACTTTGGAAAAGTCGTTGAATTTGTTCAAGCGATGGGGAATAACTCATCAACAGAGTCTGCAAAACGTTTTTATAAATATGCCCGTCCGTGGCGCTGGAGTTCAGAAGTCATTGTTGTGCCTAGTTTAGAGCCTGCAAAAAGCAGTACTCCTGCAACTGACGGTGGTTTTCCAAGTGGACACACAGCCGAAGCTGGCCGAAACGCCATTGCGATGGCTTATTTAGTGCCGCAGCGTTATCAGGAAATTATTGCTCGTGGTTTAGATTTGGGTGATTCACGTATTATCGCGGGAATGCATTCAGCCATGGATGTGATTGGTGGACGACTTCAGTCAATTGCAGCCGATGTTGCCAACTTAAATGCTATGACTGTAGAGCAACGGAAAGAAGCTTATTTACAAGCCCAAACACAGCTCATGAAAGAGACCAATAGCTCAACGTTTGAATCGTTTTATCGTTTGGCTAAAACACCTTATGACGCGAATGACCGTTTTGGCGATCTTGAAAAATTAAAACAGCAAGTGAACCACTGGATGACCTATGGGTTTAATCAAATTGGCGATAAGACAAAAATAGCCACAGTGCCTAAAGGGGCAGAAGTTTTATTGGAAACCCGACTTCCTTATTTAACAGCCGATCAGCGCCGTGTGGTTTTAAAGTCAACTGCGCTTGCTTCGGGTTATCCAGTCATGGATGATGCTGAAGGTTATGGCCGCTTAAATCTATTTAGAGCAGGCGCTGGTTATGGCAGTTTTGATGGCGATGTTAATTTGACCATGGATGCCAGTTTAGGTGGCTTTAACCAATATGATCAGTGGAGTAATGATATTACCGGTGCGGGTAAACTGACCAAATTAGGCACAGGAACTTTAGCACTGACAGGAAATAACACATTTACTGGGGGTATTGATTTAAAGCAGGGTGGTTTAGAAATATTGTCTGAGCATGGTGCTGGTCAAGGCGATATTTATATGCATGAAAATAGCGTATTAAAAACCAATTCCGCTAAAACGGTTAACGTTGCGGGTAATTTAACTCAGCTTGCAGGAACCACATTTAACATCACTTTTAAATCGAATGTACTTCCAGCAGTTCAGGTGGCAAATACACTTACTTTAAATGGAACATTGCAGCTCGTCACAAAAGACAATTTAGCAGCCGGAACTTATACGGTGTTATCAGCTAAAAAGGTTCAAGGCACATATAAAAAAGTGACGCTTAATGGCAAGGATATTACGCCAATCTATCAAAATAACAGTGTTAAGTTTACGGTGTCATAAAAAAGACTTGGTTAAAGTAAGTTGGGCCACTCCAGATCTGTAATTAAACAATTTTGAAGAGTGGCCCGACTAACCGAAATGCTTAATTGATGGAACTAAATCTATCTACATGCGAATTTTGCTATAGATAGATTTTACCTTTTCGGGGCTAATTGCCAGCATGTGAATCGCGCCATGAATCATTCCTTCCAATAAATGAAAGTTTACTTGAATACCCGCATCCCACAGTTTTTGAGCATATCTTTCACCATCATCCCGAACAGGGTCATATTCACAAACAAAGATTGTTGCATCCGGCAGTCCATCTAAAGAATGAGCCAGTAACGGACTTACAAGTTCATTGTGTTTTTCATTTTCATCTTGCACATATTGATCCCAGCAATAAACCATTGTAGATGTGTCCAAACCATAACCTTCAGCGTATAGGCTATAAGAATTGCTACTCATCGTGGCATCTAAGGCGGGGTAGAAAAGAAGTTGATGGCTCACCTTAATTTCTGGGTGTTGTCTTGCCATTAAACATGTGGCAGCAGCTATGTTTGCGCCCGCACTGTCTCCACCTACAGCAATCTGGTTTTGATCAATTCCAAATAGTGAAGCATTTTCATGGATATAGCGAAACGCCGTAAAAAAGTCATTTAAAGGTGTGGGGAACTTAAACTCTGGAGCCAAGCGATAGTCCACAGAAAATACAACTTGTTGAGTACTTTCTGCTAATAATCGACACGAGCGATCCCATGCGTCTAAACTTCCGAGGCACCATCCTCCACCATGCGCAAAAACCAAAGCGGGTCGTTGCTCTGCGTTTTCGAGTGAATAGGGAATATAAACATGCACTTCAATTTCGGCACCATCTGACACAGCAACATAAAAACTTTTTTGATAGCTTGCATCGTGCTGAATGCCTTGCTGATCAATAATGTCTTTGTTTACTTGCTTCCTAAGTTCTTGTAACGAGTTTACAGTCTGTGTGGTTGGTCTAGATTTAAGCCAGTTTTCAATTTCAGCAATTAATGGCATCGCTTTTTTCCTGCTGCAAAAAATCTAAAATGAGTGAATTAAATATTTCTGACTGTTCTTCCATAATGAAATGACCGCAGTCTTTTACAATCGCACTGGTTAAATGTGTTGAAACCTTTTTCATAGTTTCATAAGGCGCATTATCCGTAGCATGTTCAGCGCCTATGGCTAAAACTGGCATATCTAAACTTTTCGTTTCTCTGATTTTATTTTGACGTATGGTCTCTGGAATAGAGCGGTAATAATTAAAACCCGCCGTTAAACGCCCCGGGATTTTATAGGCATCAATATAAGTTTGAGTCGCCACTTTATCTTTGTGCCACGACCATTTATCAAACATATAATTTAAATAGGTATCTTCGCGGCCCGCGATTAAAGCTTCGGGTAAATCTAGGGTTTGGTTAAACATGAAATGCCAAAGAAAAATGTTTTCACTTGGTTCAACAAAAATAGGAGGTGCGGGGGCCAAACCGGGAATTACCGCTTCTGTTACCGCAAGACGGGTCACGGACTCAGGAAAATCTGATGCAAGTGCATAGGCAACCCACATGCCAATGTCGTGACCAACAACCGAATAAGTTGGATATTCAAGTTGAGTCATGAGCATCGATAAAATTTTAGCAATGCGCCCCGTATCGTAACTTCCATCCAGTGGAGCTGAATTTCCGGTTCCGGGTAAATCGACAGCGATGGCTTGATAACCTTGTTTCGCCAGTTCAATCATGACTTTGTGCCACGCGTACCATGTTTGCGGCCAACCCGGAATAAGCAATACAACTGGGCCTTCTCCTAAGGTGACGTAGTGTAGTTTTTTGCTTTCGATGTGAATGTAATGATGTTGGAATTCGTTATACGTATTTTCAGTGAATAATTGAGTTTTCATGTTGAGTTCTCTTGCGATTCCTTAAATCCCTAATAACTGATTAATTTGAGTCTGATTCACAGGGGCAGCGGCAAAGTCATCAAACACTTTATCGGTGACATGAATAATATGTTGCTTAATAAACTCGGCACCTTCGCGCGCGCCGTCATCTTTATTTTTGAGGCAGCATTCCCACTCTAAGGTTGCCCAGCCTTCGTAGTCATAATGTGCTAACTTGGAAAAAATCGTTTTAAAGTCAACCTGACCATCACCCGTAGAACGGAATCGACCCGCTCGATTTCCCCAGCTTTGATAGCCGCTATACATTCCTTGGCGGCCTGTCGGATTAAATTCGGCGTCTTTAACATGAAACATGCGAATAAAATCTTTATAGATATCGATATATTCCACGTAGTTCAGTTGCTGCAAAACAAAATGGCTTGGGTCAAAAAGAATGTTGCAACGAGGGTGGTTGTGAGTCCGCTCTAAAAACATTTCAAATGTAATGCCATCATGCAAATCTTCGCCGGGGTGAATTTCATAGCAAAGGTTTACATCATGTTCATCACAAGCATTCAAAATAGGAAGCCAACGACGTGCTAGTTCATCAAACGCCGTTTCTATGAGTCCAGACGGTCTTTGAGGAAACGGAAATACATAAGGCCATGCCAACGAGCCAGAAAATGTCCCCATGTCTTTAAGGCCTAAGCGGGCAGATGCCTGAATTGAAGCGAGCATTTGTTGTTTTGCCCACTCGGTTCTAGCCGCTGAATTGCCATGTAAATGAGATGGGGCAAAGTTGTCGCACATCGAGTCATAAGCAGGATGCACCGCCATTAATTGCCCAAAAATATGAGTCGTTAACTCACTAATTTTTAAGCCATGATTTTTTAAAGTACCTAAGATTTCATCGCAATAACCTTGGCTTTCTGCTGCTAAATTGACATCGAATAAACGCTTATCCCAAGCAGGAAGCTGTACCGCTTCAAAGCCTTGGTTTGCTACCCATGCAGCAATATCTTCTAGACGGTTAAATGGAAAAACATCATCACTGAATTGAGCGAGGTGAATACTTGGGCCTTTGATGGTTTTCATAATAAAACCTAATTAGTTGTCGATCGACAAACAATAGGCTGAATTTTGGATAAAAACAACTTTTTATTTGAAAATCAAAACAAAACGTAAGTATTTTTAATAAATCTTATTGATTTATTTGTGAAATTTTTTTTTTCGAATAATAATGAAAAGACGTACTAAGTTTGATGAAGGGTCATTATGGCTGGCAGACCAAGAGAGTTTGATCGAGAAGAAGCCCTCGTAAAAGCGAGAGATTTTTTCTGGCTTCACGGCTATGAAGGCACATCAATGTCAGATTTAGTGGAAGTTTTGGGGATTGCCTCAGCTCGGATTTATAAAGCGTTTGGCTCAAAAGAGGCTTTGTTTAGAGAGGCCGTAAATCACTATGAAAAGAACGAAGGTAATTTCGCGCTAAATGCTTTAAAGCAAAAAAATATTAAGGATGCCATCAGCCAGCTATTTCAAGATGCGCTAGCACTTTACACTCAAACTAATCATTCGTATGGATGTATGGTCGTGTCTGCAGCGAGTGTGCTAGGTGAAGAAAATCAAGCTGTTTTGGAATGGATGAAAGCACAGCGTATTGCACGGGCTAAGAGTCTGGTTGATCGATTTGCTCAGGCAAAATCAGAGGGTCAATTGGTTGAAGAGGCTAACCCTGAAACATTAGGGCAATATTACGCGCTTGTTCTGCATGGATTATCGGTTCAGGCAAGAGATGGATATTCGCAAGAAGAGTTGTCTCAGGTGATTCATTTTGCATTAAAAAATCTCGATCAATATGTTGTAAATGCTTAATCAACTGAAATTTCAAGCGAAGTCTTTTGAGATTTTTTGCCATTAATAGCTCTAATAGAAATTTACTCTTTATAAAGATTTGACTTAATCATGATCGGTAAACCCAGCTGATTTAATAAAGCAGTTCGTGAATTTGGAACATTTTTTCTCTCTAAATCAATAAGCTCAATAAATTCTTGATTGAATTGTTTTCTAGGGTATTTTTCTAAAATTTCCTTTCTAAAAGATAGGGGGAGTCTATATAGACCGTCACTAATCACATCACAGGATGCGCCTTGCTGTAATAGAGTAATTTCTGCTGGATCAGAATGATCTATATAGCCATTCATATGTAAGCAGATAGCATCTTTAATAATTTCACTTTTCTTCTCATCAAAGCTATGTTCTTTAGCTTTTTGCTCAAATTGTTTAGCACTCTCATAGGTAAAACAATTACAACCTTTACTATGAATGTGTTGCTCAGTTAAGCCAATATCATGAAAAAGTGAGGCGATTAAAAGTGATTCATGATCAAATTGCTGGTTTTGTATATTGCCTAAAGCAGCTCCCCAGAAATAGGTCCGCCATGAATGATTATAGAGAGATATATTTGCTTTAGCCTCTAGTTCATCAAGTGCCACTTTAACCATTTGAGTATCGGGTATTACGATCTGATCGATATTAAAATCGTCCGAAATTTTGAATCGAAAGTAATTTATTTTTAAAGATGCTATAACACTCGGTAGCATAATTTTTTGAATTAATTTCAATTTTTCTTTGAAACTAAGCTGACCATTTGTAGTTTGCATCCAGTGATACGAACCAATTCTTATAGTTTTCATTATTAGATCTCATTTTAGAGTAATTACTCTAAAAATATTGCTGTAGCTGATCTTTTGCAAGTTCTATCTTTTAAGAAATCGTTAGTTTTTTGATTAATATGTATTTTTATTTATAGCTTTAAAAGCTAACAGGAATCTCATAGGTTACAAATTCATATTTTGGACCTATAGCTTTTGAAACTACTTTGCCTCCCAAAGATTCTGCAATTTTTCGACTTGGGGAGTTCTCTTCAGCGACTGGATAAATAAAATAGTCTGGTTTAACAAAGTCGACTGCCCATTTAGCGTCTGCTGATACAGCCTCTCTTCCATATCCATGAAAATGATAATCTTCGCGTATCCATATGCCTAACTCTGGATGAGGAGTCTGCATACGATGTAGGCCAACAAGACCTATAAATATTTGAGAATGTGCCTCTCTTATAACAAATATAATTTCAGACCCAATTTTGAAGTTCTTTAACCAAGCATTCCAAGTTTGATCAAACTCATGTCTCGGCTGAGGGTCCCACGCCATATAGCGTGTCAGGGTAGGCGTAATACAGTCATAAATTTCATCTGCATCTGCTGCTGTAAAAGGATTTAGATTAAGCCTTTGAGTAGAAATACTCACTTTATGCAAACTCATAATTATCCTTTTTCAATCAAAATTACTAATCGGTCAGTAAAATCAAGACATAATTCTATTTTTATATAACGCTGTTAAATAGAGGTAATATCAGTAAACTAATTAAAAGTAAATTAACACACAATCGATCTTGTGAGAATTTATTGCTAACGATAATTCTATTTTTTAATTTAATTTTAGTCATCATCTGACATCTCCATTCTAAAATGATATTCCTTCTAACATTATAGAGTTTACACTAACCCAATTTCTCTTTTAATATTTTGAAGTAATTCTAATTCGTTGGTTTTATTCGGATGGAAATTAAATTTATAATAAGATAGAAAACTTGGGGTTATGCGTAAACTTGTTGAAGCCATAAATTTTAAATAAGTTGCCCAAGATTTTATATTTAATAACTGTTTATCCCTTTTCATTAAAACCAATTGAAATATAATTGAAAGAGATAATATTAGAAATAATCCAAATGTATAAATGCTGACTCTAGGAATATATGCTTTAAAATTTTTGCCATAGAGGTATTCATAAAAATCATATACGACAGCTTTATGTTCTGTTTCCTCAATACTATGCCATAACCATAAATGACGTATGGTGGGATCAGTAAGACGTTTTTGTACATGTGACATCATTTCCACTGCCAATGTAGCGGTATAATGTTCGAGTCCAGCGACGAGTGATAAATTCCATTTTTCAGGAAAGACCTTTTCAATTCGCTTTAATATATGTCCTGTTATTTTCTCTAAAGACTCGAGGTCCAAGCCTTGCTGCTGAGCGCTTATGTGAAAAGTATGATGCTCTTTAGAATGCATGGCTTCTTGGCCTATAAATGCACCCACGTCGGTATTTAATTTATTATCTTTTATTCTTGTTCTTAAAGAACGCACGACACGCAGAAAATAGTCTTCTCCCTCGGGAAGTAGCGTCGACATGCTGGTAAAAAAATGTGTTAAGGCCGGATCGTTATCACACCAATATTTTTCAATTTCCTCAAACTTATAGTCCATTCTGCGTACAGGAAAAGAAGAGGGTTCTCGTATTCTCGTCGGGGTAATTGACATGTTATATACCTCATTAAATCTTTTAGTTCTAAAAAGGAACTTGATGAATTAAATTAGTATTGGTGTGCTTTGTTGTCAACGAAACCTAATCGAAATATATTAAATTGTCCTAAAATGATATAAATGGTGATTTTAAGGATATATTATAAAAACAGGCATAATTTTTATTTTAATTTTAAGAATTAATTTATTTTAAGGTTTTGTTTGTTAGCCTTTGTATTAATAGTTTTTATAATAAATAAAAGCCTCACTTTTGGAGGCTTTTATTTGCTATATAGAGCTTCAAAATTAAAATAGTTGTAATAAATTTAATTTTGATATCTTAAAAAGATTACAAGAATAAATCTTCGATATATTCCCATCCATTAGATTTCATATTTTCAAACTTTCTTTTTAACTCTTCTTTTCCATAATCATGAGTATCGCGCGCTAAAAGAATATGATAAAAATTAGATTCTGGCTCTATCGTCACTTCAGTAATTTCTACTGGTTGGATTACTCCGCTCTCAGTTAAGCCCGAATCTGTAAAACACATACCTTTTACAGGAATAACGGTAGAGTCATATTCCTTTGAAATAAAATAATTATTTCCTGAAGCGGAATAAGTACGTGATGCTCTGATTTTCATTTATATCTCCTGTAAGTGTAGAGATGATATTCTCTAGTCTGGTACATTTTGAAAAATAGGACTGTTTAATTTTTATTGTTTGTTTATTTCATCGGGTTAATTTTTCTTATATATTTCATAACAACAAAAGATGAAGTGGGCAGTGTAAGCGTACTGAGTAGAATTTAAAAAATAAGCCCTGTTTAATAATAAATACTTTGCTTTATATAAATGTTTTATAAACTAAATTTTAATAATAAAACTGAATTATTTATCCTTACTTTTTAATGATCTATTTTAATACGATTGTCATTTTGTATGCTTGACTGAAAGAGGCTTGAATATTATTCTTCGCATGCTGGCCTACATTGCCAGTCGGTTTTAGCAGACCGTTTTAGACCACATCAGGATTATTTCTTCTGAGGAATAGTCTTGTGTGAGCATCTCGTTCCCTCCCGTAGCGGTAGGACGGGAGAGGGACACCCTCGGGTGTGCTGGAGTCTAACCAGTCTGCTAACCCTCTTTCGTTCTGCCACCATAATTTTAAATGTCTGGCAGAACTCCAAATAAAAAGGAGTTGGCTTTGCACATTCATTATTTCTTGGCAGACATTGCCAAAGTCTATAACGACACAACATAAATTTTTAAAGTAGTTTGATTGCCCATAGGTTTTCAGACTTTAAATCGTTTTTACTCAAAACTTAGCAACAATAAAACTTGAGATGTGCCAAGCACAGTCTTTATGGGCTTTGCTATGCCTTTTTTCTCCCATAAAAGGTGGCGGTTTTTATATCTCATTTATATACAACAATAATTTTTTATAACGGTAAAACTATGCCACATTCAGATCTGCCATTTCGTGCTTTAGGTGTGCTTCATACGGCAAGATTTCTATTTAATAAATACGGCTTTCACAACGTTGGAATCGACCGAATTATTGAGTCGGCAAAAATCCCCAAAGCGACTTTTTATAATTACTTTCACTCAAAAGAACGTCTCATTGAAATGAGCTTAACCTTTCAAAAAGATGGCCTGAAACAAGAGGTACTTTCAATCATCTATGTTCAAAAAGACTTAACTCTAATTGAAAAGCTTCGCAAGATTTACTTTTTACATGCTGACCTAGATGGGCTTTACCATTTGCCTTTTAAAGCGATTTTTGAAATCTCGAAGGCACATCCAAAGGCGTATCAGGTCGTCATTGATTATCGAAATTGGCTGATCAATGAAATCTATAAACTGCTTTTAACGACTAATGAAAATGCTTCAAAACAAGATGCACACATGTTTTTGTTTGTGATTGATGGGGCGATGGTTCAGCTTTTAGACCCGAACAAACCTGATGAAAGAAAGCGATTGCTTGAGTATTTTTTGTTGGGGTTTGGGTGAGGGGAAGGAGGCTGAGTTACAATTTTTTGATTTAATCTAAAACACGAAGTAAAGTTGCCTCACAAGATATTAAATAAAATGAATGGTTTGTTATGAATATTATAAAAGGTACTAATTTCTGGAGACTACTTTCTATTATATTAATCTTTATAATTTTTCTTGGATTATATTATTTTTTCATTGTATATCCTAAAGATACTGAGCAAGCTAGAGAGCGATTTTCAGAGGAGGTCATGGCTTCCTTTTTTTGGATGGACTTATCTGATGAAGTGGAAATGAAAAGTGTTATTTTAAAGCAGGGCTTAGAATTAAACCCAATTAATGATGAGATATACATTAATGATTTAAATGGATTAAGCTCATTTTATGCTTGGAATGGTGAACATAAAGAAATGAAATATGTCTTAAATAAATATGTAGACTATTCATATTTTGGTAATAAGGGCATTCGTGGATTATGTTTAAAGCTTATGTTTGTACAACAATATAATCAAAAAATTCAGCAGAAAAATTATTCTTCACCAAGGCTATTGGCATCAAAAAATATCAATCAACGTAATCTAGAAATTATATCTCCATGGTTAAGTGACATGAAGGCTTTTGACGAGTTTTATAAAGCTAAACACATGATTCCAAATTGTAAGATATAGATATGGCCTCTAAAAACTTTCTATCTACTATTGTACTGAAAAGTAAGGAGAACAAAGGAAATATAGCTATATGTTTCATTCTTTTTATTATTCCTTTATTTGTATTTCCTGCTTATCCTAAAAATGAATGGCAGTACGAGCTATATCAATACATCACACAAACTATGCATGTGACTG
>Ga0209795_10002055_pt1 | contig 11579 bp, 10 predicted proteins | sample AgamicOrMarz_FD_187166 | JGI IMG/M metagenome (GOLD analysis project Ga0209795, IMG submission 187166) | Agave microbial communities from Guanajuato, Mexico - Or.Ma.rz (SPAdes) (version 2) | ecosystem: Host-associated > Plants > Phyllosphere > Phylloplane/Leaf | place: Guanajuato, Mexico...
GCTTAAAAAATAATTCATTGAACTAAAAAACAAGAAAATTTCAGTATGATGACTTGAACAATGTGGTTTTAGTTTGTATTATGGCGGCTCGTTCCGGTGAGGTGGATGAGTGGCTGAAATCACTTCCCTGCTAAGGAAGCATACCTATTACTGGTATCGAGGGTTCGAATCCCTCTCTCACCGCCATTACTTAATGCGCTCATAGCTCAGCTGGATAGAGCACTTGGCTACGAACTAAGGGGTCGGGAGTTCGAATCTCTCTGAGCGCACCAAGTAAATAGAACGAATCGCTGAAAGGCACACAAGTTACGCGCTCATAGCTCAGCTGGATAGAGCACTTGGCTACGAACTAAGGGGTCGGGAGTTCGAATCTCTCTGAGCGCACCAACTTGAAGAATTAACCGCTTTTATAGCGGTTTTTTTGTGCTTGTTTTTTAGTAATTTTTAAAAAATCTAAATTTATAACTTTTTAATTATATTAGAGATAATCATAAATGAACCTAGCCTTATTTGATTTTGATGGCACTATTACTCATACCGACACATTTAGCTTATTTCTTAAATATTCTTTAGACAGAAAAACACAACTCGTCGGTGGTATTCGACTTGCGCCATATATAGCTGGCTATAAGCTGGGTTGGGTAACGGATAAAACCATTCGGACTAAGCTCTGCCAAGTAGGATATGTTGGCTATGATGCGAATTCCCTAAAATATATGGGACAAGAGTTTGCTAAAGATGTACTTCCTACCTGTGTTCGTGAAAATGCCTTGGAGCGTATTCTTTGGCATAAAGAACAAGGTGATCAGATTGTTGTTGTATCAGCATCATTAGGTGTTTATTTAGAAAGCTGGTGTCATTCTTTAGGTTTAGAGGTTATATGCAATCAACTTGAAATACATAATGGTATTTTAACAGGTCATTTTATTGATGGGGATTGTGGTTATTTAGAAAAAGTAAATAGAATAAGAAATAAATATGATTTAACCCGATATCCTACAATTTATGCTTATGGTGATACGCCTAATGATTATGCAATGTTAGAGCTAGCGCATAAAAAATATTATAGATGGAAAGAGATTGATTAGTATTAATTAATATTTGAAACGATATTATGTGAGAAAGCCACTTATAAAAGTGGCTTTCTTTTAATGATATTAAACAGTATGGAAAGAGTTATCTAAGAAGTTATCAGTAAGTAATGACTGAGGTACGATAGTATGCGTTGTATTTGTTACGCTAGATACTGTAGAAGTTACTCCGCCGAGTAAGCTACCACCAGTTAATCCACCGAGTAAATTAGAAATAACATCTAAGCCACCTTGACCAGTCACACCGCCAGTTAAGCTACCTACGATATCTGTTACGATGCCGATAGGGTTGTCTGTGCCGCCAGTAACACCACCAGTTAAACCACCTAGAAGGTCAGTCACTACACCGAGCGGGCTATCGCCACCTACACTGCCAGTTAAGCCGCCAAGAAGATCGGTTACTACACCAAGAGGACTATCCCCACCAGTAACTCCACCAATAGTGCCAGTTACACCACCAAGGATTTCTGTTACTAAACCAGTTGCAGTAGAGCCATTTGTAATAAGTGTACCGAGAATGCCAGACGCTGATTCAGTTGCGCCTGAGATGTCTCCACCTACTAAATCAGAAACAACTTCAAGTGCACCATTTACCGTGTCGCGAGAAGTTTCGAAAGTTAATGTGCCAAGGTCTGCAATTTCAGAAACTGGATGCTCTGCTTGTGGAAGAATACCGATAATTGTATCGGCAACAGTGTCGATACCTGTATTGATAATGTCAGTTTTTAAGCTTTCTACACCCTGAAGAATGTCAATACCGCCTTGAACTACATCAACTACTGGAGAAATTGGAGAAGTCCCGCCACCAATACCACCAGTTACACCGCCAATAATGTCAGTCACGACTTCAAGTGGGTTGCCGCCCACACCGCCAGTTACACCACCGATGATGTCAGTCACAACTTCAAGCGGGTTACCACCAACACCGCCAGTTACACCGCCGATAATGTCAGTTACGACTTCAAGCGGATTGCCGCCAACACCACCAGTTACGCCACCAATAGTGCCAGTTACACCGCCAAGGATTTCTGTTACCAAACCAGTTGCAGTAGAGCCATTTGTAATAAGTGTACCGAGAATGCCAGTCGCTGATTCAGTTGCGCCTGAGATGTCTCCACCCACTAAATCAGAAACAACTTCAAGTGCGCCGTTTACCGTGTCGCGGGAAGTTTCGAAAGTTAGTGTACCGAGGTCTGCAATTTCAGAAACAGGATGTTCAGTTTGTGGAAGGATGCTAATAATTGTGTCGGCAACAGTGTCGATACCTGTATTAATAATTTCAGTTTTTAGGCTTTCGACACCTTGAAGGATATCAATACCGCCTTGAACTACATCAACTACTGGAGAAATTGGAGATGTGCCACCACCAACACCGCCAGTTACACCACCAATAATGTCAGTCACAACTTCAAGAGGGTTACCACCAACACCACCAGTTACGCCACCTACCACATCTGTAACACTTCCTACAACGCCAGTGACAATGCCTGTAGCAGTTGTACCATTGTTGATAAGTGTTTCAACAATACCAGTTGCTGAAGCAGTTGCGCCTGAGATATCTCCACCCACTAAATCAGAAACAACTTCAAGTGCACCATTTACCGTGTCACGGGAAGTTTCGAAAGTTAATGTGCCAAGGTCTGCAATTTCAGAAACAGGATGTTCAGTTTGTGGGAGTACTCCAATGATTGTTCCAGCAACAGTTTCAATGCCAGTGTTGATAATGTCTGTTTTTAAGCTTTCGACACCTTGAAGAATATCGATACCGCCTTGAACTACATCAATGACTGGAGAAATTGGAGAAGTTCCACCGGTCACACCACCTGTTACACCGCCGATAATATTGGTTACGGTTTCAAGAGGATTGCCACCACTAATACCACCTGTTACACCACCAATAATATTGGTAACAGTGTCTACAGGGCTTGTAGAACCGATACTACCCGTAACAGTGCCAACGGCATTAGAAACAAGGCCAGTCGTAGTTGTTGTAAGAGTATTTGTTGCTGTAGATAGAGTGTCTGAAAGTAGGCCAGAGGTTGATATATGACCATCAACTGAAGAACCACCGCTTACGTTAGTATTCACCGATATAACATTACCCAAGTCTTGAGTAACTTTAGAGATCGAAGATACGAGATTTTTTAGTAAAAACATGTTGGTCTATTTCCTATATAATTATGTATTTTTAAGTAAGTATTATTTATTGCGCTATATAATTAATGAGATGTATATCTCAATAATTGGAATTTAGTATTGGTTAGATATCAAAAGCTGTCAATGTGTATTTCTAGTCACATTTTTTGATATTAAATAATATTTAAAGAAATAATAATTTATTTAATTTAGACATAAAAATAATAATAGTTTTTATATAATATTTTTTTAATTGATTATATTTTTACTTATATTTTCACTTATTTGAAGCATTGTATTAGATAAATTTTACCTACCTCTATAATGTTAAAGTTCAAATAGAAATATTTTATTTCTATAATGTTGACTAAAATAGTCGCCTTTAACTTGTTGGTATATGGCCAAATACTTCAAAAAACCTATAAAACTTATTTGAAAAAAAATATTTCAAATACATCTTAGGTGAGAAAAAGATCAATAATTTTAGCGACTGTTTTATGTAAAATAGAGTGCTGGCTAAGAACTAGACGGTTGATGACAGAAAGATGAAAAAAGGCTTCCTAAGCTTTGAAAAATGCGTATAATGCGCAACATCAAGTACGCGCTCATAGCTCAGCTGGATAGAGCACTTGGCTACGAACTAAGGGGTCGGGAGTTCGAATCTCTCTGAGCGCACCACTTGAAGAATTAACCGCTATATATAGCGGTTTTTTTGTGCCTATTTTTTATTATCTCTATTAAAAGCTAGTAGCCATGGCAACCAGCTTTAAAAAGAATTAAAGATGAAAAATTTAGCCAAATGTTTTAAAACGGCTTTCATCTTCAATAAAAGCTTTTTCTCCTGCTTCGCCTTCGATTGAACCAAATACTAATTGAGCTCTTAATTTCCAATGAGCGGGAATATTAAAAGAAGCATTAATTTTCTCATCAATAATTGGATTATAGTGCTGCAAGGAAGCACCAATACCTTGTTCAGCGAGCACGTTCCATACTGCAAATTGTGCAATTGCTGTTGAATGCTCAGACCAGATTGGAAAGTTATCGGCATATAGTTCGAATTGCTCTTGTAGACCTTTAATCACTTCTTGGTCTTCAAAAAACAGAACTGTACCTGCACCTGCTGCAAAACTTTGGATTTTCTGTTCCGTTCCCGTTAAGGCGTCTGCGGGTACAATAGTTTTTAATACATCTAAGACTATATTCCAAAAATTTTGGTGTGATTGATCAAATAAAATCACAACGCGAGAAGATTGTGAATTAAAAGCAGATGGGCTATGTTTTACCGCCTCTTGGATTAATTTTTCAATTTCAGTAGGAGAGTTTTTTAAGTTTTTCCCTATTGAATAAATAGAACGACGGTTTTTAATTAATTCTAAAAAGTTTGTTTGATTGGAAAGATTGGCCTCTTGAGTGGTTTGCGTAACCACATCTTTTGAGACTGTTGCTTTTTGATTTAAACCAAATAATTTTGCAAAAAAAGACATGAGACATTCCACTAAGAAGATGATGCTTTTATTGTAGGAATTTTAAAAAGTGAAATAAGCTCGATAAATACGAATCTACGTTCTATAAATGCAACGAACAATGTCATTTAGTCTAACTGCTATGGATACTTTTGAGTAAAACAAAAAATAGCCTTTGATTCATTTTAAAGCTGAAATGAATATGCTCTAATAGTTCCGATTTATTGAGTATTGATGCAATGCAATGACCGAGAAAAAAACAGCTTTATCTTTACGTTACTATTTGAATTTAGAAGAATCACAAGACGGATTTTCATTAGTGACATTTGGGAAAAAACAATTTACCCGTTTTCTAACACCAGCAATTAGTATCGCAATTATTATTTGGGGACTGTATTTAGGTTTCTCTGGGGTTGGCCGATATTATGTCGGATTAGGTTTGTTTTTTCTGGTGATGCAAGGGTTAATGCGTTATTGGCTTTTACCGATGTTATTTAAGCGTCAATTTGTTCGTTACCAGTTTGGAAAGAGCGAGCAGGGCATTGACCTCTACCAAGATTATTTTGAGCTTTATTCCAGTGAACGTAAGCAAGTAGTGCAATATGCGGATGTGCAAACCTTTGCTAAAGGTAAACTGACGTACATGCTTGAGTTAAAAAACAAAACTGTAATTATTGTGCCAAAGCGAGCATTTGCACAGGTTTCAGATCAAACGATATTTGAAAATACATTTAAGAAATAAATTATTGGAATTATTAGCCGCAACAACAAAGGAAGCCTCATGAATACACGTCCTTCAAAAATCGTTTGCGTAGGCAGAAGCTATGCTGATCATGTCAAAGAATTAAATAATGCTATGCCTGACAAGCCTATATTATTTATTAAACCACCGAGTAGCTTGATTGGTTTAAATGACGGTATTTCATGGAATCCAGCTTGGGGCAGTTGTCATTTTGAGTGCGAATTAGTTTTACGTATTGACCAGCCTTTGAAAGGTGAAACAGATCCTACAAAAGCATTAAAAGCGATTGGGGCAGTGACTTTAGGTCTTGATTTAACAATGCGTGATTTACAGAATGATTTGAAAAGTAAAGGTCATCCTTGGGAACGTGCAAAAGCTTTTGATGGTGCTTGTGTTTTGGCGGACTGGGTTGATACAAAAGAAATTACAGATTGGCAAGAAACTAAATTTACTTTCCATATTAATGATGAATTGCGTCAAGATGGAAATACTGCACTGTTAATGTTTACCATTGGCGATCTGTTAACTGATATTAATCAGGTCTTTTCACTAGAACCAGGTGATGTGATTATGACAGGTTCACCTGCTGGTGTTGGGCCATTACACTCGGGTGATCAGTTAAAAATGACATTAAAAGGTGCAACACAGGATTTTGTCTGGGAAACTTTTGTAAAGGCATAATTCCTTTCTAGAGCTGCCTATTTTTAACCCTATTATTTTTCAATAATAGGGTTTTTTATATTATTTGAATTGCTCTACTTTTTATTTCTCTTCAAAGATTGTTGAGAGAGGAATGGAAAGCTTGGCAGCCAAATAATCATTAGACTCAATGAGCGCTGGCCCAATTTTTTCCATCCATTCATCGTCATCATGCACATTTTGAACATCTTGGCGTAAAGGTAATGGGTACGGAAGGGCTGTGAAAAAACTCCAGAAATCAACTTGGGATAAATTACGCGCTAGAACATATTCATCTTTATCAGTACGTTTAACCAAATTTTGTTCTTCTAGTAAAAGCACATAAGCAGGCCAGCGGCCAATTTCTCCACGGCCTAAAATTTCTAAGGCTTCTTTATCACTTACACTTTCACCGAGTTTCTGTTTTTTATAAAACAATTCAAGAATATCTAATAACATTAAAACAGGATGACGTTTCTGCTCTTTTCCCGAATGAAAAGCAGTTAGAGCAAAACTCACTTCTACGCCTAGTAAAATAATGTTCCATGAAAGGAAGATCCATAACAGGAAAATTGGCACTGCTGCAAATGCACCATAAATAATTTCATAACTAGTGAAATTTGACATCACAAAGCTAAATAAATTTTTGAGTATTTCAAACAGTACTGCACTTAAACAAGCAGCAATTCCTGCTGCATAAATTGGGACTGTGCGGTTGGGAATGGTCCAATATAAAATGAAGAACCCCAAAATAGTGAGGGCAAAAGAAATTAGCCAGAGGAGAAATGCGCCATCAAGTTGATAACCTGTGAAGTTATTGCTTAATAAGTTCATCGATGCAACAGTTGAGGAAATGACAAATGCACTTCCTAAAATAATCGGACCTAAAGAGATAATCGTCCAGTAACGCATAAAACCCATAATGCCACTACGCGTTTCTTTTACGCGCCAAATACGATTAAAGACTGTTTCAATTGAGGTCAGCATTAAAACTGTAGTGACGAATAAAAAAAGCACACCAATAACGGTCAGGTTGCTCGATTTCTCTGTGAAAGCATTTAGAGCTTTATCAAATGCAATAGTGCTCTTGGGCAAAAAATTACTATAGATTAAATGTTGGAGCTGTTGTCTTGCAGGTTCTAACGCTTTAATTGAAGAAATAATAACTAAAAAAACCGTTAACATCGGTACAACTGCGAATAGTGTTGTATAGGTGAGAGAACCCGCCTGTTCACGGCACCGATCCGCTTCAAAACGTTTAAATACATATAAAACGAACTGAAACCAGGTTTTATTATAAAAAGGAAGCTTACTTAAAAAACGTTGTAACATGCGTCGTCTATCCCGATTTTTTTAATCATCATGTTGGGCGATTAATAGCTTATCAAAGTATGAGCTTAAGAACTCAAATCGTAGATTAAAGCAAAATAATAACTTATAGAATTAAAGTCATTCTGTAAGTTTACTATGCGCAATAGAAAAAATTGTAGTCCTAGTCTTTTCAAAAAAGTTGGCTTTCTGTTGTCGGGGTAAAAGGCTCATTAAAAGTCGAGGAACTTTTTACTCAACGAATTTGAGAAATTTGCTCGTGTTACCTTTCATGCTACACAATCAATCTCCTCTAGAATTTCACAAGATTGGTTTCGCCAAAAAAATAAAAAATACCGTATAGTGTTCTTTTTAACAAAATTTATGAAACCGATGCAACCTTACATTCTTGTACTCTATTACAGCAAATATGGTTCTACTAAAGAAATGGCTCATTTAATTGCCAATGGTGTTGAGTCTGCGGGTATGTCAGTGAAAATTCGGACCGTACCGAATATTGCTCCAGTTGTCACGGTAGCCGAACCCAGTATTCCTGCAGAAGGTGATATCTACTGTACGTTAGATGATCTGGCGAATTGTGCAGGTCTAGCGTTAGGTTCCCCAACTCGCTTCGGCAATATGGCAAGTGAAATGAAATATTTTTGGGACCAAACGACGAGTCTTTGGCTCAATGGGGCATTACATAATAAACCTGCTTGTGTTTTTACTTCTTCTGGATCGATGCATGGTGGGCAGGAGAGTACTTTACTCACGATGCTTCCGCCGTTATTTCATCACGGGATGATGATTTTAGGATTACCAAATGCAATTCCAGCGTTGTCAAACACTAAAACAGGTGGTACTCCATATGGAGCAAGCCACGTAAGCGGGCCGCGTCATGATCAGAGCTTAAGCCAAGATGAAAAGATTTTGTGTGAAGCTCAAGGCAAACGTTTGGGTGAGGTTGTTAAGAAGCTTGCGGTTTCCCTTTAAATAAATAAAAAAAGAGCGGATATCCGCTCTTTTTTTATTTGCACATCTTATTCTTTTACAAAGGTAACTTTGCCATCTGTAAGAGAGTGAACACGTGCTAATGACTCAACTCGGTAGCCTTTTTCAAGCAATAAATCACGGCCCGGTTGGAATGATTTCTCAATCACAATACCGACGCCCACAACTTCTGCATTTGCTTGGTGAATTAAATCAATTAGTCCTAATGCAGCTTGACCATTTGCCAAGAAGTCATCAATAACTAATGCTTTATCAGTTGAATGAAGGTGTTTGTTTGAAATCGCAATCGTGCTTTCAGTTTGTTTAGTAAAACTAAATACTTTAGAGCGATATAAGTCATCTTTTAACGTCAATGACTGATATTTACGAGCGAAAATTACAGGTACACCAAGTTCCAAACCTGCCATGATTGCAGGTGCAATACCTGATGCTTCAATGGTAATAATCTTGGTAATCCCTGCATCTTTAAAGCGAGCGGCAAATTCTTTACCAATCTGCTGCATTAATACAGGATCAATTTGGTGGTTTAAGAAAGCGTCGACTTTCAAGACTTGATCAGATAGAACGATACCTTCTGTTAAGATTTTCTGTTCTAGTGCGTGCACGGGAGAATCCTCTAGACGGATGCTTTTAAAGCAAATGCGTATTTTAAAAAGCATCCGAAAAAATGCAAGCTTTAATTCGTTTTACCTGTATAACTTGTTAATAACAGGCCATAAGAAGTTTTACCATCAACATGGCTGACTTTAACTGGTAAGTAGTCCAATTTAGGTGCTAACCAGAAAATAGTATTACGGTCTGGTTTGCCATGTTCTAAAACAACTTTTACGGTATCAAATGTGCCATAAGAAGTTTTAATTTTCTCATTGCCTTGTTTTACAAAACGACGATTTTCAACTTCTTTTGCATCGGCAAGAGGGTAGGAAGTTTTAAGTGAACCATTTTTTAAATCTTCACGAACTTGTAATTCTGCATTTAACTCATCAAGTACGCCAGCCTGCCAAGCAAATGAACGAGCTTTATCGTCTTTCTTGGTAGAAATAGTTTTGCTGTTTGGATTAAAGTTAATATTCATGGTGTTGTTATGAATCAAAATTTTGCTGGTACGGCTAAAACTTTGAGATCCAATTTTACCGTTAGCAAAACTAAATTTACTTGTTTCACTTGCTGAAGCAATTCCACCTGCTTTTGCCGTAAAATTATAAGTCCAATTATTACCTTGCTGGCTTAAGGTACGTGTAGCCGAACCCATACCTTTATTATTATAAGTGAACTGATAATTTGCCTGAAATGGGCTCATGGCAAGTGCATGGCTTGAGAAACCTGCAAAAAGCAAAGTTGTTGAAATACCTGTTGCGATGCCAAACGATTTCAGAAATTTTGTTGCCATAAGTAAATATCCTTGTACAGACTGAAAAGTCAGTGCTGATGCATCTATAACTTAAACATATTATGCCTGTTGATCATGGAGAAAAAATCAGGATTTATGCTAAATGTGTAATCTATTTGTGTTTTTTGGCAGTTAATTCATTTTTATTCATCGCAGCTCTATACATCTTTTTGCTGGATTGGCGTGATTTCAGAATCTTCTAATTCATCTTCAAAATCATCGTCCTGATCACGGTAAAGTAGCGCTGCTAAATTCACATTTCCAAATACGACTAACTCAGCCTCACGAACTCGTGCGTAATTTACATGCACCTTACCTAATGTCTCGATGATACTGGCTTTTTTACCAAACCAGCGGTTGAGGTCAAGAAATATGAGTTCATCCCGTTCTTCTGCTACATTAAAACGTTCCAGAATCATTCCCAAAGGATCTTTTTTCAAAATTTTATGGTAATAAAAAACTGCGGCTTTTACGGCAATCTTTTGCCAAAAGTTTTTATATTTCGCTTCTATAATTTGTGTATTACTAATTTGTTCAAAAACTAAAAGCTGTTGTTCTTGATTAAATTCCATCTGAATCAGTTTTAAATCAACAGATAGTGTTGTCTCTAGGCCTTTTACATGCATGGTTGCATATAACCTTAACCAATCATGATAAAGATCGGCATGCAGGTCATCTAGAAATTCAACATTATTGGTGACATAACGTTGTAAAGTCGCATTCAGAAAGGTTTGGGATAACGTAAAATCTCTTTCTTCTTCAATGAATGCTTCTGCTTTTTGGTAGACCTTTTTAAGGCGTCTGACTAATGAGGAAAATAGCGTTTGCATAAAAGAACTTCCAGAAGATAATTTACTTAAGAACCAACACAATCTTTATTATGATAAAAAACGAGTTTTGATATTGCAGTGTAACAAATTTAATTGATACATTTTGACAAAATGAAAATGGATAAAACTCTATATTTGAAGTGAATCACACTTTTATCCAGATTTGAATATCAGTTTATATTTTATTCGGTATTAAACCGTGGGGAAAAGGCATTTATATGCTTTTAAAATTATGTTGAACAATAGAAGTCTATCCATAGTGCCTTTTTACCATTGGTGGCAAGACCGAGTCTTTATTGCTGCAACAATATTGGCAATCTTACTGCATGTTTTTGTGTTGCTCATTCATTTTGCGATGCCTAGCCCATCAGAGCAGTCGACTAAAGAAATTGCAATTTCAATTCGATCAAGCAATGAGCCAGTTCAGCAGGCAGACTTTTTGGCACAAGCAGACCAGCAAGGTTCGGGCGCATTTCGTGAAGCTCACCGTACCTCTAGTGATACTCCAAATCCGATGCTTAATGATGCTTCAACTGGAAATGCAGAGTTAGAAAGTTTGCAAAAGGTTCAGCAGCAAAGAGAGCTTAAATTTGAAGAAAAAGTCTTAATGACTGTTTTGAGTTGGCAAAAACAAGCTGATGCGAGTCAAAGGAAAAAAGAACTAGAACAATTACAAAGTCAATTTCAGGCTAAAGCTGCGATGGTTGCGAGTCTTGAAGCACAATATTTACAACGTAGACAAGATTTCAGTCGGCAACAAAAAATAAAAACAGTAGATGGAATTCAAGCGAAGAAAGATGCTTCGGCTGCTTATTTAGATAAGTTCCGTGAAAAAGTAGAGTTGTATGGTAATCGCTATTATCCGGAAGAGGCCAAACAACAACAGCTAAGAGGTGAAGTCCGTTTAATGGTGATTTTGAATGCTCAAGG
>Ga0209795_10002056_pt1 | contig 11572 bp, 18 predicted proteins | sample AgamicOrMarz_FD_187166 | JGI IMG/M metagenome (GOLD analysis project Ga0209795, IMG submission 187166) | Agave microbial communities from Guanajuato, Mexico - Or.Ma.rz (SPAdes) (version 2) | ecosystem: Host-associated > Plants > Phyllosphere > Phylloplane/Leaf | place: Guanajuato, Mexico...
GCAAAAACCCCTTATGCTCTTCTCTCTGTTTTGGGGAGAGCACTAAAAATTGAGAGAGGTCGGATAAAATGGAAATTAAAGTTCGAAATGTTGATCCTATTGCAGTTAAAAAAATTGATGAAATGGCGAAAAGAAAAAACATATCACGTCAGGAATTTTTAAAAGGTCAGCTTGAAACGCTGGCCTTTTTTCATGAACAAACCAACAGAGAATTACAACTTGAAAACATGTTAGAGAAAGTTCTTCAAATGATGGGGCAGTGTTCAGTCACTATGGAGAATATGAACAGTTTAATGCATGAATTAATGGGAGGAGATGAACCATTATGATGAAAGAACGTATGAAAGTATCTCTACCACCTGAAGTGAAAAAGTATATTCAATCTTACATGAAAGAACATCACTTATCATTTGTAGGTGATGCGATTTCTCGAATATGTCAAGAGCATGAAGAAGCACAAAATAGAGAGGAGCATTCGATAGAAAAAGTTGTAGAGGCTGTTACTCAAAATATAGATGGTCTTTTACAGAGAGAACGTCTTCATACTAGAAATGGGTTGCGTTCTATGGAGGAAAATATTGAACGCCCTACGATGAAGAGCATGAAAGAGATCGAGGATTATGGAATAGCACAAAGGGGTGAGCTTTTTGCTTCTTTATTAGAGGGTTATAAAAAATGAGTCAAACAACGATTACGCCAGGAGTGGTACTGAAAGCAAAATTTGTTACATCTGATATAAAAGCGTATCAAGATTATGTTGATTATGTAGATCGTGAGGATGCCAAAAAGGAACAGGGAGCACATAAGAAACTGTTCACTCTTTATCAAGATTATTTGGCTAATCCTGATAAAACGTCTTCTTTATTTACTCAACAATCTGATCGACTGAATGAAGAAGAGAAAAGGAATCTAAAAAAGGTATTTGAAAAAGCGCAGGCAAATAACAGCATCATGTGGCAAGATGTCATCACCTTTCATAACCCTTGGCTTGAAGAACACGGATTATATGATTCTCGTAGCCATACAGTCGATGAAAAAAAGATCATGGATATAACAAGGCAAGCCGTGAATGAAATGCTTAAAAGGGAAAAGTTAAATGGGTCGGCTGTTTGGTCAGCTGCCATACACCACAACACAGACAACATTCATATTCACATTGCCACAGTTGAACCTCAACCTACAACAGAACGAGGCATGAGAAAGCAAAAAAGTTTAGATGCGATGAAGTCAAAAGTCGTCAATCAAATAATGGATCGTGGAGATAGTCAAAAAAAATAAATGATTTAATCCGTAAACATATGGTAGGTAGCAAGAAACAGGATTCCTCTTTTAAATGGAGAAATCGAGAGCTTAAACCACTCTTTTTGCACATCTATAATCATCTTCCAGAAGATAAAAGACAGTGGCAATATAGCTATAACACATGGAAACCTTTAAGATCCTCTATTGATACATTAAGTGAAAAATATATTCAAAAATATCATCAAAAAGAGTATCGTCATTTAATGAAAACCTTAGATGAAGAAGTAAACGAATTAAAGAAAGCATATGGAGAAGGGGAAGTGAATCAGTACCATTATAAGAATTACAAGCAGAATAAAATCGATGAGTTGTATAAGCGAATGGGCAATGCTTTTTTAAGTGAAATGCGTGAGTATGATCGAAAACAAACACATATCAAAAAAGTATAGCTTCTTCTTCTTGGGGCAAAACAAAAGACCTATTCGGCTAACCATCTACCTGTACACGTTTCTCTAAAGAAAATGGAACGTGCTTTTAAATCAGAATATGAAAGTTGGAAAAATCAACAACATTATGAGCGTTTGCAAAAAGATATTGAACAAAATCGTGAAGTTGAAAGGGGTTATTAAAAATGGATAAATACAGACATAAGGTGACAGTGGATGAAGAAACAGAGGCATACATTCAAGAGTATATGAGGGAACATAAACTTCGTTTTGCTTCAGAAGCGATTATTGATATTTGTGAGAAATATAGAAAGATTCAAGAGCAAGAATGGTCATTGAAATATATTTCTGAAGTCGTCAGCAATAGCCTACATGACGTTATAAAAGAAGAGCTAACTAGGATTCGTCTTGGCACAAACAGTGCTGATAAAAATACACAAATTTTAATTGAATATATGAACGGTCTTTTCTTCCATCACGGTTTTGATGGATTAATGACAACCGAATTACAAGAGTTAGATAGTACAAAAGTTGCGAAGGAGACTGTTGAGAAGCGTATTGCAAATCAACGTCAAAAACGGATCGATTGGGAAGAATCCAGAGGGAAACAACCATCTCATTGATGGATTTATATAAAAATAGTTTTAAAAATATAGAGGAGGAACGAAATATGTTTTTTAACAAAGATTTAGTGTTAGCTTCGATTAAAGCTGTGGGAGAGGATCATGCTATTGTACAGTATCAAAATCAAGAAGTCGAGGTGAATTTAAGTCCAGGAGAAGCGAAGGAGTTTCATCAATATGTGGTGCATCAAGAGAATATGTTGGTGCCAATGAATATTAAAACACAGAAGCTTTTTATGGATTTAGAAGAACCTTGGTATGAACAAGAATTAGAAGAACTAAAGACGATCTCCTATCAAGAAGATGAAGATGTGAAGTAAGGGTTCAATATCTATAAAAGATACAAGATTTATAAAACATTTGTAAAAATTTACTCCTTTTGGTTATCATTAACCCAAACGATAGTTTTCTGTTAGTTATGTATTTAATAGATTGATAAAAAAGGAGAAAAGAAAAGAATGGAATATAAATCGATTAATTTACAAGAAAAATTAGCTAAATTCACAGATCTTTGGTCTCCAAAAGTCATTGCTGAAATGAATGACTATCAGTTTAAACTGGTTAAGGTACAGGGGGACTTTGTTTGGCATAAGCATGAAGATACAGATGAGGTGTTTATGATCCTTGAGGGTCACTTAACAATTGAATTTCGCAATGGTGAAGTGAAATTAAATCAAGGGGAAATGTTTGTCATTCCGCGAAATGTTGAACATAAGCCTTACGCAGAATCAGAGTGTAAAATTATGCTTGTAGAACCTAAGGGTGTTGTTAATACGGGTGATAAGAGAGCTGAGCAAACAGCAGAAAATGATGGCTGGATTTAAATGCGTAGAAATAAATTTCGTTCAAAATAATTAAACCTTTATTCAATTATTTACTAATCTAAAAGAAAAGAAGTCGAAAGTTAGAACGGTGAGAGAGCATAAAGCTCTCTTTTTTTTATGTTCAAATGCGAATTAAATGGAGGAATCAACAATGAAAAAAGTAACATCTCTTTCAAATGACCAATTTAAAACGCTTATTTCCGATAAACGAGAATTAAAGAAGTTTATGAAACACCCACAAAATGAAAAAATCGAAGCTTGTTGGGTCAATATGAGTGATGAACAGCTGCAAGACATTCCTTCTGGTGCTGTTTACTTAGCACAATCGGATCTAGGAGAGGAAAAACCGCAGGTTTTACTTGTTTCTACGGATGAAAAAGGGCAAAAACAAGCCTACAAAAGTGAAGCAACAGTTGATTTCTTGAGAAGTCATGATGTAAATCCTATTTTAGAGAAAGATCGAGAAACGCAGCTCAAAACAAGCTATCTTACGTTTTTACAAGCACATGAAAAAGAAAAGCCTCAAGATATTGATAGTATGTTAGCCCGTGTGAACGCAGAAAACGATTATGTGATGTTGAAATCAAGTGCTTTAAAGGAAAAGCAGTTCACCCCTGACCAATTGAAAGGAATGGAAAATGAACTTTCTCATCAGTTTCAAGCACGAAAACAGGCACAAGAAAGGGATCAATATCAAGAAGGTTACAAACAAGAAGTACTAGAAGTTATGCAGCAGCCTAGTGAAGAAACACAGTATAAGCAGCTATTTAAACAAAGCTTGTTAGCCCAATTAGGCATATCAGATGAAAAAGAGTCTTCTAAAGAAGCGAAAAAGGAAGCTGAATCTGAAAAAGCTCCTGTCGAAAAGCAGATCAAGCAAGAAACACCTCAGGAGAAAGAGCAGCGTTTGGTCAAAATGAAGGAGTTTGAACAAAAGCATTCCTTTGATAAGGTGTACAAATTGAAAAAAGAAGTGCTGCAGGAATTAAAAGAGCTCAATTTGACTGATTCTCAACGTGAGAAATTAATGAAGCTTGAAAAAGCGTTAGACACGGAGAAAAAGGATCATGACAAGCAGAAAAAAGAAGAGAAATCACAAAACGGATTCACCAAATTTTTTGCACGGAATAATGGAGCATTTTCTTCAAAAAAACAGAAAGATACCCAAGAAACAGAACGCTAAAAATGGCAAAAGATTGAAAATGACTGAGGGGGGCTGAAAAGCTCCCTTTTTGCATAGGGTGAAGTAAGGGAGGGATTAGATGGGAGAACGAAAACACGTCAAGGAGGAGGAGGTTATGAAAGCAAGAGATATTGATTTGTTGTCGTATCTGGAAGCAAAAGGCGAAACCTTTGTCAAAGAGGGCAAGTATTACCGTCATACAGAACATGATAGTTTACTCATCAAAGGGAACATGTACGCTTGGAATAGCCGAAATGAAAAAGGATACGGAGCGATCAGTTTCGCTCAAATGTATTATGGGATGTCGTTCCCACAAGCCGTATTAGATATTAATAAAGGGGATTATAAAGAAGTTTCTCTTTCACATGAACAACCGTCGGTTTCACCATCAAAAGAGCCTTTTCGCTATCCAAAAGAGTTAGAAGTGAAGGATCAAAGCAAAGTAAAAGATTATCTCATAAAAGAACGTAAAATAGATCACCGATTAGTTAACTGGCTCCTTCAAAAAGATTTAATCGCCCAGGACAAACGAAACAATGTGGTGTTTAAATGGCGAGAACATGGAGGCAAAGGAAAAGTGATTGGGGCGGATCGGCAGGGAACAGCTTCGATAAAAAATAAACGAGGTTCTTTTAAACAAGTCTTACCGAACGATAACCCACATACAGGCTTTTCAGTTGATGTTGGTCGCCCAAACAAAATTCATTTCTTTGAAAGCCCCATTGATCTTCTTTCTTATTGGAGTATACAAGAAAACCAATTGCAGAATACACGCCTTATTAGTATGAATGGTTTAAAGCCTAAAACCGTTGCTCAGTCTTATATAGAAGCTCGAAGAGAAGGCTTAAGCATTCAAGAAATGGTGTTAGCTGTCGATAATGACCAAGGAGGAAAAGAATTTATTGACAAAATGAACCAAATCGTTAATGCTGATTTAATAAGAGCAGATATTCCAAAGGGAGCGAAAGATTGGAACGACGTATTAAAAAAAAATGGAAAAAGCATTCAATCTGTGGCATCACGTCTCCGGAATAAACAAACAGAACAGGAGCTTTCAATGAATGGATAAAGTGTTTCAAAGTGTGTTTTATCTTTTTCTTATCATCATTTTATTTAAGCTTTCTCAATTTGCTTACCGTGTGATTCGTGAACGGAGGTATATGAAAGAGTTAGCTCAATCAGGTATGCCTTATATTGATAAGATGGATGGGTATCAATTTGAGGTATATTTGCGAGCACTTTTTCAACAACTAGGATACAAACCACAGATAACGCCAAAATCAGGTGATTTTGGGGCTGATCTAGTGATGAAAGGTAAAGAAAAGGTTGTGATTCAAGCCAAACGGTATAGTGCTAAAAATAGGGTCAGCCTTTCTGCAGTACAAGAAGTGTACGCAGCAAAAGCGTATTATAAAGCTAATCAAGCGTGGGTCGTGACTAATAGTTATTTCACGAAACAAGCAAAAGAGCTTGCAACTGCATGTGATGTGACCTTAGTGGATCGTGCGGATCTTCAAAAGTTTATTAATGAAGTCAATCCTGTTTTCAAGGCACGAGAAATCTTTGAAAATATCACACCAGAACCTCGTAAGTGTCCGAAATGTGGGCAGGAGTTAGTCGTACGAGATGGGAATAGTACTCGTTTTTTTGGCTGTTCCTCTTTTCCTTCCTGTCGTCATACAGAAAAGATTAACAAGTGATAAATGAAATTTGACAGTATGTAATAATTTCTTCTCCTTATTGTGTTAAGGAAACAGGTTAGTACAACAAGGACGAATATGAATGAGTAATTTTGACAATATAGTTATTTTCAATAATAATGTTTTAGTAACTAAGATTATAAAAGGATGAGTAGCATGAAAAAATCAGAGAAATTTGCCTCCTGAAAATTTAATAAAATTATTAGGAGGTATTCAAAGATGAAATTTAAAATAATTGATCGAGAAAATTGGTATCGAAAAGAGTATTTTGAGCATTATTTACAACAACAGACAACTTTTAGCATGACTAATGACATAAATATTAATATTCTTTTAAAAAATATAAAGAAGAAAAAGTATAAGCTATATCCGGCATTTATTTATATGGTTACAAAAACGGTTAATTCACACAGAGAATTTAGAACATACTTTAATTCCGAAGGGAAATTAGGATATTGGGAAGAAATGATTCCGTCTTATACAATCTTTGACAATGAATCTTCAATGTTTTCTAGTATATGGACACAAAATTCAAGTAGTTTTGCTGAATTTTATGATACGTATCAGGATGACGTAAAAAAATACAATAGTTTGGGGCAATTGTTTCCTAAGACCCCAGTACCAGCGAATAATTTCCCGATCTCTATGCTACCTTGGACTTCCTTTACTGGGTTTAACTTGAATATTAATAATGGTGGAGACTTTCTTTTGCCAATTATTACAGCTGGTAAATATTCAAAAGCAGAAAATGGGATCTTTTTACCTGTTTCTATACAGCTACATCACGCTGTTTGTGATGGGTATCATGCTAGTGTTTTTATGAATAATTTACAAAAGCTTGCTGATGAAAGTGAAGATTGGGTTTAAAAGGGTTAGATAGAATGATATTTTTCATATGTTTCTAAGCCCACAAGATTTGCATCGGATAATTAATTATAAAAAAACAAAAGTTAATTTTATCAGAGGACATTTCTCTGCATATCAAAATTACTAATTAAATAGGTGATTGTTACGAAAAAGCATCTTTCCAATCGGAAGGTGCTTTTTTTGTTTTCTATAAAAATATAAAAAAGAGGAGAGTTTTTATGAAGAACATTTTTATGAAATCAATGGCCGTTTTTACGTTACTAATGTTCGCATTATGTGGAGTAAATCAAGGGAAAACAGAAGCAGCAAGTAAACAAGCGAATCAAGATTTAATCATTATTAACAAGTACTACAATAAGCTTGCGTATTTTCATAATGGTTATATTGAAATCGTTGATCCAGTAGCAACGGGGAAAACATGGGACAAAACACCAGTCGGCTTTTTTAAAGTGGTGAACAAGATTAAAAACCGTCCTTATTATACAGGACATATTCCTGGGGGCGATCCTCACAATCCATTAGGAAAACGTTGGTTAGGGATAAATGCAAACGGTACGTATGGTGATACATACGGTATTCACGGTAACAACAATGAAAGCAGCATTGGAAAATACGTGAGCCAAGGTTGCGTGAGAATGCATAATGCAGACATTGAAAAGCTTTATGATAAAGTTCAAGTAGGTACGCCGGTTTCCATTACTTATTCCTATAAGAGCTTTGTTGATTTAACTAAAGTTTATGGATATACGTTCAAAGGCTACAAGTTAAAAAATAATTAATGATTAAGCAGCATTCCGTTATTTGAACTGCCCCCTGTCAAATAGACAGTGGAAATAAATAAAACTTTCTAAACGGCTTCAGCTCTGTATTCTAAGGGGCTAAGGCCGTTTAATCGTTTTTGTAATCGCTCATTGTTATAAAAATATATGTATTCCTTAATTCCTTTCTCAAGTTCTTCATAGGTTTTATACTTCTTTAAATAGTATTTTTCACACTTCAATGTCCCCCCAAAAGATTCCATTGGCCCGTTATCAATACACCTGCCCACTCTAGACATACTCTGTACTACTTTTGCTTCTTCTAACTTCTTTTTAAAGTAAGGAGAAGTATATTGATATCCTCTATCACTATGCAATAGGGGAGTAGCTCCTGGCTCTCTCTTCAACGCTTGTTCAAACGTTTTAAAAACTAAAGGGTTATTGTTGGAAGTACCTAAGACGTAGCTCACAATAGAGCCACCATACAAGTCTAATATCGCACTTAAATAAGCCTTCTCAGATCTTCCATAGCTAAGTTCTGTTACATCTGTTAACCACTTTTCGTTTGGTTTCTTGGCATGGAATTCCCGATTCAGTACATTCTCTGTAATATGCTTAGGTGAACTTGGTTTATATCTTGTTCGTTTACGTCGAATGACAGACTGAATACCAAATAGTTTCATTAATCGGTAAACACGTTTGTGATTAATTGGTTGCTTAAATCTTCGATTTATTTTCAATGTCATCCGCCGATATCCATAAATTCCTCCTAGTTCCTCATGTAGCTGTTTCACTTCTTCCACTATTTCTTCATTCAACTTCTCGTTGGTGGATGGAGTGCGTTTCAGCCACTTGTAATAGGCGGAACGTGACACTTTCGCTATTTGGCATAATAGTAAAATAGGATATTTTTCGTTCTGGTGAAGTTCTTGGATGGCCATATAGACGTCTATTGAATGGACTTTTCTTAAAATCTCCTCCTTTCGATTTCTTCTAACTTTTTTAAAAAGGCATTTTCAGCGCGTAAGCGCTCGTTTTCCATTTCCAATTGTTTTATTTCTCTTTGATGTTTTTCTTCTGATGTAAGTTCCGATTCTCTTCTTTTTTTTCCACGTTTATCGAAGAGCCCACCTTTGCCACCTTTCTCGAATTTTTTCACCCACTGATATACCTGTTGATACGAAACATTAAAATCTTCTGCAGTCTGTAGATAATTCTTTCCATTCTCTAAACAATGTTTCGCTATTACCACTCTTTCTTCTAGAGTAGTGGACCATCCTTTTGCCATAGATTTTCTCATACCTTTCCCCCCGTTTTTAAATGCTCTATGGCCATTATAATTCTTGATCCACTTCATTAATACTGAACGGTGAGATATTTCATATTTACGGATTATTTCTGATTGAGAATACTTCCCTGAAAGATAATCAAGGGTAGCCGTCGTTTTTATCTCTATAGAGTATCTTTTCCATTCACTTGAAATCTGAAGTCCTTCTAATCCATATGTCCGATAGAGATAAATCCATCTATTAATTGTCGCTCTATACAAATCATATTTACTACAAAATTCTCGTGAGGAGACACTTCGCTTTTCATATGCCACGATTATCTCGTATTTTTCTTGTGCAGAATAAGTTTTTCTTCTCATAAAAAAGCCCCCAATTAAGCAAACAGATTTTTTATTTACTCTGTCTACTTAATTGGGAGCATATCAATTTGATGACGGGATGCTGTTTTTTCTTTGTCTTCTTTCCATATAGCCCTTATCATGGAAATAGATTAAAAATATGGTGAAGGAGGATATGATTATGCGAGCAAAAATCGAAAAAGCTAGACATGTGGTCATGTTTAAAGCCACAGGGGAGTTTTATGCGCATGAGGTCAATCAGGATAAAATAAGAATGGGTTTTTTTGTCTGTCCTTCGTGTGAAGTCACAGTACATTATAAACACGATCATTTCTTTTCCCGTGAACATACACGAAATTGCACCTATGTGAAGGAACAATTTAAGAAAAAAAGCCTACTAGGTAAATGAAGATTCAAGAATTTTATATGAGACTATAGAGAAAAGGAGGAAGACTATATGAAAAATCATGTTTATCAAAATGGACGCTTAATTCAAACGAATAAAAAGTTTTCAGCATTAAAGCAAAAGCAGAAAGAATGGATAACGAACGAATTAAGGCAACGCTATATTGGTGCGATCAACTACCCTCATATCAAATTACACCCCAGGAAACGAGATCAAATTTTAGATGAAGTGTATGACCTTATTGAGGAAACGGAAATCTGGATACCTTATGGCGAAGTAAAGAGACACTATTTTAGCAAAATTCCTTCGTTTATTCATAAGAATAAGAAAATGATGCAAGAAGAAACAAAAGATGAATCATAAGATGGCTAGGATAGTTATAGAATGGTGCTATTTTAAATGTCCGACAGCCTTAAGGTTACATAAACAGGCTTAAGCCTGTTTTAGTACCATTTATATAATGTAGAAAGAAGCACTTAAGGTTCCTTTGTTGGATTGATAAATCTATTCATAGAAAATCAAATGAAGTAGAATATTGAGGCTAGAAGAGGAGAATATGAAATGAAATCAACAGGTATTGTACGAAAGGTAGATGAATTAGGAAGAGTTGTTATTCCAGTTGAGCTAAGAAAGGTTCTTGCTATTAAAGAAAAAGACCCTATCGAAATCTTTGTTAATGGAGAACAAATTATCTTAAAGAAATACTTGCCTTATAATGAATGCATTATTACAGGTGACATCACTCCTCAAAACAGAGAATATGCAAAAGGTTTAGTGTTAAGTCCAAGAGGGGCAGAAATTTTAAAGAATGAAATAGAGTTTAAGTTCAATATAAAGGCTTAGTTTATACATGATTTTATGCAGCAGAAGAAAAAAGTTAACCTTGATGTTTGAAGTAGGTGAAATCGTACGATGGAAGATTTAATGGTGCTTATTATAATTGTGTTCGTAGCATCATTGTTACAAACAAGTACTGGCTATGGCTTTTCTATTGTCGGTACTCCCTTTTTATTATTGATTTATCCTGCTCACATGGCAATCCAGATTAATATTATACTCTCTATTTGTCTTTCTGCTTTTATGATTTTTAAAATTACAAAAGAAATAGACAAGTCTTTGTTAGTTAGATTGATTAAAGGTAGTGTCATGGGTCTGATTTTTGGTATTTTTATTTATATATTTTTGGATATTCAGTTATTAAAAATGACTGTTGGTGCTCTTATTCTTTTTTTAACAATACTACTTATTTTAAAGTTGACGATAAATCGAACACAAAACAAGGACTTCATAACTGGGGGAATATCAGGATTACTAACGACAAGTATTGGCGTACCAGGTTCACCCCTTTTATTATATTTTTCTGGAGCCGGAATAGATAAAACCACACTTCGAAGTACAATATTAGCTTATTATCTCTTTGTTTACTTTGTTAGTTTAGTTATGCAAATATCGTTTGGAGGTACCAGCAAAGAGACATGGATTTTTTCTCTTTTAGCTATCCCCCCTTTATTTGCAGGAATTATATTAGGACAGTTATTTTTTAAATGGATTAGTCAAAAAGTATTTCGCATTAACACGTATATAATTTTGATGTTTACTGGGGTATATTTACTCGTAACGAGTTTCTAAATTAGTTATCAAGCAAATCGGGCGCGTTTGTGGAACAAAAAATTAAAGGGGTGGCCAGCCATCCCTTTTTTATTTTGTTAATATTTAGCTTTATTCAATATACATAGACTAAAAAGGTACACCTTTTTAGACTGTGTAGGATCAAACGATATGACGTCTATTTAGTTAATAAAATAGAACTTTATGAACGTATAAAAAACAATTAACCTTTATAGACTATACGTCATATTCAATTTTAGATCATTGCGTACTTGCAATAATGAATAA
>Ga0209795_10002059_pt1 | contig 11567 bp, 8 predicted proteins | sample AgamicOrMarz_FD_187166 | JGI IMG/M metagenome (GOLD analysis project Ga0209795, IMG submission 187166) | Agave microbial communities from Guanajuato, Mexico - Or.Ma.rz (SPAdes) (version 2) | ecosystem: Host-associated > Plants > Phyllosphere > Phylloplane/Leaf | place: Guanajuato, Mexico...
AGGCTTACCTCTGACAAAAAAAGATGCCCGGGCTTTTACTAGATTCTTCTTTTCAGGAGCAACAGAGAGTGAACTCGATAAACAAGGAAGAATTAATATCCCTGCACCACTTTTGCAATATGCAAAGTTGGAAAAAGAATGTGTAATTTTAGGTGTTTCCAATCGAATTGAAATTTGGAGCAAGCAGATTTGGGAAGACTATTTTACCGAGTCAGAAGAATCTTTTGCAGAAATTGCAGAAAATATGATTGGCTTTGATATATAATGGATAAATTATGTTAATATATTTTCTGTTATATATCGTTCGATTGGAAAAGGTGGTTACTACATGTTTGAACATACAACTGTATTGTTAAAGGAAGCTGTTGGTGGCTTAAATATTAAGCCTGATGGAATTTATGTTGATTGTACTTTGGGTGGAGCGGGGCATAGTTCACTCATTCTTTCAAAACTTGGAGCCCGCGGGAAACTATATGCATTTGACCAAGATGAAACTGCAATTGCACACGCAAAAGAGAAGTTGGCTGAATATGGGGATCGTTTAGAAATTATTAAAAGCAATTTCTTATACTTGAAAGAGGAACTTGAAAATCGAGGAATTGTTAAAGTGGATGGAGTTCTATACGACCTAGGAGTTTCCTCTCCGCAATTGGATACTCCAGAAAGAGGTTTTAGTTATCACCATGATGCACCACTTGATATGAGAATGGATAATGAAGCCGATATTTCTGCCTACGATGTGGTTAATCATTGGGCCTATGAAGATTTGGTGCGCATCTTTTTTCGCTATGGGGAGGAGAAATTCTCTAAACAAATAGCTCGAAAAATAGAAGCAGCAAGGATGGTAAAGCCGATTGAAACGACGGCAGAATTAGTAGAGTTGATTAAGGATGCGATTCCAGCCCCTGCAAGAAGGAAAGGTGGACATCCGGCTAAGCGAGTTTTTCAAGCAGTCAGAATTGCCGTGAATGATGAATTAGCGGTGTTTGAACAGTCAATAAATCAAGCGATTGACTTGCTAAACCCTGAGGGAAGAATAAGCGTTATTACCTTCCACTCACTTGAGGACAGGATTTGCAAGGCAGCCTTTAAAAAGGCAAGTGAGACTCCTAATTTACCTCCAGGTTTACCAATCATTCCAGATGAGTATAAACCGATATTAAAGTTAATTTCACGGAAGCCGATCCTTCCATCTGATGAAGAATTAGAGCAAAATAATCGAGCTAGATCTGCTAAGTTAAGAGTTGCTGAAAAGCTGTGAGAAAAAATCCAGAAATTCAAACCAAAATTTAAAAATAGATAATAAGCTGGAGGGGAAAAGTTTGAGTAATCTTGCCAGGAAGAAATTAGAACAGCAATACACGGAGCAGAAAGTCCAACAAAAGAGACAAGTCATTATTAAAAAATCCTGGCTCACTCCAGGGGAAAAAATTATTGGAATAGCCTTTGCAGGATTTGTATGTTTTGGTGCCGTTCATATTATTTCAAATCAAGCCAAAATTTATGATGTTAACAAAGATATACAAATTATGGAATCAAGGGTGTCGGAACAAGAGAAAGTAAATAGTGATTTGCAGGTTCAAGTAAGTGAATTGAGTGCGTACGATCGAATTTATAAAAAGGCCAAGGAAATGGGCCTAATAAAAAATGAAAATAACGTCAAGGTAGTGCATTAGAAATGAACAAGAAACAGCCCTATATGAATGCAGGAGCAACCCTTTTATTTGGATTTTTTGGTTTGCTCTTTTTTGTTTTACTCTTCAGATATTTTTCAATTCAAATCACTGGCGAGGTTGATGGACAGCCTCTTGCTGCAAAGGCACAAGAAAAATATAGCAGGGAAGGGAATTTGGCTGCTTTAAGGGGCGATATCTTAGACCGGAATGGCGAAGTAATTGCTGAAGATACAAATGCCTATACGTTAATTGCTATATTAGATAAAAAGATGACTACTAATTCCAAAAAGCCTCAGCACGTAAAAGATCCAGAGAAAACGGCAAAAAAATTGGCTAAATATCTAGAGATGGATGAATCAGAGATTTATAGTATCTTATCAAAAGGAATAAAAAGTCATAAATTTCAGGTTGAATTCGGTAAAGAAGGCAGAGATATTACCCACGAAACAAAGAATAAGATTGAGAAACTTAAACTTCCCGGCATTACATTTATCCGTGATTCCAAACGCTTCTATCCTAATGGTGTATTTGCTTCCCACTTAGTGGGTTATGCTGACCGGATTGAGCAAAAGGACAAAAGTATAAAGTCAGTGGGTAAAATGGGCATTGAGAAAAGTTTAAATGATGAATTAACGGGGACAAATGGAAAAGTTAATTTTGAAAGTGATTTGTGGGGGTATATACTTCCTGATGGAAAAGAAAAAATTACACCTGCCCATAATGGGAATGATGTTTATTTAACCATTGACCAAAAGATTCAAACCTTTTTAGAAGATGCAATGAACAAAGCAGCAAAGGAGTATAACCCGAAAAAGATCATTGCGATTGTGGCTGATCCGAAAACTGGTGAAATATTAGCAATGGGACAACGTCCTTCTTTTGATCCAAAAACAAAAGAAGGAATTGAAGACGGCTGGCATAATGAAGCGATTGAAACTTCATTCGAACCTGGTTCAACCATGAAAATTTTTACGCTTGCTGCGGCTGTCCAGGAAAAGGTGTTCAATCCAAATGAAACCTATCAATCTGGTTCATATCAAGTAACGAAAAGGGATAAAGCAATTCATGATCATAATTACTCGGGATGGGGTCCAATCACCTATCTTGAAGGTGTACAGCGTTCATCAAACGTTGCTTTTGCAAAAATAGCGAAAGAGAAGCTTGGTTTTGAAAAGTACCGAGAATATTTAACAAAGTTTGGCTTTGATAAGCCCACAGGAATTGATCTTCCCAACGAAACATCTGGGAAAATTCAATTTACCTATCCGATTGAAAAAATTACTACTGCTTACGGGCAGGGAACAGCAATAACACCCATACAGCAAATTCAAGCTGCAACAGCTATTGCAAATGGTGGGAAAATGATAAAACCGCATGTGGTTAAAAAAATTGTCAATCATGATACAGGTGAGGTCATTAAATCAGCATCCTCTCAAATTGTTTCAACACCAATCTCAAAAGAAACGGCCAAAGAGGTACGGGATATCCTTGAAACGGTTGTTACCTCACCAAAGGGGACTGGCGGCCGTTATAAAATTGATGGATACAGTGTTGCTGGAAAGACGGGAACAGCTAATATCCCTGGACCGAATGGCGGGTATTTACAAGGTGCTAATAACTATATGTTCTCATTTTTAGGGATGGCACCAAAGGATGATCCGGAATTAATAGTTTATGTTGCTGTTCAACAGCCTGAATTAGTGGGGCTTGAAACTGGTCAAGGTGCAATTCCTGTTTCGGCAATTTTTAACCCAGTCATGAAAAACAGCCTGCATTACTTAAACATTAAGCCTTCTCAGCTTGAAGAGGCAAAATTGAATAAACTAGAAGATTTTAAGGGGAAATCGGTTGCTGAAACCGTAGCTGCTCTAAAAGGAAAAGGTATTGAACCTGTCGTAATTGGAAAAGGATCAGAAGTTGTTAGGCATCTCCCGGAGCCTGGGACAACAGTTCTACAGGGTGAGAAAGTAATCATACAAACGAATGGTGAAATAATTGCCCCTGATATGACAGGTTGGTCACTTAGAGATGTAATGAAGTTGGCGAATATTGCCGGATTAAAGTTAAATTCAAAGGGTAAAGGGTTTGTAGCCCATCAAAATATAAAACCGAAAACACATGTTCAAAAAGGAGATTTTTTAATCGTAGACTTAAAGACTCCTGAAGAACAGTGGAATCAGGAAAATAATGAAAAAACAAATGCCCAGGAGGAAAATACAGAAGAACTAATCCAGGATTAATAGAAAATCCCGCTGTTTTAGCGGGATTTTTCCTATCTAATGACCGTAACCAGCGTTCTAATAGAAAAAGTACAAGCATATAAATGAACGATAGAAAAAGGAGGGTCGTTCAAACTATGCGTGTTTCAAATGTTACTGTTCGTAAACGATTAATGATTGCACTATTCATTGGTATTCTCACCTTCTTAATTATTGATATCCGGCTTGGATATGTCCAATTTGTCCTTGGTGATTGGTTAACCAATGGGGCAAGGGACTCTTGGAGCAGAAATATCCCTTTTGAACCTGAACGAGGAGAAATTGTTGACCGAAATGGGATTCCTTTAGCAACAAATATTAGTGCGCCAACTGTTTATGTTATGCCAAGACAAGTAAAAGATCCGGCAGCAACAGCAGAGAAGCTTGCCTCCGTGTTAAATATGCCAAAAGACAAAGCCTATCGAGAAATTACAAAAAGTGCTTCTTCCGTTCGGATTAAGGAAGGAAGAAAAATTTCCCATGAAAAGGCAAAAGAAATCAGAGCCCTCGGTCTTGATGGCGTCTATATTGGGGAAGACTCTAAGCGCCATTATCCAAATGGAAGTTATCTTTCCCATGTGCTTGGATTCACTGGGGTGGATAACCAAGGTTTGATGGGACTTGAGCAGTACTATGATAAAGAGTTAAGCGGTGAACGTGGAGCAGTTAAATTTTATGCGGATGCTAAAGGAAAAAGAATGAATAGCATGGCTGATGATTATGAACACCCTGTAAACGGCCTTGAATTGAAACTGACAATCGATTCAAAAATCCAAACAATAGTGGAAAGAGAGTTGGATATCGCGGACGCAAAATATAACCCGGACGGGATTGTTGCCATTGCAATGAACCCGAACAATGGAGAGATATTAGCCATGTCGAGCAGACCGACCTTTGATCCAGCTAATTTTCAAAATGTACCACAAGAGGTTTATAACCGCAATCTCCCTGTATGGTCAACGTATGAACCCGGATCTACTTTTAAAATTATTACCCTGGCAGCAGCCTTGAATGAAGGAAAAGTGAATTTAGAAAAGGAACATTTCCATGATTCAGGGTCGGTTCAGGTAGCGGGAGCTAGGTTAAAGTGCTGGAAACGAGGCGGTCACGGCGATCAGTCCTTTTTAGAAGTTGTGCAAAATTCCTGCAACCCTGGGTTTGTCGAATTAGGACAAAGACTTGGGAAAGAAAAATTGTTTAAATATGTGAAGGATTTTGGTTTTGGTCAGAAGACCGGTATTGATTTACAAGGCGAAGGAACAGGGATTTTATTTAATTTAGATCGTGTAGGGCCAGTTGAACAGGCAACGACAGCCTTTGGACAAGGAGTATCGGTAACACCTATCCAGCAGGTTACGGCTGTATCTGCAGCCGTTAATGGCGGGATACTATATAAGCCGTATATTGCAAAAGAGCTCGTAGATCCAATTACAAACGAAGTCGTAATGAGAAATTCCCCAGTTGAAAAACGCCGGGTAATTACGGAAGAAACTTCAAAAGAAATCCGCCATGCTCTTGAGAGTGTAGTCGCCCAGGGGTCCGGTGGAAGGGCATTTGTTGATGGTTACCGAGTAGGAGGAAAAACTGGAACAGCCCAGAAAGCGAAAAACGGGAGATATTTAGAAAATAACTTTATCGTTTCCTTTGTTGGATTTGCTCCCGCAGATGATCCGCAAATTGTTGTCTATGTGGCAGTCGATAATCCAAAAGGAGTTACAGCCTTCGGTGGTACAGTCAGTGCTCCAATTGTTGGTAATATAATGAAAGATAGTTTGAGCCAGATGGGGATTAAACCTCGAAAGGGTCAAATTGAAAAGGAACTGAAATGGCCAGATACACCGTTAATAAAATTACCGGATTTCACAGGATTAACAAAAATGGAGCTAATGGATCAACTGATAAATCTAAAAATTGATGCTAGTGGTGAGGGCGATGTAGTCGTAAGACAATCTCCTGAAGCAGGTGCCAAAGTTAAAGAAGGGTCAAAAATTAGGCTTTATTTTGGTAAAGAAGATTAATGCAACTAAAAATTCATGTAAGTAGAGGCGGTCGGAATGATTTCCGCCGCCTAATTTTTTCATTAAGCTTTGATTACTAAATAGCAAAATAAAATGTTTTAATGTAAAATAAGATGGAACTTTCTTAAGAGGAATTTCCAAGATGAAAATTAGTCATATGTATGTACGGTTATGAGAGGATTTGAGAGAAATGAATCTACAAAAGCTGCTTAAGAATTTGCATCTTCTAGTTCCTTATCTAGGTGAGGATCCAGAGATAACTTCGATTGAGAACGATAATCGGAAGGTGCAAAACGGGAGCTTATTTATTTGTATTAAGGGATACACAGTAGACGGTCATGATTTTGCTGAATCTGCTGTGAAAAACGGGGCAGCAGCCGTATTAGCTGAGCGTCCGTTATCACTAGATGTACCTGTCATTCTTGTTAAAGATACAACGAGAGCAATGGCAGTTCTAGCTGATGCTTTTTATGAGCAGCCAACGAAAAACCTGCACTTGATCGGGATTACCGGAACAAACGGGAAAACAACTACCAGCCATTTAATTGAAAAAATATTCGCCGATGCCAATCAAAAAACAGGTCTAATTGGCACGATGTATACTAAAATAGCTGACAAGACGATTGAAACTAAAAACACAACCCCGGAAAGTTTAACACTTCAAAAAACCTTTAGACAAATGGTTGAAGCAGGTGTTGATATAGCAGTAATGGAGGTTTCCTCACATGCGTTAGATCTTGGCAGAGTTCATGGCTGCGATTATGATGTGGCTGTGTTTACAAACCTAACGCAGGACCATTTGGATTATCATAAAACAATGGAAGAATATAAGCGTGCAAAGAGTTTATTATTTGCTCAGCTGGGTAATACATTTGATCACCAAAAACCTAAATTTGCTGTATTAAATGCTGACGACCCTGCTTCAGATATGTATCGCAGGTCGACTGCTGCACATGTTATTACATATGGAATCGACAATAAAGCTGATCTTCAAGCGAAGAACATCCAAATGACTTCTTCAGGTACCCAGTTTGAGCTTGTTGTCCAATCGGAAAAATATCCGATTAACATGCAATTAATTGGTAAATTCAGTGTTTATAATGTTTTAGCAAGTATTGCGGCTTCCGTTGTGTCCGGCATTGATATTAAGGCAGTTATCCAGTCGATCGAAAGTGTAAAAGGCGTATCAGGCAGATTTGAGCTTGTAAATGCAGGACAGGAATTTACGGTTATTGTTGATTACGCCCATACACCTGACAGTCTTGAAAATGTATTAAAAACGGTCCAGCATTTTGCTAAGAAGAAGGTTTTCGTTATTGTTGGCTGTGGGGGTGACCGTGATCGGACGAAGAGACCGTTGATGGCTCAAATAGCATGCCAGTTGGCCTCGGATCCAATCCTAACTTCGGATAACCCAAGAAGTGAGGACCCACTAGTAATATTAAAGGACATGGAAGCAGGAGTGCAAGGTTCAGCATACCGAATGATCCCTGACCGCAAAGAAGCGATCCAAACTGCTATTCGAGAGGCATCAGCAGGTGATGTGATTTTAATCGCAGGTAAAGGCCATGAAACCTATCAAATTATTGGCAATGTAGTTCACGATTTTGACGATCGGTTAGTTGCTCGGGAAGCGATTGAGGGGAGATAGCTATGTATTTAGCTTTAAAAGACTTGATAAGTCTATTTGAGAATAGTCGTGGAGTAAAAGATAACCTGCTATTTGTTACTGTTTGCGACCAAGCTTATACAGCACAGCCAAAAGGATTATTTGTATCATTAAATAAAAACGCTGGGGAACTTTCTGAGGCAATTTCTAACGGAGCAATAGCCGCGATTTGGGAGCAAGGACACGAAGTTCCAAGCTATACACCGAACCATTTTCCAATATTCTTTACAACAGATCCGGCAGAGGCGATTGTAACTATCCTAAATCGTTATATTGAAAAATTAAATGGAGAAACAGATAAAATTATGGAAATAACTAACTTTAAATTTACAAATAAAAAACTTCTTAATAAAAATAAAGAAACATATGATATAGCTGTGATGTTAAACGAAATTACTAGCAAATACGACACTGAAAGGAGGGAATAAAATGCTCGAGCAAGTTATTTTCTTCACAATAATTATGGGATTTCTTATCTCGGTATTGCTTTCTCCTGTTTTTATTCCCTTCTTAAGAAGGTTGAAATTTGGACAAAGCATTCGTGAGGAGGGGCCAAAATCCCATCAAATAAAATCAGGCACACCCACCATGGGTGGTGTAATGATTTTATTTTCGATTGTTATTACAACACTTGTAATGACAGGTAAGTTTTCTGAGCCGACTGTTAAAACTTATTTGCTGCTTCTTGTTACACTTGGTTTTGGATTGCTTGGGTTTTTAGATGATTTTATCAAAGTTGCTCTTAAAAGGAATTTAGGATTAACTTCTAAACAAAAACTGGCTGGACAAATCATCATTTCAGTAATTTTTTATCTTATTTATAAACAACAAGGTTTTTCTACCGAAATAAGCATTCCCTTTACGGATTCCACATTTGATTTAGGATGGTTTTTCATTTTCTTCATCATATTCTGGTTAGTTGGCTTCTCCAATGCTGTTAATTTAACAGATGGACTGGATGGCTTGGTGTCAGGCACCGCAGCGATTGCATTTGGTGCACTTGCTGTCCTTGCTTGGAATCAATCCCAGATGGAAATTGCGATATTTTCTGTGGCGGTGGTAGGCGCTGTACTAGGATTCTTGGTATTTAACGCCCATCCTGCCAAGGTTTTTATGGGAGATACAGGTTCACTTGCACTCGGTGGTGCAATTGCAACGATTGCTATTCTTACCAAGCTTGAAATTTTACTTATTATCATTGGTGGAGTATTTGTCATTGAAACGTTATCGGTTATTTTACAGGTTATTTCCTTCAAAACGACGGGTAAACGGATTTTCCGTATGAGCCCATTACATCATCATTATGAATTAGTTGGCTGGTCCGAATGGCGGGTTGTCGTCACTTTTTGGAGTGTAGGATTAATTCTTGCGATACTAGGAATCTATATTGAGGTGTGGTTATAATTGAAACAGATTAACTCTTTCAGTCATAAAAAAATTCTTGTCCTAGGCTTGGCGAAAAGCGGGGTAACAGCTGCCGCCCTATTACATAAGCTTGGTGCATTTGTAACTGTTAATGATAAAAAGCCATTTTCGGAAAATCCAGAGGCTCAGGGATTACTAGAGCAAGGAATTAAAGTAATTTGTGGTGATCACCCTATTGAGCTGCTTGATGAAGGATTCGAGTTAATTGTCAAGAATCCTGGTATTCCATATAACAACCCAATGGTATCAGGTGCTATAGAAAAAGGGATTCCTGTAATAACTGAGGTCGAACTTGCTTATGAAATATCTGAAGCCCCGTTTATTGGTATCACAGGGACAAATGGGAAAACAACAACGACAACCTTGGTTTATGAAATGCTAAATGAGGGTCAGAAACACCCGTTAATCGCAGGGAATATTGGTACAGTGGCATCAGGGGTAGCCGAGGAAGCAACGGCAGAGAATACCATTGTCATTGAATTATCTTCTTTTCAGTTAATGGGAATCGACACATTTAAACCCAAGATAGCCATACTTACTAACCTTTATGATGCCCATTTAGATTATCATGGGACAAAAAAGGAATATATTGCAGCAAAAGCAAACATTACAAAAAATCAAACTGAAGTTGACTATCTCATTGTTAATGCCGATCAAGAAGAAACATTAGAAGTTGCACGTCACTCTAAGGCCAGAATCATTCCTTTTTCGACGAAGAAGAAGCTGACTGAAGGTGCATATCTATCTAATGGCTGGATTATGTTTAATAATGATAAAGTAATGGAAATTGAGAGTATAGCTTTACCGGGCAATCACAACCTTGAAAATATCTTATCTGCTATGGCTGCAGCAAAGCTTTCAGGTGTAGAAAATGGTGCCATCCAGCAGGTTCTGCGAACGTTTACTGGTGTCAGGCACCGTCTGCAATACGTAAGAGAAGTGAACGGAAGAAAGTTTTACAATGATTCGAAAGCAACGAATATTTTGGCGACGATTAATGCCTTGGCTGCTTTTGAAGCCCCGGTAATTCTCCTTGCGGGTGGTTTGGATCGCGGAAATGAATTTGATGAACTACTTTCTTATTTAAAAAATGTAAAAGCAATGATAACCTTTGGGCAAACTGCACCTAAAATGGAACGCATTGGGAAGGAAGCGGGAATAAAACGAATCAAGCGTGTCGATAATGTTGACAAGGCTGTGCCTGAGGCTTATCGATACTCTGAATCAGGTGACGTGATATTATTATCTCCAGCATGTGCGAGCTGGGATCAATATAAAACTTTTGAGGTCAGGGGAGACATTTTTATCGATGCGGTGCATAAGCTTAAGTAAGGGCTTGTCTTAGTCGAAAAGTTCACTTTTCAAGTGCGCTTGACGCTAGGGCAAAATTAGAGGTTCTGCTAAGCCCTAAAACTAGCAGTTGAGGTGTATGGTGGTGCCGACAAAGAGAACAACTCCTGATTTTATTTTAATGATTGTAACATTCACGCTTCTGGCAATAGGGCTTATCATGGTGTACAGTGCAAGTGCTATTTGGGCTGAATATAAATTTAATGATTCCTTTTTCTTTGCAAAAAGGCAAACTCTTTTTGCTGGAGTTGGAGTTGCTGCCATGTTTTTCATAATGAACATCAATTATTGGACGTGGCGGACCTGGTCCAAAACCTTTCTACTTGTATGTTTTGTGTTACTTATTCTTGTATTAATTCCTGGGATTGGAAATGAAAGAAATGGTTCTCGAAGTTGGATTGGTGTAGGAGCCTTTTCAATCCAGCCTTCGGAATTTATGAAACTGGCAATGATTGCTTTTTTGGCTAAGTATCTTTCCGAACGGCAAAAGTTGATTACTTCGTTTAAGAAGGGGCTTATTCCTTCATTAGGTCTTGCTTTTTTAGCCTTTTCAATGATCATGCTTCAACCGGATTTAGGCACAGGCACGGTGATGATGGGAACCTGTGTTGTAATGATTTTTATTGCAGGTGCTCGTGTAAGTCATTTTGCCTTTCTGGGACTGTTAGGAGTCGCTGGATTTATTGGTCTTATTGCCTCCGCTCCATACCGAATTAAACGGATCACATCTTTTTTGGATCCATGGTCGGATCCGTTAGTAACAGGATTTCAAATTATTCAATCACTCTATGCGATTGGTCCTGGCGGATTGTTTGGGCTCGGACTAGGCGAGAGCAGGCAGAAGTTTTTCTACCTGCCTGAACCTCAGACAGACTTTATCTTTGCGATTCTTTCTGAAGAACTAGGCTTTATTGGTGGTTCATTCATATTACTTTTGTTTGCACTGTTGTTATGGAGAGGGATTCGAATCGCATTAGGTGCACCGGATTTATATGGCAGTTTTCTAGCAGTAGGAATCATCGCCATGGTAGCAATTCAGGTTATGATTAATATTGGTGTTGTTACAGGTCTAATGCCTGTTACAGGCATTACCTTGCCATTTTTAAGCTATGGAGGTTCTAGTTTGACCTTGATGTTAATGGCGATTGGTGTTCTCCTTAATATCAGCAGG
>Ga0209795_10002066_pt1 | contig 11544 bp, 9 predicted proteins | sample AgamicOrMarz_FD_187166 | JGI IMG/M metagenome (GOLD analysis project Ga0209795, IMG submission 187166) | Agave microbial communities from Guanajuato, Mexico - Or.Ma.rz (SPAdes) (version 2) | ecosystem: Host-associated > Plants > Phyllosphere > Phylloplane/Leaf | place: Guanajuato, Mexico...
GAGCGTCGTCACGTCGCCCTCGATTGCGCGCGTCAGAACTTCGGTTCTCGGGTTCAGCATTGTTCGTCGTATGCCAGGTGGCGCCGTCTGTCGGCGTTTCGGCGTGTCGCGCCGCGAGGTCTCGGCCTGCGCGCGTATCAATCCGCGGGTAAGGGCAAAAGCAAGGCACATGCCAATCTGTGTCGAACGCGCCGCGTCCGGTTTCCGTCGAGCACCATAAAGTGCAAACGTAGCGCGGTCTGCGAACGGCGAAGCATCGGCGGCGCTTGATGCGTCGCGGGTAAAGCCGCGGTGGTGCATCGTGTTGTCGACAGTCGCGTGAGCCGCGATACACGTCGATCAACTGCTCAAGCGAGCACGTTCACACGCCGATGCATGGTAAAAACGCGCTGGCAGCATGACAATTCGCGCCCATTCTTACTAACGGCCCGCACGCATCGACATGTCCGACCACCAACCTGCGATAACCCTGCGCCCCGCTTCCGCCGACGACGAAACTTTTCTCTTCGAACTGCGCAAGGCGACGATGACCGAGCATCTCGCGCGCGTCGGCGAACCTGCGGACGACGCCGAGCATCGCGCTCGTTTGCTGCATCGTTACGACGCGGCGCGCGTGATTTGCGTCGACGGCACGCCTGCCGGTTTGCTCAAGGCGCATCGTTCCGATACCGAATGGCGAGTCGTTCAATTGCAGATCGCGCCGGCACTGCAAGGGCGCGGCATCGGCGAACGAGCGCTGCGCACGGTGCTGCGCGACGCCGACGCCGCGACCTTGCCCGTCGCACTCAAGGTGCTCAAGGGCAATCCGGCGCGGCGTCTTTACGAACGGCTCGGCTTCGAAGTCGTGAGCGAAGATGAAACAGAGTTTCACATGAGGCGCGCGCCACGCGCGTCGGCGGAAACTGAAGCAGAATGAATGGCGGATAAGAACTGACACCGCACGAGCTGACATGGCCATTCAGAACCGCGCGTGCAGACCGATGCGTTGATGTGAAAGTGATCTCAACTTGATCTGACGAATATCGGCCCGCACGCGTCACATGTTCGTATACGAACTGCACCATCCTGGCGCAGCGACCTGCTTGTCGCCGAACAACGTACAGCCGCCGTAGGCATCCGCAGCCTTGCCCTGAAACAGCGAACATGTGCTGCATTTCTGGTCCGCTGCGTATTGCGGATACTTCGCCTTGTCGACCTTCGACGCGTCTTCCTTATAGCCGAGCGCTTGCGCTTGCGGGTCGGTCTCGCTGAGTACATTTGCGTTTGCGCTCGCGGCGAATCCCACGCGTGACATCACGAGCGAAGAGCCGGCGCTCACGCTCATCAATAGAAAATGGCGGCGCGACGTTTTCATTGTTGTGCTCCGATGGTGGTCATGGCGCGTGTCATCGCGGGGATGAATCAACTGCAACGATTCTAGCGTGAGCGGCCATTCGCACGCACGCAACCACGCATGCTTACGATTTGAATGCACGCGGAGCGCTCGCGAACGCGACTCTCGTTTTGCGTTTATCCTCTTTGCTCGTTTCTCGCAGTGTTCTCCATCGCAATCGTTTGGTCCCATTCGGAGTTGAGCATGCAATACCGCAAATTCGGCCGCACAGGGCTGACTGTTTCCCGCCTGTGTCTCGGCACCATGACGTTCGGCCTGCAAACCGAGGAAGACGCTTCGCGCCGCATTCTCGACACAGCCGCCGATGCCGGCGTGAACTTCATCGACACTGCCAACGTTTATCCGCTCGGCGGCGGCGAGGACAACGCGGGACGCACCGAAGAAATCGTCGGGCGCTGGCTGAAGGGCAAGCGCGATCGCTTCATTCTGGCCACCAAGGCAGTCGGCAAAATGGGCCCTTCCGCGTGGGATCAAGGCGCGTCGCGCAAGCATCTGCTCGATGCCATCGACGCCTCGCTAAAGCGTCTCGGCACCGACTACGTGGACCTCTATCAACTGCATTCCGACGACGCCAACACGCCGCTCGACGAAACGCTCGAAGCGCTGGACGTGATCGTGCGTTCGGGCAAGGCGCGCTACATCGGCGTGTCGAACTTTCTCGCGTATCGGCTCGCGCGCGCACTCGGCCGCGCGGACGTGCTGCGCGTCGCGCGCTTCGTCTCCGTGCAGCCGCGTTATAACCTGCTGTTCCGCCAGATCGAACGCGAACTGCTGCCGCTCGCCGCCGAAGAGGAACTCGCCGTGATGCCATACAACCCGCTCGCGGGCGGCTTGCTGACCGGCAAGCACAAGCTCGATGCAGCGCCTGCGTCGGGCCGCTTCACCGAAAGCGTCGGCAAGGCGGGCGCGATGTATCAGGAGCGCTACTGGCATCACCGCGAATTCGAAACGATCGAGCGGCTCAAGAGCATTGTCGAGCCGACCGGCGAATCGCTCACACGCGTTTCGCTCGCGTGGGTTCTGGCGAATCCGCTCATCACGTCTGCGATTATCGGTGCGAGCCGCGCCGAGCAACTGAGCGACACGCTCGCCGCATCCGAACTCGTGCTGGACGACGACATCAAGAAGCAACTCGACGAAGCGAGCGTCGAATACCGTTGGGGCGATGCGGCGCGCTAACCGCGGCAGTCAGCCGACATGGCGAGTGATCGCGAGCCGCAACACGCGCGCTGCGATCATCGCCCGTATCTGAGCACCGTGCTGGTGGCCGCAATCACATGGTCCTTCATGGCGGCAAGCAGCGCGTCTCTCGTCAGACCGGCCGGCAACGCATCTGGCGCGAGATCGAGCGCGTAGATCTGCACGACATAGTGATGCGGCACCTCGCCGACCGGCGGACACGGGCCGTAATAGCCTGGGCCGCCGGTGCGGTTCGTTCCGGCGACGCTTCCAGGCGGCGGCGCGGCTCCCTCGCCAAGCGCGGTCACCGAAGACGCAATGCCGTATAGCACCCAATGCACGATGCCGAGACCTTTGGCGCCATCGGGATCGAAGATCGTCACTGCATAACTCTTTGTGCCGGCCGGCACGTTGCGCCATTGCAGCGCGGGCGACACATTCCCGCCGCCGCAGTTATTCGCGCTTGCCGCATGCGTCGATTCGAGTGTGCCGCCATCGGCCAAACCGGGCGAGCTCAATGTGAAAGCCTCGGCCGCATAGGCGTGAGCAACGGCGAACGTCAGCATCGCGCCGACGCTCAACGAAATCATGCGCCGCGCAGCGCCAACGTAAGCCCGTCGAATCATTGTTGTTTGCTCCCGGCCATTCGCGCCAGTTGATATCTATTTGAACTTACCCGTTCGTGCATTCGCTTCAGGCAATTGCCGCGTTTCGCGCACCGACCGCGGATGCCATAAGCGCGCGCCGCCTTCAATACCCGCATCGTTCGAAACGGTTGCAACGTTCGCGGGCAAATCGAATGTCAGCCGCGCCGCGTTGCCGCCGCCAATCCATAGCTTGTCGTAATTCACGAGCGATTCGAGAATGCCGATCACTTTGTGAACACGCTTATTCCAGCGTTTATTCCCGGCTTTTCCGCGTGCTGCGTCGCCGATGTACTCGTCGTAAGCCACGCCTTTCTTGCTGACGGGATGATGCGCGAGTTCGAGATGAGGCATCAACTCGCCGTCGCGAAAGAGCGCGGTTCCCGCGCCGGTGCCGAGCGTCAACACGAATTCGATGCCCTTGCCTTCTATCGCGGCGAAGCCCTGCATTTCGGCGTCGTTGATCATGCGCGCGGGCAAGCCGCCCAATTTTTGCGCGAGCAGATCGGCAAGCGCAAAGTCGCGCCAGCCTTCCACGCCGAAATGCGGCGCGGTCAGAATGCGGTTATTGCGGACCACGCCGGGAAAGCCGATCGACATCAACTGCGCCGGCGCCTTCGCGATCAACGGCTCGACGAGTTTTGCCAACGCATCGACGAGTTGCTGCGGCGTGCACGGATGCGGCGTCGCCACGCGCAAGCGCTCGGTTTGCATCTGACCGTTCGCATCGATGATCGCCGCTTTCAATCCAGTGCCGCCGACGTCGATTGCAAGAATCCGTTCGTTACGCGTTGCTGCCTTGTCTTTCGATGCCGCCATGTTGCCCCCGTTGATGTGGTTTTACCGAGCGCGTTCACTTCTTTTCGATTGCAGCGGTCTTTAATGGCCGCCACGCGCGGCCGTCGCGTGCGAGCAGCGCATCGGCTTCGGCGGGCCCTTCACTGCCGGCCGCATAGCCGTGCACGGGCATCGCGCCGCCCGTTTTCGGATGCAGCACATCGTCCACCGCGCACCAGCTCGTCTCGATGCTGTCGGCGCGCTGGAACAGCGTCTCGTCGCCGAGCATGCAGTCGTACAGCAGCGTTTCATAGCCGACGTTGGCGCGCTCCGCGAAAAAGTCTCCATAGTTGAACGAAGACTGCACCGGGCCGATCTGCATCACCGGGCCCGGCGTCTTGACGTTGAAGTCGAAGCTCGTGCCGTGCGCGGGATCGATACGCAGCGTCAGCACGTTCGGCGTGAGCGCGTCGACGGGCGTGTCGCGAAACAGACGGAACGGCACCGGCTTCAGTTGCACGGAGATTTCAGTGCGCCGCACGGCGAGCCGCTTGCCCGTGCGCAAATAGAAAGGCACGCCGGCCCAGCGCCAGTTTTCGACGAACACGCGCGCGGCCGCATACGTTTCCGTCTTGCTGTCCGGCGCGACGTCCGGTTCCTCGCGATAACCCACATCCGTAGCGCCTTTTTCGTATTGACCGAATACGACGTCGTTCGGCGTGAGCGGCAAGATCGCGTCGAAGATCTCGGCTTTTTTATTGCGCACGGCTTCGGCGTCGAACGAATTGGGCGGCTCCATCGCGACCATGCCGAGCAACTGGAACAGGTGGTTCGGCACCATGTCGCGAAACGCGCCGGTCTGCTCGTAGAACTTGCCGCGCCCTTCCACGCCGATCGTTTCAGCCGCCGTGATCTGCACGCTGTCGATATATTCGCGCCGCCACACAGGCTCGAATAACGCGTTCGCGAAGCGCACGGCAAGAATGCTTTGCACCGTGTCCTTGCCGAGAAAATGATCGATGCGATAGATCTGCGATTCCTTCGCCTGCGAAAGAATGTGCGCGTTCAGATCGCGCGCCGATGCGAGGTCGGTGCCGAACGGCTTCTCGATCACGATGCGGCGAAAGCCGCCGTCCTCTTTCAGCAAACCTGTCTCGCCCAAATGTTCGACGATCGGTTTGAAGAAGCGCGAGCCCACGGCCAGATAAAAAATCACATTGCCGCCCGGTGCCTGAGCGAGCTTTTGCTTCAGACGCGCGAAGGTGTCGGGCGTGTCGAAATCGCCGGCCATATAGGTGAGGCGCTGCTCGACCCAATCCCATGCGCTGTCGTCGAGCTGACCGGCGTGGAAAGTGCTAGCTTTGTCGGCGGCGAATTTTTGCAGCGACTGGTGCAGCTCCTCGCACCATGCGCTCGTTTCGCGCTCGCCGTGATTCACGCCGACAATCTGCATGCCGCCGTCGAGCAGGCCATCCACGGCGAGGTTGTAGAGCGCGGGCATCAGAAGGCGCTTGGTGAGGTCGCCGCCCGCGCCGAAGATGACCAGCGTGCATGGCGGCGCCGGACGCTTGCCGGCGGGCGACGGCAGCTCGCCGTGCGCACTCGCACTCACTTTGCAACTGCGCGGCGCGGCAAGGTTGCCGTTAGCATCCGCATTCGGAGAATTAGCGGCTTGGGGATTCGATGGAGTCGACATGGGATTCACTCGAGTAAGCCAATGAAACGGACGTGGCAATAGAGAGAAGACCGCGCCCGCCCCCACACAGTTCAACAACGGTCACGCGCTATTTGACCGCACTGCTCGCCAGCGCGGAAACCGTTTCAGGTTCGACCGCGGGCTCCGTGGGCCGCGCCGGAGCCGACGGCGCTGCCGGAATCGGCGCGCGCCCAGGCTCGCCCGCAAGCGGCACGCTGCCCGATGCGGCCATCTCACGCGGTTGCAGCAGCAATGCGACAAGCCCGGTCCAACCGGTTTGATGCGAAGCGCCGACGCCGCGCCCGTTGTCGCCGTGGAAGTATTCGTGGAACAGAATCAGATCGCTCGAACGCGGGTCCGCTTGCAGCAACGGGTAGGCGCCCATGACCGGACGCTCGCCGTCACGGTTCTTGAGGAACAGCGTGGTCGCGCGGCGCGCGAGTTCATCGGCGATTTCGGACAGCGACAAGGTCTTTCCCGAGCCCGTCGGATATTCGACGCGGAATTCGTCGCCGTAATAGCGGTGAAATTCGTAGAGCGATTCGATCAACAGATAATTGACGGGCATCCACACCGGACCGCGCCAGTTCGAATTGCCGCCGAACACGCGCGTATCCGATTCAGCCGGCAGATATTTGACCGTGAAGCTGTTGCCGTTGTGATCGAACACGAACGGATGATCGCGGTGGTATCGCGACAGTGCGCGCACGCCGTGATCGGAGAGAAATTCGCTTTCGTCGAGTGCGCGCCGCAACAGCGCTTTCATCCGATGTCCGCGCAACACCGACAGCAGCAGCGCATTGCCCTTGCCCGGCTCGTTCCACCGCGAGACGAGCTTCGCGAGATCCGGCCGATGCTTGAGGAACCACACGAGCCGCTCGCGCAATCCGGGCAATTCGCCATGCAGGCGCTCTTCGAGTACATGCACCGCGAAAAGCGGAATGAGCCCGACGATCGAGCGCACGCGCATTGGAACACTGGTGCCGTCAGGCAGGCGCAGCTTGTCGTAGAAGAACTCGTCCTCGCTGTCCCATAGTCCGGTATCGCAGCCGTCGTCGCAACTCACGGCTTGCGCGATATACAGGAAGTGCTCGAAGAACTTTACGCCGATGTCGACAAACACATGGTTCGCGTACGCAAGTTCCAGCGCGATACGCATCAGGTCGAGTGCGTACGCGGCCATCCACGCGGTGCCGTCCGCCTGGTCGATGTGGCCGCCCGTGGGCAGCGGCGACGAACGATCGAAGATACCCACGTTGTCGAGCCCAAGAAAACCGCCCTGAAAAATGTTGTGACCGTCGGCGTCCTTGCGGTTCACCCACCACGAAAAGTTGAGCAGCAGCTTGTGAAAAATGAGCTCCAGAAAATCGCGATCGGGCTTGCCGGTGAGCGCGCGGTCGATCTCGTACACGCGCCACGCGGCCCACGCGTGAACCGGCGGATTCGCGTCGCCTAGCGCCCACTCGTAAGCGGGCAGTTGTCCATTCGGATGCTGATAGCGGTCTTTCACCAGCAGCAGCAATTGACGTTTCGCGAAGGCCGGATCGATCAACGCAAACGCCGCCGCATGAAACGCGAGATCCCACGACGCGTACCACGGGTACTCCCACTTGTCGGGCATCGACACGATGTCCGCATTGCACAGGTGCATCCAGTCCGCGTTGCGTCCACGTTTGCGCGCGGCCGCCGGTTGAGGCTGCAACGGATCGCCTTCGATCCAGCGATGCACGTCGTACCGGTAGTACTGCTTCGACCACAGCATGCCCGCGAGCGCCTGGCGCTGCACGAGACGCGCGTCCGGATCGTTCATGTCGCGTTGCAGCGCGCCGTAGAACTCGTCGGCTTCGGCGATACGCTTTGCAAAGAGTGCGTCGGCGTCGAACGGCACTTCGTCGGGCGTCGCCTCGGGACGCCAGCGCATATACACGACCGCGCGCCCATGCGGACCGAGTTCGATTGGCGCATGCGCGCCCGCCTTCGTGCCGCGGTCGCGGCGCACCGCGTGCTGATCGCCATGCACGAGGTAATCGTTGAAGCCGTCCTTGAACGGACCCTCGCCTTCCATATTGAAGAGGCGCTTTACGTTCGTGTCGTTCTCGCAGAATAGCCACGCGATTTGCGGCGCGTCGTGCGACCACGCGGTGACGACAATCGGTTCGTGCCCATGCTGATGGCCGATCAACTGCGCGCGGCCTTCGTGGTCCGTGCCTGCTGCAAGCGACGGCTTGTCCGTGTTCGGTTTCCACGACCACGAATTGCGCGCCCAGATTTGCGGCAGCACATCGAGCGATGCGGGTTCGTCCGCGCGATTCTCGATTGTGACGCGCATCACGATGTCGTCGGGCGCGTGCTTCGCGTATTCGACCTGAACGTCGAAGTAACACAAGTCGTCGAACACGCCCGTATCGAGAATTTCGTACTCCGGCATGTCGCCGCCGCGCCGCGCGTTTTCCTCGATCAGATCCTGATACGGATAAGCCGCGTGCGGGTACTTGTAGAGCATGCGCATGTACGAATGCGTCGGCGTGCCGTCGAGATAGAAGTACAGCTCCTTCACGTCCTCGCCGTGATTGCCCTGCGCGTTCGTGACACCGAAGAGCCGCTCTTTCAGGATCGGGTCTTTGCGATTCCACAGCGCAAGCGACACGCACCAGCTCAGCGTGTCGTCGCCGAAACCGGCAATGCCGTCCTCGCCCCAACGGTATGCGCGGCTGCGCGCATGGTCGTGCGGAAAGTAGTCCCACGCAGTGCCGTCCGCGCTGTAATCCTCGCGCACGGTGCCCCATTGACGCTCGCTGAGGTAGGGGCCCCAGCGCTGCCAGTGGGCACAATCCGCCGAATGCAGACGTGAACCTTCAACAGTGGCGAACAGATTCGCAGCGCGCAGCGGTGGCATGACAGCTTCCTTGCGTCGGGCTTGGCGGTGGGACACACATCGTAGCGCGGTTTACGCGATGTGGCGATCCAACCCGGCAAGCAAATGCTCGACGCGCAGCAATTCGCCGAGCGACCACGCCTGCCACGGCGTGCCGGCGGGCGCGTGCGGCAAATCGCCGTCGGCGATTTCGGAAAGGTGATCGAGCCCCGCGTGATCGAGATGCGCGTACAGCGGATCGAGAAAACGCGTTCGAGCTTCGCGGCGCGTTTCGTCGGTGTTGCCGCGCACGCGCAGCCAGGCTTCGACGAATGGACCGAGCAGCCACGGCCACGCCGTGCCCTGATGATAGGCGCCGTCGCGTTCGTACGGCGCGCCGCTGTAGCGGCCGCGATAAGCCGGGTCCGACGGCGCGAGCGTGCGCAAGCCGAGCGGTGTCAGCAATTGCGATTCGACCTCATCGACCACGGCGCGCGCCGCCGCGCCTTCGAGCAACGGGAACGGCAGCCCGCCGACCGCGAAAATCTGATTCGGACGAATCGCGCGGTCCACTGTGCCGCTGACATGATCGACGTCGATGTTATCGAAAAGCGCCTGTGTCGACGGGTCGACGAAACGCTCGCGGAACGCCTGCCATGCGCGGTCGGCCGGTTGTTGCCATTGCGCATTCCACGTTGCTGCAATGCGCAATGCGTTGATCCACAGCGCCTGCACTTCGACCGGCTTGCCGATGCGCGGTGTCACGACCCAATCGCCGACCTTCGCGTCCATCCACGTGAGCTGCATGCCTGCGACGCCCGCGCACAACAAACCGTCCTCCGCCGATGCCTTGATGTTAAAGCGCGTGCCTTGCGTATAGCCCGCGAGGATCGCGTCAGCGGCGGCCTGGAGACGCGCCCTGGTTGCCGCGCCCGCGTGATCCGTCGACAGATAGTCGTGCACGGCGACGATGAACCACAGCGACGCATCGACGGAATTGTATTCGGGCGTGTCGCCGTAATCGGGGAAACGATTGGGCAGCATGCCCTCGGACAACGTGCCCGCCCATTCGAGCAGGATCGCCTCGGCGGCATCCAGACGGCCCGACGCGATCAGCAAGCCGCGCATGGCGATGAACGTGTCGCGGCCCCAATCGGTGAACCACGGGAAGCCCGCGAGTATCGTGCGGCCCTCGTTACGCTGGACGACGTAGGCGTCGGCGGAACGTTGCAGGCGCGAGCCTAATGCTTCGCGGCGTTGTTGTTCGGTTTCGGCGAGGGTTTCTGCTTGGCGCGATGCGGTTACGTGTGTTTGTGTCGCATCCGATGCGCTGAGAATCATGACCGCTTGCTCATCCGCGAGATTGAAGCTGAATACGCCGGGGGTCGCGAGGTCTTCGCTGAAATCCAGGCCGCGCTCGCGCTCGCGAACGTAGCAGAAGTTGCGATACCAGTCCGGCGCGTGCGCGTAGCTGCCATTCGTCGCGGCATGAATGCGCGGCAGATCGCCGTAGGGTTGCCAGCTTACGTTGCGCGCGTCGTCGCTGATTTGCGCGCCAAAGTTGAACGCCGCGTTCTCGTGATGCAGCGCGTGATAGTCGCGGCCGGACAGCAACGGCCTGACCTTCAGCGTAAGCGCGCCTGTTGGCGTCGCCGCCTGCGGGCGTTCCCATTGCCAGCGCAATACCGTTTCGCACGTCGCCTTGCTGACGAACACTTCGGCCGTGATGACGATCTGCGCATTGAACTCGAAGCGCCATGTCGGCCACGGCTCCGTGGCGAACTCGAGCAGATTCGCGCTCGCATCGGGATACAGCAGGTCGGGCATGTAGCGCTGCATGCTGAGCGGATAGCGCTCGCCGTCCGCTTCGAGCCAGGCTTCCGCGCCGTTGACCAGCACGACGCGCCCGCCTGGCGCGCGCGTGGCCGCCAGCAGCAATGCGTGATAGCGGCGCGTGCGCTCGGTGCCCACGGTCCCCGACGCGAAGCCGCCGAAGCCGTCTGCCTCGAGCCATTCGTCTTCGAGCCGCGGCTTGTCGAAAGGTCGTTCAATGCGTGTCATGGCGTGAGTGATCTTGCGATGGAAGGCATTAGCGTGTCCATTCTCCTACTTATCACTTTCCGGTTCCTTTCGAAGAACTCACAAACGCGAGTCATTTTTCCCACTCGCAAACGTTTCACAATTATTTCTTGAAAGGGTTGGAGACTGCATCCGCTTTCACAAAACTGGATGCCGACATGAGAAGAGACAAACGCCTCGTGAGTGCCTTTTTCGTTGCGCTCGCAACGTGCGCATTAACGGGTGCATTAAGCGGCTGCGGCGCGGATGACTCGGCGTCGGCCAATGCGTCTTCTTCGTCGAACGTGGGTGCGTCACTCGATGCGCCATCTTCCGCGGCATTGTCCGCGGCCGCTATTCCGAATGCATCGTCGACGCTCGCCGCGAACCCCGCTCTCGCATCCGACGCCATCACGCAAAACATGCAAGCCAGCCTCGCCGCCGACAGCCAGCAGGTCGCGCCCGTCATGCGTTACGCACCGGGTGACAGCGCGAACAGCAACTGACCGATTCCACTGGCGCGCGTGGCGCGCTATTCTTCCCCTCGCAGAAGGTGATATTCCATGACATCAAATAGCCGTCGCCGTTTCCTGCAGACCGTGGCCTCGTCCGCTGGCGCTGCCGCTGCGCTTACCGCGCTGCCCGAGTCGATTCGCAATGCGTTGGCCGTTCCCGCGTTTTCGCGCACGGGCACGATTCACGACGTGGAGCACATCGTCGTGTTCATGCAGGAAAACCGTTCGTTCGACCACTACTTCGGCCATATGCGCGGCGTGCGCGGCTACAACGACCGCTTCCCGATTCCGCTGCCGAGCGGCAAGCCGGTCTGGTATCAGCCGTCGAAGGCCGACCCCACGAAGCCTGTGCTGCCCTTCCATCTGGATACGTCGACGACGAGCGCGCAATGCGTGGGCGACCTCGATCACAGCTGGTACAAGACGCA
>Ga0209795_10002069_pt1 | contig 11538 bp, 8 predicted proteins | sample AgamicOrMarz_FD_187166 | JGI IMG/M metagenome (GOLD analysis project Ga0209795, IMG submission 187166) | Agave microbial communities from Guanajuato, Mexico - Or.Ma.rz (SPAdes) (version 2) | ecosystem: Host-associated > Plants > Phyllosphere > Phylloplane/Leaf | place: Guanajuato, Mexico...
TGCCTACCCCGAAGAAGAATATTGGCAAGACCTACTTAAAGTGACTGCGGGCAAAACCAATGAGCACTTAGCTCGTCTGGTTATTCGTAGCACGGCAACCTGTCGCGACTGGATGCGTAAACATGGGGTGAATTTTCAGCCGCCACTATCGGGTGCTTTGCATGTTGCACGTACCAATGCCTTTTTTATGGGTGGCGGTAAAGCCCTTATTAATGCCTACTACCGTAGTGCCCAAGAACTTGGCATCGAAATTTTATACAACACAAAAATTAAAGATCTAAAGTTAAACCAAGGACATTTTGAAGCTGCAATTGCTGAGGATGGCCGTGTGTTTAAGGCGAAAAGCTGTGTATTGGCCGCAGGTGGTTTTGAGTCAAATCTGGAATGGTTAAGAGAAGCATGGGGACAAAATGAAAACGGCGAATGGCCTGCCGATAATTTCATTATTCGTGGAACCCGCTTTAATCAGGGCAACTTACTCAAATTTATGATAGATCAAGGCGCCGATATTATTGGTGACCCATCACAATCGCATTGCGTCGCTGTAGATGCACGCGCACCGTTATATGACGGCGGCATCTGCACCCGTATTGACTGCGTTTCACTAGGAATTGTGGTCAATAACAAAGCCGAACGTTTTTACGATGAAGGCGAAGACTTCTGGCCAAAACGTTATGCGATTTGGGGCCGCCTTGTTGCCAAACAACCGCAGCAAATTGCCTATTCGATTATCGACTCAAAAGCCATTGGTCGCTTTATGCCACCTGTGTTTGCAGGTGTGAAAGCAAATAGCATTCAAGAGCTGGCCGAAAAAATCGGACTAGATGCAAAAACCTTCTGTCACACGGTAGAAGAATTTAATCAAGCCTGTGTGCAAGGCACTTTTAACCACACGGTTTTAGATGACTGCACTACCCAAAATATTGTTCCCAACAAAACCCACTGGGCCGTTCCTCTCGATCGCCCGCCGTTCTATGCCTATGCGCTTAAACCCGGCATTACCTTTACCTATTTAGGCTTAAAAGTTGAAGACGATGCTGCTGTGCGTTTTAACAATAAAGCCAGCCGCAACCTGTTTGTCGCCGGTGAAATGATGGCAGGTAACGTACTCGGTCAGGGTTATACCGCAGGCGTTGGTATGTCGATCGGAACAACGTTTGGGCGAATTGCCGGAAAAAATGCAGCCCACTATGCACTTTCACAAGGAGTTGAACATGAATGCTAGTACTAAAGCCCTAATTCCAGTTGTTCAGCTCTCTGACCATGAGCAGGAAGTTCAAAGAGCACTACAAATTTGTAATGCTTGTCGTTACTGTGAGTCATTTTGTGCTGTGTTTGCGGCCATGACCAAGCGCCTTGAGTTTAATCAAGCCGATATTCATTACCTCGCAAACCTGTGCCATAACTGTGGTGCATGTTTACATGCTTGCCAATATGCCCCGCCGCACGAGTTTGGTGTAAATATTCCAAAAGCGATGGCGCAAGTACGTTTAGAAACTTACCAAGAGTTTGCGACACCTCAGCCTTTAGGCCGACTTTATAAGTCTGTTGGGATTCCTTTTGTTTCAGCGTTATCACTCATTTTCTTTTTATGCATGTTAGCTGTGGTCTGGTACAAAGGCACCGACCTGTTTGCAGGCTACCAAGGTAATTTCTACGCGATTTTCCCGCATAACTTTTTAGCTCTACTGTTTGGAGCAACCTTTACAGTTGCAATTGTTCTGCTCGGCATTGGAATTAGTAAATTTTGGCGACAGACGTCCAAAGTTATTCACGGCAAAGTTGAGAAACCCGACCTAGTTCAAGCCTCTCAAAATGTATTAACGCTTAAATATTTAGATGGTGGACATGGCAAAGGCTGTAATGAACAAGATGACCGTTACACACAAATCCGCCGCGTGTTCCATCACCTGACTTTTTATGGCTTTATGCTTTGCTTTGCAGCCACAGGCGTAGCGACTTTATATCACTATTTCCTTAATCTGCATGCGCCGTACCCTATCTTTAGCTTGCCTGTTATTTTGGGTACGTTGGGTGGGTTGGGCTTAGTGATTGGACCATCTGGCTTGCTCTATTTAAGCCTTAAACGCCACCCATTACATGGTGACCGTGAGCAAAAACCTGTAGACCGAGGCTTTATTTTCCTTTTAATTTTAGTCAGTGCTTCAGGGTTAGCACTCATGGCATTTCGCAATACACCTTACATGGCACTTTTACTGATTTTCCATTTAGCCACGGTCATGACTTTCTTTATTACCATGCCATTTGGAAAGTTCGCACACGGTTTTTATCGCAGCGCCTCTTTACTCAAATTTGCCATCGAAGACCGTATTTCTAAAAAGTCATAATTTCACTCAAAAGTATTCACTATCTTGACGTAGTGAATACTTTCATTATTTTAAGCTCCGAATACTTCATGCCTTCCCTAATTTTTACTATTTAAAATTCCTAAACCATACATCGGCCACTTGTTACTCGCTTTAATATTATTAATGAGCATCGCTACCAAAACTAAAGACACTGCACCGACTAAAACAGGGAAAATCAAAAAGCTCCACTCGTAATGTATGCTACTCGCGGTGAGTAAAATAACCAAAGGATTGGCCCCAGCAGGTGGATGAACGCATTTAAAAATCTGCATGAGTGCAATGGCACAGCCCACTGATAAAGCAATTGTAAAAATGGAAACACCAACAAATTTTAGAAAAAACAAACCTACAAAAGCCGAAATAAGATGCCCAAATATAATATTTCTCGGCTGCGCCAAAGATGACTGCGACACGGTATAGAGCAACACACAGGTCGCACCAAACGGTGCCATGATAAAGATATTGTGTGTGAGCTGACTCAACCACAGAAGTATAAAAATACTGAGCGTACCTCCAATAAGGCTTCTTAAAATATCAATTTTATTGGGCGATGGAGCCAGTTTTTCTTTGCCATAAAAGATCGAGAACATGGTTTTTTCCTCAAACAAAAATTTGCTTTTTAAAAAGCATATAGATAAAATTTCAAATAGTACAGATCTGTACTATTTTATTTTTTGGAAAAGACACATGTCAAAATCTGCCTTAAAAATATTAGATACAGCCGAGAAGTTATTTAATGAAAATAGTTTTGTCGGGGTTGGTGTCGACCTGATTCGCGATGAATCTGGCTGTTCCAAAACCACCATGTACACGTACTATAAAAATAAAAATCAACTAGTTCAGTCTGTACTCATTGCACGTGATGAGCGGTTTAAGCAAAGCCTTCTAGGATATGTTGGAGATGCAACAGGGTTAGAGGCCATTAATAAAATTCTGGATTGGCACACCAATTGGTTTAGACAAGATTTTTTTAAGGGCTGTTTATTTGTAAGAGCGGTCGCTGAATCTAACCAAGATGATCAAGACATTATTTCGATTTCTAAAGCCCATAAACAATGGATTAAAGAGCTCATTGCGGCAAACTGCGAGATGCCAAATGGCGAGGCTTTATCTGAGCTGATCTATACGGTGATTGAGGGATTAATTAGCCGCTTTTTAGTCGATGGCTTCGATGAAACACTTGCGATAAACATGAAAAAATCGATTAACCAATTATTTAATATTAACCAAAATTTATAATTGCAGCCCTAGAGCTGCAATTGAATAAATGAAATTTTAATTAAGCAATTTTCCCATCAATAATGCCCTTTTCCTTTAACACGATGAGTTCTTCTGCGGTTTTAAATCTCGATAAGATTTGAGCAGTATGTTCACCCAGCTCTGGCGGTGCATGATGATATTCAACCGGAGTATCAGACAGTTTGATGGGTGAGCCAATAGTTTGAAAGTTTTCATTTAAACGATGAGGAATGTTCACCACCAAATTGCGATGTACGATTTGTGGTTCAACCAAAGCATCTTCAATGGAGTTGATGACACCTACGGGCACTTTAAGCGCATGAATCCTCTCAACCCATTCTTTGGCAGTTTTCTGCAAAAAGTGCTTCGACAATAAAGGAATCAGTTCATCTCGATATTTTACGCGGTCTTGGTTGCGCACAAACTTTTCATTTTCGAGTAACTCGGGATAACTAATCGCAACACACAAATCTTTAAACTGTTTATCGTTACCGCAAGCAATAATAAATTCTTTATCTTTAGCCTTAAAAGTTTGATACGGCACAATACTCGGGTGTTGATTACCCATGCGCTGCGGGGCTTTCCCTGAAGCTAAATAGTTCATTCCCTGATTTGCCAGTGCCGCGACCTGTACATCAAGGAGTGACATATCAATATATTGACCGCGCCCCGTGTGTGAGCGTGCAATCAATGCCGCTTGAATGGCAATGGTTGAATACAAACCAGTTTGAATATCTACCACAGCCACACCAACCTTTTGTGCACCACCACCGGTAACATCATCAGGCTCGCCAGTAATGCTCATCAAACCAGACATACCTTGAATAATAAAATCATAGCCGGGTTCTTCTGCACGCGGGCCATCTTGTCCAAAACCAGTAATCGAGCAATAAACAATATTTGGATTTAACGCACTTAATGAAGCATAGTCCAGACCGTATTTAACCAAAGAGCCTGTCTTATAGTTTTCAATCACGACATCGGCAGTTTTAGCAATTTCATAAATTAAAGCCTGACCTTCTGGTGTGGTAATGTCCACGGCAACAGAATATTTATTGCGATTCGTGCACTGAAAATAGCCAGATTCACGGGTCATGTTTCCGTCTTGATCGGGCATCCATGGTGGTCCCCACATGCGGGTGTCATCACCGACTCGAGGACGTTCAATTTTAATGACTTCCGCGCCAAGGTCTGCCAAGATTTGCCCACACCATGGCCCCGCAAGCACACGACTTAAATCTAAAACCCGAATTCCTTGTAATGCACCCATAACGATACCCTTATCTTTTTAGAAGGCACTCAACGCACCTTCTTTTCATTGTCTATGATTGTTTTTGCGGATCGTACTGACGATCTTTAATAAATAAACCTGGCAATACACCCGCAACAAAATACGCAGCGCCCATCACAATAAAGGCCATAGTAAACGTACCGCCCGACGCTAAGAATCCAATCGTGGCTGGTGCAATCGCTGCCCCAACACGACCAATGTTATAGGCACCGCCAATGGCTGTTCCGCGCACATCGGTTGAAAAACTTTCAGCCATATAGGTCGCGTTTACACCGTATGGGATGCCATATAAGAAGCCAAAAGTGATTAATAAATACAAAATATTGTCAGGGGTATTGAAGAAAATAATGATTGGCAAGAACACGGCGCTGGCAATTGTTCCAAACACAAAAACAGCACGGCGGTTAAATTTGTCAGCAAGATAACCCGCTAAAATTTTGCCTAGAATCATTGCTGTATATGAACCCACCATATAACTGGTTAAGTTTTTAAAGTTCATATGCACTTCTGTTTCTAAATAACTTGGCATCCAGTTGTTAATGCCGTAATAACCAAACTGCAAGAAGAATGCTGTAGTCATCCACAACAAAAACATCTTACGGTGTTTAAAGTTATTAAAGATTTGCTTATAGATACTGCCACTTTTAGGCTTTTCAGCCACGACCATTTCTTTTGGTTGACTATTGCCTTGTAAGCTTTCAATTTTGGTGAGCTGCCAAGATTTTGGCTCTGGCACAAATCGTTGCAGGAAAATATTAACAAAAGCAGGTACTACGGTCAGGAAGAATAAAACACGCCAGCCATGATCTGGAATAATTGCGCCAGCTAAGAGTGTCGCAGCAATATAACCTACGGTTTGACCCGTCTGTAACGTGCCCAAGACTGTTGTACGGTAAGTGGTTGGCACATATTCAGCCATTAAGGTATTACAGGCCATATAAAGTGCTCCAATACCCAAAGCACCAATAAAACGTAAAGCCATAAATTGCTCAAAGCTTTGCGTAAAGCCCAATAAACAGGTCGCTACCGAAAAGAAAGTCACCGAGTTGGCAATGGTTCGTACACGACCAAACTTGTCACATGCCCAGCCACCCAAAATACCGCCAATACCCATACCTGCCAAAGAAGCACTGCCTAATGCACCAGCCTGAAAGGTACTTAAACCAAACTCTGCCTTTAAGCTGGTCAAGCTATAAGACAGCAGCATAATATCAATGCCATCGACCACCATCGCAAAATAGGCAAATAACAACGCCCATTTCCATGTATTTGGTCCAATCTTTTCATATGTTCCAAGGTTACTTGGAAATGTATTTCTTAATTCTTTCGATATTACTTGAACGTCATTGTTCATCTTTAGTTCCTCATTTTCCCAAATGAGTCATCGATAGCCTACTTATGTTTTCTGTATGACTTAATCTTCTATAATTTTCATCATCTTACATTTAGTTTTAAGTACACAGAGGCACATCTTCACATGAGTATCCTTACGATGAATCTTGTCATTTTCCATAAATTTTTGCGTAAAAATCCCTAAAGGTGTTCCCGAAAGAACACCTCTACCTTTTAAAAATGAATGAATTAGTTACTAAATGCGGCAATGCCTGTTTGTGCACGACCTAAAATCAAGGCATGGACGTCATGTGTACCTTCATAAGTATTTACGACTTCAAGATTAACCAAATGACGTGCCACGCCAAACTCGTCACTAATGCCGTTTCCACCCATCATGTCACGTGCCATACGAGCAATATCAAGTGCTTTCCCACAGTTGTTACGCTTAATTAGAGATGTGCCTTCAACTGATGCAATGCCTTCATCTTTCATACGGCCAAAACGTAAAGCCACTTGCAAACCCAACGCAATTTCAGTTTGCATATCTGCCAGTTTCTTTTGAATCAATTGATTTGCAGCCAACGGGCGACCAAATTGTTTACGGTCCATGGTGTATTGATGTGCAGTATGCCAGCAGAACTCGGCAGCACCCATTGCACCCCATGCAATACCATAACGGGCACTATTCAAACAGGTAAATGGGCCTTTCAAACCTCGAATTTCAGGGAATGCATTTTCTTCAGGTACAAAAACGTTATCCATCACGATTTCACCCGTAATCGATGCACGTAAACCGACCTTGCCATGAATTGCTGGTGCAGATAGGCCTTCCCAACCCTTTTCTAAAATGAAGCCGCGAATATCACCAACATTGCCTTCAGCAGAAACTTCTTTTGCCCAGACGACAAACACATCGGCAATTGGGCTATTGGTAATCCACATTTTTGCGCCACTTAAACGATAACCACCGTCAACTTTTTTAGCACGGGTAATCATACTGCCCGGGTCTGAACCGTGGTCAGGTTCAGTCAAACCAAAACAGCCAATGTATTCACCAGTAGCCAGTTTAGGTAAGTACTTCTGCTTTTGCTCTTCAGTACCAAATTCATGAATCGGCACCATCACCAATGAGCTTTGCACACTGGCCATAGAGCGGTAGCCTGAATCAACATATTCAATTTCACGCGCAACCAAACCATAACTCACATAGTTCAAACCCGCACCGCCATATTGCTCAGGAATGGTTGGACCTAGTAAACCAAGCTCGCCCATTTCACGAAAAATAGAAGGATCTGTTTTTTCATGACGGAATTGTTCAAGTACACGGGGTTGTAGGCGTTCTTGGCAATAGGCATGAGCCGCATCACGAATCATGCGCTCATCTGGGCTAAGCTGTTGCTCAATTAAAAATGGGTCTTGCCAGTTAAATTGAACTTTTGCTTTTTTTGTTGTCACCATGTGATTCATCGCATCCTCTGCTTGATTTGATCTTCTTTATTTAACTCGATGTTATGCGTGAAAAATGCAGTAATCAAACGATAAATGTTCATGCAGATATGCGACTTACGCATATTTAAAATAAGATGCATTAAATTTAGATATTTAATTGGTTGTATTTCATTAAAAATGGCTTATTTTTATACTAAACTCGGATATCTGCATTTAGGTCATATGCTGTTTTGAAATATGACGACAAATAAAAGGATTTATTTATGCGAAGAAGTATCCCGTCCATTCAGGGTCTAATTTGCTTTGAAAGTGCAGCAAAACATCTAAGTTACACCTATGCTGCGCAAGAGTTATGTATTACCCAAAGTGCAGTCTCGCGCCAAATTCAGCAGTTAGAAGATTTCTTGGGCGTTGAACTCTTTATACGTACTCGACATGGTGTCGAGCTGACCATTGCAGGTCAGCAGTATTTTAAAAGTATTAAGCCCTATTTATTGGGTTTAGAAAAATGTACAGCCGATGTGATTTCTCATAAAGGTTTAGGTGGAACATTAAAATTAGGTGTGGTGCCTACCTTTGCAACGCGTTGGCTGTTACCCAAACTTCATCTTTTAAATCAAAAACATCCTGAAATTACGGTGCATTTAGAAACCAGTACCAAGCCTTTTTTATTTAACGACAATATTTTTGACGCTGCGATTTTCGCAGGTACGCAGCAGCAAATTGACCATTGGCCCGGCATACAAGCACATTATTTAATGGATGAAGAAATTGTACCTGTGTGCTCATCAAGGCTAATCGAAAAGTATTTTCCAGATGCAGTCATGATCAATGAAAATACCTATGATCTAAGCTCTGAAGATTTGCTAAAAATTCCCCTACTGCAACAAACCACTCGGCCTAGCATTTGGCAAGAATGGTTTATTACCCATCAGATGCAGCACCCGAAACCTTTTGATGGACAACGCCACGAGTTATTTTCAATGCTTGCGGTTGCTGCCAGTCACGACATGGGAATGGCTCTAATTCCGCAAATGTTGATTGAGTCTGAACTACAAAAAAAAGAACTGGTGATTGTTTCTAATAAAAAACTAAAAGGCAGCCGAAAGTACTATCTCATTCACTCAAGCCAAGACATAACCCCAACCATTCAGAAATTTGTTGACTGGATTTACCAAGAACTAGAACAACTAAAAAGCAATACAAATTAGCTGAGCCACTTTGTGCGATCTATACGCATAAAAAAAAGATTGTGATTAATCAAATCACAACCTTTTATTATGCATAAATGACTTTGAATTAATGACTCATTAATTGAATGTCTGAACCATTACGTTTCGGGTCAATCAAGATTTTGGCATGCTGTTCAGGGTCACGTAACGCTTCAAATGCATTGGTAACTCCTTCTAAGCCAACAACACCCGTAATAAGCGGTGAACAGTTCACTTTACCTTCTGCAATCATGTGTAGCGCATCTCGGAACTCAAGCGGTGTATAGCCCAACACAAACTGAATTTCTAACTCTTTATTAATCGCAAGTGCTGGTTCTATTTTGTCACTTTGCATGCAGACGCCCACCCCGACAATTCGGGAAAACAAAGGTGCACCTTCAATAATTTGCTGTAAAACACCGGGTACGCCCACGCACTCAAAAATAACAGGACGTTTTGGCAGAGCGCCTAATTTATCAATCATGCGCCATCCATGCCACCAAGGTAAGCGTGTCGCTTGCAACTTATCAAACAGTCCCATGCCCATATTAATCGCGTCAGAAACATTGCCAAGCAAACCAAACTCTTTCCAGTTGGCAAATGGCGACGTCTCCTTAGGGTCAACCACAATATCGGCGCCACATTGCTCGGCAAGCTTACGGCGGTTTGGTGAAAAATCGCTGGCAACCACAGTTTTAATCCCAGCCGCTTTAAGCATTAATATGACACCTAACCCAACAGGACCGCAGCCAATCACAATCGCAGGTTCACCAGTTTTCACACGGCTACGGCGAACGGCATGCAATGCAACCGCCATCGGTTCAGTCATGGCAGCACTATCTGCATCTAGACCATTCGGTACTTCAAACATCAAGCTCGATTGAGCCAATACTTGCTCGGCATAACCACCAGATGCATTTGGAGAAAGCCCTGTAGACAAATAACCATGCTGATCTACATTTAAAAGCGGCATTGCACAAACGAGTGTGTCGGCTTTAAATTTATGACGTGTTTTTGGACCGTAGTCTAAAACCTTGCCACAAAATTCATGTCCTAGTACAAATGGGTCTGTAGACTTAGCTAAACCATTAAACCCGACACGTGCAGCCAAATCATGCATGTGGTCACAGTGGTGCTGCATATGTAAATCAGAGCCACAAATTCCACATCGAATCACTTCTAATAACACCTGTCCTTTTGCAGGCGTTAATTTCGGTTGATCCACCACTTGTAGTTTTGCTTGATGACAAAGTACCGACTTCATTTGAGCGCTTCCTATTTCTTCTTTTTCATTTACTTGCCAGAAATAGATTTCTACAGATAAATTAATCGCTTTATCAGTTTGGTCTTTAGCAAGCCTTTATTCATCTTTACAACTAAAAAGCAAAATACCAATGACCATTCTTCAGCCAATCCACTATTGAAGAGTCAACAAAAACAGGCTCAGCGAAATTAAAAACAATAAAAATCTTGGTGCTTGTATCTTACACAGACTGCGTTGTCTTCTTAGGCCAGAACAATGTCATCAAAATTAAAACTTATACAAATATAGTAAGTTCAAAAAACTCAACTCAACGCTTTTCACAAAAACATAGCAAATCCAAACTTTTATCAGCAGTCCTAAACAGGCATGATGAATTAATAGCAACAGATAAGAAGAAATCCATGATTACAAAAACGCTTCCGCTTACAGATATACACCGCCACCTTGATGGCAACATTCGCATTCAAACCATTTTAGAATTGGGCCAACAATACCATTTAGATTTACCTGCTTACGACATTGAATCTTTACGGCCACACGTACAAGTGATGGACAACCAACCTGATTTATTAAGTTTTTTAACTAAGTTGGATTGGGGCGTAAAAGTATTAGCAAGCCTAGATGCCTGCAAACGCATTGCTTTTGAAAACATGCAAGATGCAGCACAACAAGGTCTAGACTATGTAGAGCTACGTTTTTCACCGGGTTATATGGGAATGACACACCAACTCCCGCTCGAAGGTGTTGTTGAAGCGGTTATTGCGGGTGTAAAAGAAGGTAGTCAAGCTTACGGGGTAAAAGCGAATTTAATTGGCATTATGAGCCGTACTTTTGGTCAGGAAGCTTGCGAAAAAGAGTTAAATGCTCTACTTGCCCATAAAAATGATATTAAAGCACTGGATCTTGCTGGTGATGAGCTTGGTTTTCCGGGCAATTTATTTATTGATCACTTTAAAAAAGCGCGTGATGCAGGTTGGCATATTACGGTACATGCAGGCGAAGCTGCCGGCCCAGAAAGTATTTGGCAAGCTATTGAAGAATTAGGTGCCGAACGAATTGGACATGGCGTTAAAGCAGTTCAAGATTTAAAACTTTTAGATTATTTAGCGAAACATAAGATTGGTATTGAGTCTTGTCTCACCTCAAACATTCAAACCAATACAGTGCCGTCTTTAGCAGAACATCCATTAAAGACATTTTTAGAACATGGTGTGCTTGCCACCATTAACACCGATGACCCTGCGGTAGAAGGCATTGAGATACAACATGAATATTTAACTGCTGCCCCATTAGCTGGTTTAAGCCCTGAGCAAATTTATACAGCTCAAGAAAATGGCCTAAAAATCGCATTTTTATCAGATCAAGAAAAAGATGAGTTAA
>Ga0209795_10002072_pt1 | contig 11532 bp, 11 predicted proteins | sample AgamicOrMarz_FD_187166 | JGI IMG/M metagenome (GOLD analysis project Ga0209795, IMG submission 187166) | Agave microbial communities from Guanajuato, Mexico - Or.Ma.rz (SPAdes) (version 2) | ecosystem: Host-associated > Plants > Phyllosphere > Phylloplane/Leaf | place: Guanajuato, Mexico...
AAAAAATCGCAATAACAGACAATTATATTAAAGCACCTTCGGAAAGTGGTTACTATCTTTATGAGGTATTCGGCAAATGGTCTCATGGGAAAGCAACTTATGTATTTGACGTAAATGTTGAATAACTGACTGAGGCAATAGGTGTGTGCATTGGGGAGTTTTATAAACTCTCCAATGCTCTTTGAGATGTCTGTACGAATTCCCACACAACAGAAGTCTGTGCGGTGCTGCATGCGCTTAAAGAGGTCAGCAGTAATAAGCGGAATAGGGAAGAACATATACATAACAATTGTTCACTTAATCATAAAGAAATAGAAGGTTGTTTAAAGGAGTTAGTCGAAAATAAACTTTACAGAATAAAAAACTTTTCTTAAAACAGTGCTGTTTTAAAGGATGTTAATATTTAATACGTTTAGGGAGATAGCAATGAATGATTTTTATAAGGCATTAACATATGTAAATGAATCTTTTTATAAACCAAATCACTTAACTATAAATGATATTCATGAAGAAGTTCAAAATTCAGATTATGGAGGTGGTATGTTTCAACTAAATTCAAAATCAATTAGATTTAGGGTTGCAAAAATAACACCTAACAAGATAGGTCAGTTTGTTGCTTTTTGGGAAAAAGATAAAAATAATAAAAACCAAGCTTTTTCATATGAAAAAGCCACTGATTTATTGGTTATTAATACTTTTACTAGTAATAATAATTTTGGACAATTCGTTTTTCCGAAAGAAGTCCTTGTAAAACAAAATATTCTTAAAACTGACACTACAAAAGGAAAAATGGGAATTAGAGTTTATCCTAGTTGGGAAAATACAACTAGCAAACAAGCTATTAAAACACAAAAATGGCAATTAACATATTTTGTTGAGGCAAACAATCTAAATAAATTTTCACTACAAAAATTACTAAAACTATATTCTTGTTAAAGTTGGATAGCATTGAGTTAGTTAATAGTTTGTAAAGTACATCACTCCAACTAACAAGTGGGTAGTCAAAGAATAAAGGGGAACCTTAACAGGTGATTTTCTCCTAAGTAGTATATAGAAACCAACAACAAAATTTAACAGAATTTTTAAATGAGAATGAGATAGTTAGGCATAAAAAGGGTAAATCATTAATAATAGTTTGCGTTATAAATAATAAAACGAGTAAAGGGGAATTCTTAAATGAAAAAACCACTTTTTTTCAGCTTGTTATTTATTATTTGCTCCGTTTTTTTAACCGTTTGCCTTTCTCATAGTTCTTATGTTTATCTCATCTGTACGACAATGGGCATTATTCTTCTTTTAATGTCCTTTTTATCATCGGTAGACTGCATAATGGAGTGTAGTGAAACGTCAGATAGCAATGGTAGGAAAATTTATCTTCTAAACCAAAAAGTAACAGGGTACTTATTAGCTGCTGCACTTCAACTAGCAACAGCTTTTGTTTTCTCGTTGTAATTCTTTTCTTCTTTACTTTAAAAGAAGGTAAAACAAAAAGAGCCTGCATAGCAGGCTCAGTGTAATAAAGGTGGTTCGTCAGTTAAAAACTCGTGTGAAGGAAAGGCAATATGATTCGGGTTTAGGTATAAAACTGTTTTTATATAATTTTTTTGTTTGTGTCGGTGTTTTTTTTCTACTTCAACAATTCCGCTGCCTGTAATAATGGGTAAAAGTAAGCATTTGGGATTGCGCAAGATAAACATGCCTTTAAATTTGTGCTCAGTCTGACTCCAGTAAAGCCAAACATAGTAATCAATTGTTCTCAGACTTGATAATTCACGAGGCTGTACGCGCCCAGTCTGAGGATAATAAATTTCTTTGGATAATGGTAACAGGAATTTTTTTGAATTCTTCTCTATATGTCACCACTTTTACTTGAATGCTAGCTTTGTCAACTACATGTTCATATCCTGGAAAAGCACCAGGATGCGAAATAGCCATAAAACAATCTTGAAATAAAAAACAGTCATGATAGTGTCGCTTGCTTTCTTCATACTCATCTGAATATTCCATCTGAATATTCCAAGAATGTTCATCCAGCATCCAGTGCTTATTAGCTTCCTTGGTTAAGTCTTTTTTGATTAGTTCCAAATAGTTTGTTGTTGCCTCTGCATACTTATTTACAAGTTTTGAATAATTAAACTTCTCTTCAAAATTAGAATCGTCGCCAGAACAAGAGTAACTTCCTTTGACTTTCTCAAGCAGACTCTTAATATAATCTTCGTTGTTCCCATCGTTATACCCATCATAAATTTGTACCATGCATACATCCTCCTAAAATGATTTTTAAGGCAAAAAAACCGTAGGAAAGATGCATGCATTGAGCTGCTTTCCTACGGTTAGAAGCGTGTTATAGGAAAGAGCAAAGCTCGCCTATATAAAATTGTAAATTCCTTATTATTTGCCGTTTATTCCTTATTATTTACCGTTCTTTTTCTTATTGTTTACCTGCTTCTGTTGTTTGCCTATACAAACACTATATTAGGTTTTTTTTACTTTATGCATAAAACTGACAAAAAACAAACAAGAAAAGCATCCAAGCTACAAGGTATTTAAAGATAATTGGTGTTTTTATATACTTCGACTTTTTTTGCTCTTTATATAAACAGTTTATACTGTACGCTTTTTTTAAAAAAATTTAAGTCTAACTTTCTATTTGGTTTAATTGTACATTTCTATGATATTAAGTTTTTAGGCAACCATCATAAAAATAAGTTTAATTATATATAGGTCATAACTTATAATGTAATTAATGACAAAAAACCACAGAATTACCTTCGCTGTTTATTAAAAACAAAATAATTTTAAAAGGGGAATAATTATGATTCAAAAGATGGGGAAATTAGTAGTAGTCTTTTTTATGATAATGTCTTTTGTTTTAGTTAATTCAGTTGGTGCATTTGCTTTAACAGATAATGACACAACAAAGCCAACTATTAAAAGCACGAAAATAGATAAAGAGATTGTTGAACCAGGTGGTCAAGTGCATATAGAGGTTGAAGCAGAAGACATAGATTCTGGCATAAAAACTTTGTATGTATCTCTTCAAAAGGAAGGCAGAGGTACAGAAAAAACAGTATTTTTAACTTACAACGATAAAACACAAAAATATGAAGGAACATATAATGTTCCAAGTAACTCTGGAAATGGTAAATGGGAACTGATTTTTGTTTATGCGAGCGATAATGCAGGTAATATTTATTCGGCTCTTACTGACAGACAAAGAAGGGACCTATATCAGACCTTCACTATTACGGGAGGTATTGACGACACAACAAAGCCGACTATTAAAAGTACAAAAATAGATAAAGAGATTGTTGAGCCCGGAGGACAAATACATGTTGAAGTAGAAGCAGAAGACTTAGAGTCCGGCATAAAAACTTTATATGTATCTCTTCAAAAGGAAGGTAGAGGAGCAGAAAAAACAGTATTTTTAACGTACAATTCAAGAACTCAAAAATACGAAGGAACTTATAATATTCCTAACGACGCTGGTAGCGGCAAATGGGAGCTTGTTTTTGTCTATGCAAATGATAATGCAGGTAATATCTATTCAACGCTTACTAATGGAGAGAGAAAAGACTTGTATCAATCATTTACAATAACCAACGCAATAAACGATACAACAAAGCCAACCATTAAAAGTACTAGTATAGATAAAAAGACTGTTGAGCCCGGCGGGACAGTACGTGTAGAGGTTGAAGCAGAAGATTTAGAGTCTGGTATAAAAACTTTATATGTTTCATTTCAAAAAGAAGGCAGAGGAACAGAAAAAACAGTATTTTTAACTTATAATGAAAGAACTCAAAAGTATGAAGGGACATATGATATCCCCAGTAACGCAGGAAGTGGTAAGTGGGAATTAATCTTTGTGTACGCAAATGACAATGCAGGTAATATTTATTCTGCCCTCACTGATAAAAATAGAACTGATTTATACCAAACATTTAATATAAGCAAAGATACTATTTCACCAACTCCTCCACAAGTGAACGAAATAAATGATAAAGATAATCGTGTGTTAGGAACAGCAGAGATAGGTTCTTATATTACTGTTAAATCAAATAAAACGGTTTTAGCAACTGGGACTACTGATACGGAAGGTAAATATTCGATTGGAATACCTGTTCAAAAAGCAGGAACTAAATTAACTGTAACAGCAACAGATAAATCGGGTAATGTAAGTGATGAGCAAGAAGTAACTGTAAAAGATGTAACTGCACCAAACATTACATTAATAGATGCCGTGACTGAAAAATCTACTAATGTAAAAGGAACATCTGAGGTGGGCGCAATAATAGCCATAAAAGCTGGAGAAAAAGTGTTAGGCACGGGTCTAGTTAATGAGGACGGTTCATTCTCCGTAGATATTGGTTTGCAAAAAGCAGGAACTAAATTAACAGTAGAAGCTGTAGATAACGCAGGAAATAAAAGCGAACCTAAAGAAATCATTGTAAAAGATGTGACCTCTCCAAGTATTATAGGGGCTATAGATAAAGTAGTTAATATTAATACAGTTTTTGATGCGAAGGCAGATGTAACTGCAACTGATAGCGTTGATGGAGATTTAACAAAGTCTATTCAAATAACAGGAACAGTTAATACCAAAACAGTAGGAACATATATGTTAACTTATGTATCGGAAGACAAGTCTGGAAATATTACAACGGTGACAAGAAAAATAACAGTCGTAGACAATGTGAAGCCTGTTATTTCAGGAGCTACAAATAAGACTGTGACAATTAATACATCATTCGATGCAAAAGCTGGTGTAACCGCAACCGACAATGTGGATGGTGATTTAACAAAAGCTATTAAGATAACTGGAACCGTTAATACCAAGGTAAAAGGAATATACACATTAACATATTCGGTTTTAGATAAGTCAAATAATGTTACGACAATTACCCGGAAAATAACAGTTGTAGATAATGTAAAACCAGTTATCTCAGGAGCTACTGATAAAACAGTGACAATTAATACAACATTCGATGCAAAATCTGGAATCACAGCAAAAGATAATGTAGATGGCGATTTAACAAAAGTCATTAAAATAACAGGAACAGTTAATACTAAAGTAAAAGGAACATATACATTAACCTATTCAGTAGCGGATAAATCAGGTAATGTTTTAACGATTACTCGGAAAATAACAGTCGTAGATAATGTGAAGCCTGTTATTTCAGGAGCTGGAAACAAAACAATTCCATTAAATACAACATTCAATGCAAAAGCTGGTGTTACAGCAAAAGATAACATAGACGGAGATTTGACAAAAGCAATTAAGATAACAGGAAGCGTTAATACTAAGAAAATAGGAACATATACATTAACCTATTCAGTAGCGGACAAATCAGGTAACGTTACAACAATTACACGAAAAGTATCAGTAATTGATAATGTGAAGCCTGTTATTTCAGGAGCTGCAAACAAAACAATTAAACTAAATTCAACATTTAATCCAAAAGCAGGAGTTACAGCAAAAGATAATGTAGATGGCGATGTAACAAAGGTTATAAAGGTAACAGGAACCGTTAATACCAAGAAAAAAGGCGTATATACACTAACATACAGCGTTTCAGATAAATCAAACAACAAATCAGTAGTTACCAGAAAGATTACAGTAAAATAATAAATATATTGACATAAAAAGCAGCGATAATTATTTTTCGCTGCTTTTTATTGTTCAGCCGGTTCATCGAGCACCCACGGTAAATAAACCTCAAATTCTAACTGGAAAACAGGTTTAGGGAAGAAACCTGGCACAAATTCTAAGTCATTAGTGAACCAGACATTAAGGCTTTCGTTAACTGTAAAAGGTTCATCATCTGTTTGTTTCCGCTTTTTATCTGATACTGAAAAGCTTCCGACTAGCGGATAGCAACCAATATAATGATGAAGTTGCTCTTCGTTTTCTCCAAAGTGTGATAGGTGATTAATAATGGATGGATTAATACCTAAATGAGTAAAAAGACTGTGCGCATTTGGAGGCAGAGTTTCAATTGCTTTATAAAAATTCATGCAATATGTGCAATCACATAAGTCCCATCGCTTTTTATATTGTTCTTGTGTTGCTTCACTATCAACAGTAACATTCCATTTACCTATTTGAACGGTATTATTCATTTTACTGTCTCCTTTTTTTGTATTTATCCGTTTGTATTATGTTATTTCATTGTAATGGATATCCTAGGAGTATTAAACACATTTAACCGGAAACAAGAACTTATTAATTAAATGGATAAAGAGGATAATATATCCACTTTAAGAAGTAGAAAAAACATGTTATCTTAAAAAGTCGAATAATGTCGAAATTACAGTATAGAGGAATACACAAAATTGTAATTGTAAAGTGTATATGTATGAGGGTGTAAATAAATGAAGGATTTTAAAATAAAGGTAAAAGACGAAAAAAGAGAGTTTGAACTTGAGGTAGGAACAGTCGAAACAAAGGAGGAATGGGACTTCCTTAAGTCGATTCTTTCATCAGTAGAAATAGCAACCATGTCCCCTGAGCCTTTAAGCTCTATGGTAGATAAACAAGAGTTAACTAAGGAAAACAACTTAATAGAATTAAAAAACGGTTATACAGCCCTACAAACAGATATTGAGGGGTTACATCATGCCAAAAGTGAATTTGAAAAGATGGAAATGATTCAAAATTTCCCTAAGTCCTTTTCAAAGAGTACTTATAATGAGCAAATTCGCCAAAAACATTCCACTTATAAAAAATCCGTAGATACAACAACCACTCCAGAACAAAGAACGCAGGATTCATCATCTAATTTGTTTAATAAACGACTTATACGTGGAGTATACCATTACCAAACTTACTATGTTTGTACGAAATGCAAACAAAAAGGAAAAGGATACATTAAAGAAAACGATAGACATGTACAATGTTATAATTGCCACCAATACATGCAGATAAGAAGTGCAACAGATAAAGGATTTCCAGACGCAGATACATTTGGAAACATATTTATCGCAGGGGAGTTCGTACCTGTTAAAACTAACGTATAGTTTAGTGGATTTTAGTTGCAAGGTGCCACACGTAGAGCTCTGTATCTGCAACCTTTGTATAGGAATAAACTCATAAATTAATTTAAAAGAAAAATAGAGCGTTTTGGTGGTTATTAGTTGAAATTAAAAAGGCTTTTTTATATTATAAAAGCAAGGTCTATTGGGTTCATTATTTTCCCCTGAACTTAATATTACTAATTCACAATCTCTATGCATGTGCCAATGTATAGAAGCTAAATGCTACTTATTTTATGTTTGCCGACATAAAAAATGTTCAAATCCCCTATTATTTCCCTAATAGGGGATTTTCCTTAAAAAGAAAGTTGAGTCTTTTTAATTGTTATTAGTTGAAATTTAAAATTGTTTTATTTAATATAAAGATAAGGTACCTATTCTGGTTAGGTACTTCCCTGGATTTAATTTAATCACTGATTTCTGACCATATGCCAATGCAAAGAAGTCAAGAAGCTGTCTATTTTATGTTGTAAGACATAAAAGTGCTTTAATCCCCTATTCTTCCTGTAATAGGGGATTTTCCTTTGGGAATAATATTTTAGGGCTTTAACTGTTATTAGTTGTTATTTAAAGATATTTTATATATCATTAAAATAAGGTTCATTTAGGCTGAACATTTCCCCTGAACTTAATTCAAATATTGCATTTTTCTTCACATTTGCAGATGCAAAGATGTACTGAAGCTGTTTATTTTTATATTTATTTCCTAGCATAAAAAAAGCACCCCCATTATTGCAGTAATAGGGGGTTTTCGTGTGGTGTACTGATATACCTGTTTTAACTTGTTTCTTCTTCAATGATACACTCGTAGTTGTTGCCCTTATAATTAATAGTATAAGAACCTATATATGTTGTTAAGGGTGTTCCTTCGATTTCTTCACCGTCCGAAGTGTAAAGACAATAATCTATGTGTGCTTTGTTATCTTGTACGTAAACAACAATATTCATTACCGCTCCATCTGAAAATGCATTACTGTGTGAAGCGATTAAATCATCTTCTTCTAAGATAAAACAGACCAGTTTTTTATTTAATTTTTCATAATCTAATGCAGGCAGAGATAATAGCATCTCAGTCTCCTTAACAACTTCTGGTGCTTCTTTAATTAAAATACTTTCCATATGTTCACCGCTCTCTGTGGTATGTAAAAAAAAGACTGAGGTTAAATTAAAAATTCCTCAAGTCTCAATTGTATTTACTTGTTTAACTCTTTATGAAACGTCTTCTAATGCTTCTGTAGGCAATTTATACTCAAAGCGGTAATCAACCGTTAGCATGTCTTCAAATCCATGTTTCTTTGCAAATTTCTCTACATCTGTAAACTTAACGTCAATCATACTAACTTTTTCGTACCCTTTTTCCCTAGCATACTTTTTTAAAAAATCTATTATGTAGCTTCCTATGCCTCTTCGTTTATGGTTAATTAGCATGCTGCGGATAATTATTTCTTTGTTACTGTGGTTAAATTCTAAAATTAATTCATTTCGAGAGCTAACCATAAAGATTTTTTGTGTAGAAATGCCAATTTTCATCTTTGAATTCTTAGTAGCATCTCCTGTCATTAGCGAAATAATCTGTTTGAAATCTTCTTTGTTGGGCTTATTCATTGTCTTTCTATTTCTCCTTTTTTAACGTTTCTTTATCAGAATATATAGTATCATTGATTTTAAAGTTTTAATGTTTTATGTTTATTTAGCAAACTAAAAGAGGTTTCTTTATTTGTCACCTTTTTTCAAAAAGTAATCTATAATTTTAAAAAAATAGAAAAATAGGTGATTAACATGGAAAAAACAACTGTATTATATCATGGAACAGACAGAGAATTTAACGAATTTAAAATCGGAAAAGAATATTTAAGAAAAAAAGATGTGCATTTATCAGAAGGGCTTGGTGTTTATTTAACCGAAAAAATGGACTTTGGAAGGAGCTATGGTCATTTAATTTATGAAGTAGAAGTTCCATATGATAAAGTAAGTGACTTTACTAATAAAGATTTCATTATAACCATTTTGAAAAAGATGCGAAAAGATGTAAAGCAAAGAACCGGATGTGACATTTTTAATTATTTTGATTTTGATAATTTTGCTGAGTTGCTTTCCGAAGGAGAATATCGTTGTACGACTATGTACAAAGAGATAAGTGACCAAATAGATGCTGTAGCGGAATTTCATGAACGCCATGGGGACTTAATCACGTATGAGGATGACTGTATTCATCAAAAAATTAAACAATCATTTCTTAGACATGTTGGGGATGTTATTAAGAATACAAATATAAATTTTGCTATCCCTATTTACACATGCTTTAGAAATCCTGAAGTTTTAAAAATAGTTAAGATTCATAATATGCTTTAATGACAATTTAAACATGAGGAACTTTCGTATTATAGAAAGTTCTTTTTTTGTGTGAAAAAACTGTAAAAATAGAGCTTAAGACTTGCAATTATACTTTTGTATTAATATAATAGTAACAGTTAGATAATGTTAAATGCATAGTCACAAAGGAGGGTTAACGTGTACACGACGGAGGAAGCATTTCTTGAACTGAAATCGCTTGGACTCGCTACGAATATAACAGTTTTTAGAAGATGGATGCGTGAAGGTAAAATTAAAGCACTCAAACCTGAAAATGAAACACACTACAGATTAGGGTATCGTATCGAAGAAAAAGAGTTGCACAGGTTCATTGAAGAAAGAGCGCCAAAAGTCATGAATTTAATCAATGAAAATAAAGAGCTGAAGAGAAAAATAGAAATATTAGAAAAACAGCGGAAAAATACATAGCATACCTTTAAGAAATCACCAGATGCTGTCGATATAAATAATATAGAGGTATTTTATAAATATCAACATGATTTCCTAGAAAAATGCACTAAAATATGTAGCAATTAACTTAGTTTACAAACTTATTTGGCTTTTTTATCCAAATATTTTAAAAATACATTACTATATTTCTAACAACACACAGGGGGAAATTATCATGAAAAAAATCGTATATGGAATTGCGACTTTGACATTGGCAGCATCTATTTTAGGAGCATGCAGCAACGGAGAAGCAACTACTACAAATAAAAATGAAGATACAAAACAAGAAGCGAAAGCTGAAACGACAGAATCAACTAAATTATCAAGTGGCGTTCAGTTTGTATATAACGGAAAAGAAGTAACGGATAAAGAATTAAAAAACCACCAAAAAGAATATCTGAATTGGGTTGCTAAAGAATACATTAATCCATCATTCTTAGCTAAGAACTATGTGCTTACAAATGAATTCTTTAATTACCTTGGAACTTCAGAAAGTGAGTTTGATAAAGAATATCAAGAACACGTTAAACGTTCTAAAGATGGTGGTTTGCAATCATTAGAAAAAGGTCAATACTTAACTCAATTCTTGTCATTTAAGATGGCTGATAAAGAACTAACGGACAAAGAACTTAAAGAATTGTATAATAAAGTAGTTACAGATAAAGAAAAAATGCCATTTGTAAGCTTTAAATCAAACAAATCGGCTGTTTTCCAAAATGCAGTAAAAGAAAAAGTAATCGTACCTAAAGAAGTTGAAGATAAAGTAATGAAGCAAGCAAACATTACTAACAAAGATTTAGACTTTAATCATAAATTAACTGAAAATGATTACATGCCATTCTAATCAGGAGACCACTTTAAGTGGTCTTTTTTTATATTTAATTGACTATTACATTATTTGATTTATAAATATTAAAAGAAAAAATTCACTAAAAATAATTTGATTCGTTACTTATTTAAAGAAAGAAGGTGAATTATGGTCAAAAAAATATTTTTTCTATTACCTTTTATTTTTTTATCAGGGGCTATAAGTACCTCAGTAAATGCTGAGTATAGCAATACTTATGGACCTGATACTGAATACAACAAACCAGTAACAAGTAACCCAGACCTTGATAGTTTTTGTAAAAGTAAAGGAGGTAAAATAGATACCTCTACGGGTCTTAAACAATGTTTGGTTAAAACAAATCAAACATTTAAAAAAAATGAAAAAACCGTAATTAATAGCGTAACAATTAATCGTGGAAGTGTTTATGATGACACTTATAGAGTTGGGGATGTAGTTACTACGTATACATATAGCTACACTCAAATGAGAGTTTACGACGTTTATGCTGAAAAAAACTATAATGGTAGCGGTGCCGGTGAAGCAGGCACAATGGAACAACCAGAAGGTACTAAAAAAGAAACAAAAACCGTTACCGGTAACCATCCTCCATACGTTACAGTTTCGCTAAATTTTGGTTCTATTAACAATGGAATTAAAAAGAACTGTGCAGTGGTAGCTGGCGGTTATGGTGGAAGTAAAACTTTTTGTAAAGATACATACTATGTTAAACAAGTGACCATTACACCTACTGATAGTGGGCATCATTTAGAAGATGAGGGAGCTCCTACAGCAACATGTACAAAAACATACGGAGATAACAGTACAAAATCTTGTCCTCCTTCCCATACAACCTCTAATAAAGGTCAATA
>Ga0209795_10002077_pt1 | contig 11508 bp, 17 predicted proteins | sample AgamicOrMarz_FD_187166 | JGI IMG/M metagenome (GOLD analysis project Ga0209795, IMG submission 187166) | Agave microbial communities from Guanajuato, Mexico - Or.Ma.rz (SPAdes) (version 2) | ecosystem: Host-associated > Plants > Phyllosphere > Phylloplane/Leaf | place: Guanajuato, Mexico...
AAAGTAACAGCTAGTAAAATCAATGCTGTATTTAAGATAAGCCGGAGAACGTGTGAAACCTTAAAGTTCGGTCTTTTGTTTTGTTGTATCATCAATATGCCTCCTACATACATAGCCTCTTTACTTTATTATATCTTCTGTTTTAGATTTATGGTTAGCCGGTACAAATTGTTTGTTAGAATGTTTATTTTAATTCATACATTACACTAAATAAAGACGTATATATTATACATTATTAGTTAACATAACCATGATTGTGTTGACTAGAAATTACTGTTTTCTGTATATAAAATGTACATAACTAAGTATACTCAAAGGAGATGTCTCGTTTTGTTGGATTATATATGGATCGATGGAGATTTACCTATTTTGTCCCAATTACCTAATTAATCTGAGGTTGATCAACGTGAAGTAGATGTCCTGCATCTTTAACAATAATATGTTTACTCTTCGTTGATAAACGTGTTAAATCTCGTTGAAATAGATTCCATGCAGCAAAAGATTCCGTTGTTTGATAAGACTGTAGGCCAGCGCTCACAACCGTAAGAGGTACGTCTCCTAATGATTTAACTTTACCTATTTGTTCAAAGCTTTTTTCAATATCATTTATAGAGCCTTCGAGTGAAAACTGGTTAAAATAAATAGACCTCATTTCTTCAGTGAATAATGGCGGCATACATGAAGGAACTCTTTCTGGAAGAGCAGAAGGGACGGTTGGAATTCGTCTTCTTTCCCCCCATTGCCCCAAGTTTAACGTAGTAGAAGGTCTTTAGTTAAAACTTCTGTTTCCTTATTTGAATCTCCATCCCCCATGAAGTTGTTATATAGAAAAATCCAAGAGGGCTCAGCTCTCTAACTTTAACATCAGACTGTTCTGCAAAATATTTCAAAGCCTCTTCTAAATTGGCAACTGTAATAGCTAGATGAGCTACACCGATATCACTGGGTTTTAGGTGAACATTCTGTTGATCTGGCGTCGACCATTGAACCAGTTCGATCTTTCTACCGCCGTATTGCAAAAATGCCGCCCCTTCTACAACTTAATTATCGTGAACCCCAAAGTACCTTTTTAAACTACCGTCTTCAAACTGCATCCGTCTTGGCCGGAACAAGACTTCAAAACCCAAAGTGTTAGTGAAGAATTCAACTGCTACTTCGATATTGGGTACTACAAATCCTGAATGCTCTATTGTGCCTTGAAAAATTGTGTTTTTCATATCGAGAAACCCCTTTGATTTTTTATTTGGAAATAAACGATTCATTATAAAGTGGTATTTAATGTAGTCATATAACACAAGCACCGATTAGGTTCAATACAAGTGTTTTGGAACTAAAAACTAGTTAGTTTAAAATGTACCGAAAATCGATAGTTTTTAGTTCCGAAACTTATTCCCCATAAACAAAGTTCCATCAAAACAAATCAAAAACCTTTTTGAAAGTCTTTAGCGGACTCAAAAACAGTCCATTTCCTTCTTAAAATTTGCATAGAATACAAAAATTCCAAAATGATGGCGGCACCACTTCAAGATTTGGAACAACAATACCTGATCCTTGAAATACTATATTATTCTTTTGAGATTTCTGTATCTTTTTTTGAGTATTCATTAAAATTTACATGTTCCATCTGAACAATAATCATCGAGCGACGACTTTAATTTATACTTTTCAACCTTAGCATTCGCGTACTCTTCTTTCCAAACCCGTTGTAATATTTCTAAAAATACTTGGCTAGGTTGTGCTCCTGAGATGGCATATTTGTCATTCACTACGAAAAAGGGCACACCCTGAATCCCAATTTTTGATCCTTCGGCTCTATCAGCTGCAATATTCTCGTTATATTTATCATTTACTAATACATCCAAAGCTTCGTTGACATCAAGACCTATCTCACTTGCAAGTTGAACAAGTGTTGCATGGTCACCGATGTCTAGTGAATCCGTGAAGTGAGCTTTCATAATACGCTCTATGAACTCCTTCATTTTACCTTTCTCTTTTGCATAATAAGAAAGACGATGTGCATCATATGAATTTGTAGGAATCATTTTATCCATTTGATAATCTAATCCAACTGCTTTCGCTTGTTGCACCATTTGATCATTTAATGCTTTTGCTTTTTCATATGGGATACCATGCTTGGATGATAATACTTGATGGATATCCATCCCTGTATTTTTTTCGCATATGGATCTAATTGAAAACTACGAAATACGACTTCTACCTCTTCTTTATGTTCAAACTGTTCTAACCCTATTTCAAAGTTACGTTTGCCAATATAACAAAAAGGGCAAACATAATCCGACCATATCTCAATTTTCATTTTGAATGCTCCCTTTTAAGCTGATTTAATTATTATAGACAATGGGCATTTTTCTGATCAATTGGCTTTGCTGAGCAGCGGCATACATGAATTTCGCCACATTTTCCCTAGAGACGGACAGTTTAGCCGACCGATCGCCGAATGAATAATCATAAGATTGCCCTTTGTGTTTGACATTAGGATTAATAATTCGTACAACTGTCCAATCCAGGTTCGATTGTTTCATTATTCCTTCCATCTTCTTCATTTCGGCATAACCGTTTGGCAAAAAGAGCTTGGCCAATATACCCGGCAATAACGTCGATAAGTTTTTCTTATCGTCGTCAGATTGCAAGGCCGGCGTCGCGAGCGTAATCAACCTTTTTTTGTTGAACTTCTTCATCGCTTTGATAATCCGGTCATGTCCGTCGGCGATCGGCGTGCCTTTAAGATTTCGCGACATATCAGAACTGGGTCCTAAGGTGCTGATCACGACATCCGCTTCCGCAACCGCCGTTTCAATAACTGTATCGTTCGAGAGTTCCCCCTTTACAAGCCGCAAATTGGAATGATTTAACTTGATTTTCTCAGGATTTCTAACATATGCCGTAACGAAATCGCCCTTGTCTAATGCAAATTGCGTTAGAAGTTGACCGATTTGACCGCTTGCCCCAAAAATAGTGATGTTTATGGTCTTCTACCTCCTTGTGTTATGGTGAATAAAATCCATCCATTTCTGTTCTTTGATCAGCGTAGCCGTTTCTCACATCAAAAACGGTTACCTTTTTGGTGATTGATGCCGAATTTATACCCGAATGGAGACATCTTGTTCACTACACCCTTTCTCTTGTTATAAACAAAAGTGCAGTTTCAAATTACGGGAGGTAAGCCGGGGTCGATCCCTGTCATGTCGACGGATACATCCCACAGTCGCTTGGCAAGCTTCGGATCTCGCGCCTGCTCGGAGCAGGAGCATTCGCGGGAAGGTCCCCGCAACTCGCGTAATCCTGACGGCCCGTAATAGCCGCTTGGCTTTATCTTCCCGGTGGCTGCGTGCAACGCGCCCCAGGCACCCATGGCCGGCGTGGCAAAGAACAGGCCGATCAACGGCATCAGTACTTTGCCAGCCATGCTATCCCGTCCGAGGTCCGTTCCCACAAGGCCCGGGTGGCAGGCAACGACTGTTACTGGCGCTTCCGCCGCCTGCAGCCGCTGGTCCAGCTCGAAGACGAAGAGCAAATTCGCGAGCTTGCTGGCGGCATAGCGCGGGAGCCATTTGTAGCTCTTTTCTGCGTTAAGGTCTTCCCATTCGATCTTCGCGTCTTTGTGTTGACCGCTGCTCGTGACGACGATGCGCGACCCAGGCGTTTCCATGAGCTTGGGCAGCAACAGCGCGGTGAACGCGAAGCAGCCAAGGTGATTGACGCCGAACGTCAGCTCGAAGCCTTGCACAGTGTGCCTCAGCTTCGAACCCTGCACGCCGGCATTGTTGATCAATACATCGATGCGCGGCTCCTTGGAGGCCAATTCGGCTGCGCTCCGCACACTCGCCAGATCCGCCAGGTCGAGCGGCAGGAAAGCGAGGTCAGCTCCGGGGGTCTTCCTCCGAATCCGATCCATGGCGGCTTTCGCCTTCGCTTGGTTGCGGCAGGCCAGCAGCACCCGCGCACCCCGCGCTGCCAGCACTTGCGACACTTCGAAGCCAATTCCAGTATTGGCCCCGGTGACGATGATGCATTTGCCCGACTGGTCAGGTACATTGGCATCCGTAAATCCTGTGTGACCGATTGCACCGCTTGTACCCAAAATAGTGATGTTCATGGTCTTCTGCCTCCTTGTGTTATGGTATCCTGAATAAAATCCTTCCATTTCTGTGCCTCGATCAGCGTAGCCGTTTCTCACATCAAAAACGGCTACCTTTTTGGTGATTGATGCCGGATTCATAACCGAGATGATTGATTTTTAATCTACCCGATTCATACTTTATCTTCCGTAATAAATTCTTCGACTCGATCTCTTTTGGTGTACATGTCATACCAAATGTCGGCGATTTTGTCTTGAACTCCCGAATTCGGCTGCATCCAGATTCCGATTGAAATGTGCCCTGCATAAATACCTTTGTCCTTTAATTCACTATTTAAATTGAAGATATAATTACGAAGACCGGAAACTGCAATTCCGACATTGCCCATCATTGGTACTGGATTAACTGCCGCTCCACCTGTCGTAAATAACAGAGCTCCACTTTGTTTATCCAACATATCCGGAAGCACTTCTCGAATACTCGATATCGCACCTAAAACGTTGAATTGAAATTGGTATAGCGCATTTTCTTCTGTTACATCTAATGCGGTTGTTACTGTATCGATACTTGGAGTTGGACTGTATTCAACTACATCAATAAATCCGTATTTCTCTTTGATCGTTGCGAAAGCTAAACTAATTTGGGCTTTATTTAATATATCAGCTTGAAATGATGCTGCTTCAATGCCTAATTGTTCTAGTTCAATAACCAGTTGGTTCAACTTTTCTTCATTACGGGCTATAAGCGCTATACGAAATCCGTTTTTTCCGAACTTCTTCGCAATAGACATTCCTAATCCTGGTCCTGCCCCAACAATTACAATATTTTTCATAATATAATTCCCTCCATAACTTCTTAGCTATTTATTTTTTCTAAGAGAGTTCATTTGTTACAATAGGTACTACTTTATTTATTAAGAACCAATCGCATTTTCAATCTTTTGGGTATGATTCTAAATGATCACAACAATTTACTTGATCAAAACCCTTCCACAAAAACATGTGTTATTTAAGCAACGCGCGTTGTATAATTGATGATAAGATGAAAAAGAACTATTAACAACCACCAAAATGGCTAATATGTTGTTTACACAACACTTCTATTGTATTGTCGTTTTTAAACACCATTGTGTAGCCTAAAAAGGAGAAGAAAAAATTGATTATGCCAAAAAAAGATCCGAGAATACTTCGTACAAAACAATTGATTGTAGACTCTTTTATTTCGTTAGCTAGTGAAAAAGATTTCAACAATATAACGGTACGTGATATCACTGAAAAGGCTACTATTAACCGCGCTACATTTTATGCGCACTTTGACGATAAATTTGATTTATTACATTCCACCATCACCAATACTTTTACAGACAAATTGAAAAAAGAACTAAAGGGTCAGGAGGGATTCAATGAAGAAGTCATTGCAAATATTTTTCTAGCCATGTGTGATCACCATAAAGAGTTAAGTGACTTATGTCCTAAAGGTTACAATTCTTTAGGAACTATTATAGAAAGTAAAATTAAAGAAGAGTTACAAAAGCTAATAGCTGATCTTGTGCTAAAAGGCACTAAAAATACCATTGTATTAGAGGACAAACAATTGGTAACGACCCTATCTACTATACTGAGTTGGAGTATATACGGAGCTACATACTCATGGAATAAGGATGGAAGACCTATTTCACCAGAAGAGCTAGTGACTAAGACCCTACCTATATTTAAAAATGGCGTGAGTAAGTATTTCTTTTAATGAAACTTATGTTAAATATCAATTCTTTTTGGGGTTCAGTCTCCATATAGACTATATTTTACCGTACAAGCATATGAATAAAAGGTGCACTTTTTATTCATTCTTTCACTAATCGCTTACTGAAAAAACGTTGGTCTATCAAGGATGTATAAAAAGCTGCATACTCCGGAAAAAGAATCCTCGGCGGAACCGTTCTGCGACAAGGGTTCTTTTTTGATGTGTGTACCGGAAAGAGTGTTTATGTAAACTAGAGATGTATACGGTATACAATAATAAAAAGAACCTACTGTTTTAATATAGCAGGTTCTTTTTATTACTTATTTCTTCTTTAGTTTTTTAACAAGTTAAAAAGCTAGAAGTCCTATGAAACCAATAATTATTAAGAATAATAGCAATCCTGTTGGACTAAATGTACCCATTAGATCATCCTTATATTTTTATGAATATAAATGGTAATATTTATATAGTTTAACTACAATATGTTAGAATTGTGGTAAACGGTGGTGGGATAATGAGTGAAGGTAAAGAAACACCTGAAAGAAGAAGAGAGCGTTTAAAACAAGAAGAAATAAAAAGAATTCCAACTGGAAATATTAATGACGCCTTTAATCGAAATGAAGCTGGAAACCTTTCTGGATTAGCAGGTAGTTTAGGTTGGAAAGGTCTAGGTGTACTTATTCTTGTGATTATTATAGGCTTCATTCTTGCATCCATCTTTTTAAAGTAATATAGATTAAATTTAAAAGAAGAACATCATATGAGATGTTCTTCTTATTTATCATTTAAAGTATAGCAGGTAGACAGTTTAAAAAGTCAAAAAAGAGCATCTAATTAACTTTTAGCAAGTCTAAAAAGCTTTGATAGCAAGTCTCTTTATAATATTGATGGGTATTTATATCTTCGTTCATTAACCATTGAATGAGCAACCCATCTATAATAGCGCGCATGGTTTTTGAAGTCTTTTCTACATTAATATTCTGTTCAAACATTCCTGTTTTCTGACCAGAAGTAATAATGTCAGATGTAATGTCCCAACAATTTTGATAAAAACTATGATTAATTTTTCTATATGTTTCATTTTGACCTGCCTGAGACAAGAAATCTAAATAAACTCTATAAAATTTTGCATTTTTCTCAGGAGCGACAAATACTGAGTTTACATAAGCTTTTAATTTACCCAAGGGAGTAGACTCTGAATTCACTGCTGCAAGCTCGTAGTTATAGATTTTATTTGTAAGCCACTCAAGGAGTTGAGATAGTGTGTCTTCCTTATTCTCAAAATAATAATGGACGACTCCTTTACTAACTTCTGCATGATCAGCAATACTTTGTAAAGTAACCGAATTATAACCTTGTACTGACATAGCTTGGAAAGCTGCTCTTAATATTTGATTCTTTCTCTCTTCTGCTTTTTTCTTCATAATAAACCTCCAGCGAACTAAACGTACAAATTAGTATACAACATTTTATAAAATTTGAACAAAAATTATTCTGACCGGTTAAAAAAGTTTGACCGGTCAGAATAATAATGTATACTAGAAGTAGTTTCAGAAAGGAGGAATTACAAAATGAAAGATCTATTCAAAGCACTAGTGGTAGACAAAGTTAATGATGAATTTTCAATGAAAGTAAAAAATATTTCTCTAGAATTCTTGCCTAAGAGTGATGTCTTAATCAAGGTATATTATTCCGGGATTAACTATAAAGATGGGCTAGCAGGTACTCCTGATGGTAAAATCGTAAGAAAATATCCATTTATACCAGGGGTAGATTTAGTAGGTGTAGTCGTTTCTTCTAATGATCCTCGCTTCCATGAAGGAGATGAAGTTATTGCAACAAGTTACGATATAGGTGTTTCTCATTTTGGTGGTTACAGCGAATATGCCAGTATTCCAGGTGATTGGCTTGTACCTTTACCTGAAAATTTGACCCTTAAAGAAGCCATTGTAGTAGGAACAGCAGGCTTTACGGCAGCCCTATCTATACAACGTCTAGAGGAGAATGGAATATCACCAGAAAAAGGAAAAGTTCTTGTAACAGGTGCAACCGGTGGTGTTGGCAGTTTTGCGGTCTCATTTTTCAACTCTCTGGGTTATAAGGTAGAAGCTAGCACAGGGAAAGAATCGGAGTATGAGTATTTACGAAAGCTCGGGGCTCATACCATTATTTCAAGGGATATGACGTATGGAGGAAAAGTTAAAGCTTTAGGGTCAGAAAAATGGGCTGCAGCGGTTGACCCTGTTGGTGGAGAGCCTCTTTCCTCTGTTTTAAGCCAGATTCAATACGGAGGTTCAGTTGCTGTTAGTGGATTAACAGCTGGGGCAAAACTTGCCTCTACTGTTTTTCCATTCATTTTAAGGGGTGTCAATTTACTTGGAATTGACTCTGTATATTGTCCAATGGAAACACGTTTAAAAATATGGCAACGAATAGCAACAGATTTCAAGCCATCTAATTTTGAAGATTTTATCTCACAAGAAATTAGTTTAGATCAGCTTCCTACTGTTCTTCCTAACATTTTAAAAGGGCACGTAAGAGGAAGAACGATTGTAAAATTAGTCTGATAAGAAATTTATATTAAGATTTCTTAATGTCAAAAGCACTATAAAGGATTTTTAAAATATTTGAGAAATACAAACAAAAAAGCGCAAACCTTTTGTTCCTAAACAGGTTTGTGCTTTTTTGCTTTCGGTAAGCCGTTTTATGTTAACTACGGTTATACATTATATACAGCCTAAAAATAGAAAGAGACTATCTTGGCGTTGAGATAGTCTCTTTCTATTTTTTATTGTAATCTTTTGCTGATGCCTTGTTGCATCTTGAGTAGTTTGCTCAATTTAATACACTTTATTCTTACACAACATATTCATTGCTTTTTCTAACAGTAAAATGTCTTCTTTCATCATTACTTTCATATCCTTTATGTCTAATTGAATATATTCTTCCTTTAAACGTTCTAATTCCCTCACGAACAGAGGTCCAGTGTAGTACTCGGAGTTTTTCACCAATACATATCTCCTTTGTGTGCAATTACTATATTCAGTTCCATTTTATTTAGATTAACAACCAATAAAAGTAAATTTCCTTAAAAAATAATCCCTTGCCCATTAGGCAAAGGATTTTCAAATTTATTGGAATAGGGGGGAATACGTTATTAGTCTGTCCAAATTTATAGATTCATATACATATAACTTTAAAAATGAATGTTATGATCCACGCTACTTAGAAAAAAATCACCCTTTTTATTTTGGTTGTTTTTTATACTTCATTAAGTAAATACTAAAGTATTTCGTGTATTATTAAGATTTCACTATTTACAGTAAGTGACGACAAATATGTCCTTTTACCTATAAATTTTCAAGATTATTTTGCAGTCTAATACGAGTTTCTTTAGAAATCGCCTATAAAATGCTACTTCAGTTATAATGGGTCACTTTTTAAAATATGGTCCATCCAACCTGTAACTGCATTCATTACAGGTTGGATAATAAAAGACATCTCTTTTATTTAAAGAGATGGTCCATTACATCTTTAAGAGACTTACTTGCTAATTCATTTTCCATTGCTTTTTGAACACTCTCAAAGGTTACATCCAATGTTGTTTGAATCTTGCTTCCTACAGGACATTGGGGATTCGGTTTTTCATGAATTACAAATAACTCTTCCTGATTCTGTACAGCTCTATAAATTTCTAATAAAGAGATTTCCGAAGGATCTCTCGTTAATGAAAATCCAGACACTCCACTTCGTGAAGTCAATATTCCTCCCCTTTTAAGCATACTACTAATACGTCTAATAACGACTGAATTCGTATTGACACTGCTTGCGATATACTCAGAGGAATAATGCTCATGTGGATTTGAAGCAATAAGCGAAAGTATATGAATTGCGACAGCAAGACGACTATTTACCATGTTCTCACCACCCTGTAATCATATTAGTTACAACTTAACTTTTTGTCAATGTTTTTATTCTGCCTCATTATAGTCATGCCATTTATCCAAATGGTTGTTTAATTGGTAATATTTATTTTTAATTTTGGTTGTTTGACTTTTTGTTTGGTTGTAACTATAATGATTACAGGTTGAGGTTGTAACAAGTTAGGTTACAGGTCGCTTTTCGCCATTCTGTTTAACTTAGACTGATAAAAGACATACTAATTTTCGACCAACATTTATCTAATTAGGAGGAATCTTTAACATGAAGCACTTAATTCTTTATGCCCATCCCAATCCAAACAGCTTTAATCATGCAATTTTAGAAACGACTATCAAAACATTAGAAAGTAAAGGCCAAGAAGTAGAGGTTAGAGATCTATATGCATTAGATTTTAACGCTATTTTAAAAGGTAGTGACTTTGAAGGTTTCCAATCTGGAAATACACCGCAAGATATTAAAACAGAGCAAGAGTACATCTCAAAAGCTGATGTCATCACCTTTATTTATCCGATTTGGTGGACAGGTCTTCCAGCTATATTAAAAGGTTACGTTGACCGTGTATTCTCGTATGGATTTGCTTATCAATATGGCGAAGATGGAAATGTGATTGGATTATTAAAAGGAAAAAAAGGGTTGATTATTAATACACACGGGACACCAAAAGAAATCTATGATGCAAATGGCATGACAGATGCTTTAAAGAAAACATCTGATACTGGAATTTTTGAATTTTGTGGGGTTGAAGTGGCGGACCATTTGCTGTTTGGCTCAGTGCCTGTAGTTGACGATGAGACAAGAAAAGATATGCTTAGTCAAATAGAAAATCAACTAAATTCTCTTTTCTAATAAGCAATGACATGAATGATAAAGTTCAACTCTCCTTATGGTAGTTGAACTTTATTTTTGAATAGACTTTATTAAATGAGGTGCAATATGAACAATTTTAAAAATGAAAATATTCCAGCCTTAGGGTTAGAGTGTTATAGCTCTCAAATTCAACTGGATAAGGGATTCGAACACAAATACCTATCTCATTTAATGCAGGAAGAAAAATCCAACATAATTAATGACCTATTATATGAGTTAGTTAATATAGAAAAGATGGTGGGAAGTGAGGATATTCCCGCCAATTACGTAGAAAAAAGAAATTTACTTAGAGCTTTATTGAATATAAGAGATCCTAAACCATTACCCATAGAATTCATTAGGAAAATTAATCATTTATTACAGGCAGAATTATTCGAAAGTAAAATTGTTTCATCAAAAACATTGCCTCCAAATATATATCTTAAAAACAGGAAAACTACTGGCTCATCAGGGACCAGTAGTTTTTCCTGTGACATAATTAGAAGTTAGTCTTGTTGCTTTTGTACATCATGAGTAATTTGTTCAAGGTGTCAAAAGTTTATGCTATATTTTTATCTTTGCATTTGTTTTTTTCTGACCTTATGTTCTTCTGCTAATAAAGGTGGTTCTATAAACTCAATTTTGTTCATTATTCTCTGTACTATTTTTGGAAGAAAGAAAGATCCAACAAAAGCACAAACGAAAGCTTGAGGCCAAATTTTTAACCATCTAGGTAAGAATTCACTACTATAACCATAGTTAATCGATACTATTATAAATGAAATGAACAAAGACATACTAAAAGCCGATAAAAAGGCATAAGTAGTATTCCGATATTTAGAATTAATTTTCATTACTGGCTTCCTTTTTAATTTATTAT
>Ga0209795_10002082_pt1 | contig 11491 bp, 4 predicted proteins | sample AgamicOrMarz_FD_187166 | JGI IMG/M metagenome (GOLD analysis project Ga0209795, IMG submission 187166) | Agave microbial communities from Guanajuato, Mexico - Or.Ma.rz (SPAdes) (version 2) | ecosystem: Host-associated > Plants > Phyllosphere > Phylloplane/Leaf | place: Guanajuato, Mexico...
ATCCCAGAAAATAGGAAAACGATGTCGGATTTTTTGACAGACTACTCCCTTGAAATAAATCCAATTATCCTATAAAATAGAGGCGTAATTAAATTTATGTATCAAGACTTCGACAGATGTTTTCCCTAGTGCTTTTAGGGTTGACGGTGTAAGGGTGTTGGCGCACCACTTGCACACGTTGGAGTCTTTTTATATTCCGCACTGTTTTGGTGACTCTATTATACCGTCTATTAATCTTATAATTCAATAAGAATTCATCCTCTCTCCTATAAAACCATATTCTCATCTACTTAGTATTAAAAATCACTACCAGTGGATATACTGCTAACATAAGAATTTACATACCAATATTTCTCCCTTAAATAATTTTAAAATTTATAAATTATAGTACAACTACTACAGTTGTTTTTCTGTTTTACATATTGTTTTATATATTTGTTTTATTGTTTTATTGTTTTAGAGACTCTATAGGCATTGATATTACAGCTTTTATAAGCCTAAACTATCACTAATTTTGCGCGAACTATCACTAATTTTGCGCAAACTATCACTAATTTTGCGTGAAACTATCACTAATTTTGCGTGAAACTATCACTAATTTTGCGCGAACTATCACTAATTTTGCGTATTCCCCTATATATGGTTGTAAGTATCACCAATTTTGCGTGAGAAAAGTAGACATACCTTAACTATCACTAATTTTGCGTGAGAAAAGTAGACATACCTTAAGTATCACCAATTTTGCGCATGGATTTTATGATTTAAGGCAATAAACCAAGATTAATTAATCTTTCTAAGAGTAAAAGACCTTATAAAGTATCACTAATTTTGCGTGATATTTAAATTACAAGGACAGGCTACGCTCGAGATGGAAATTTACACAGTATCACTTTTATGATATTTTAGTGATAGTTTAGAAAAATATGGGGGATTTTATGAAGAAATCAAATGTAGTTCAACCATATGATCTGGAAAGTATAAATATAAAAAATTGGGTAACAAAATCAAACATCCTTATTGAGAGTACATATAAATTGTCCTTACAGGAACAAAGAATTCTTTTAATCATGGCATCTAAAGTACAACCTAATGATGAAACTTTAAAGACATATAGATTTCGAGCTAAAGATTTTATTGAAATTGTAGGAAATAAGAAAGGTACGGGCTTTTATTCATACTTAAAGGAAATTGTGAATGGCCTTCAAACAAAAATTCTTACCATTAAGGAAAAAGGCAGACAAAGAAATTATAACTGGGTAATCACGTCTATCTACGAAGAAAATGAAGGGTACATAACATTACAATTTCATCCTAGCTTAAAGTATTTATTTTTAGAACTTAAAGAAAAATTCACTTCGTATCAATTGGAGAATGTAGTGAGACTGAATTCGGTTTATTCGATTCGTATTTATGAGCTGCTTAAGCAATATGAGCGTCTGCGAAAAAGGGAGCTAACTCTTGAAGAATTACGTCATTTTTTAGCTATTGAACCTACTAAGTATAAACAGTATGGTCATTTTAAGAGCAAAGTATTAGCGGTAGCTCAAAAGGAAATTAATAATAAAACAGATATTCACTTTGAATTCGTCGAAATAAAAACAGGTAGAAAAGTAACATCCATAGAATTTATTATTACTGGTTCGCCTGCGTTGAACGGTGTTAGCTCTGCTAAAGAGAAAGAGCCCGAATTAACTCAGTCACCATTAGAGTTAACACACAACGAAAAAGAAAATAGGTTACAGTATGACTTGGTGAGTTTAGGAGTTAAGCCTGAAAAAATTGAGTGGGTTTTATCTGAATTTACGAAAGAGCAGGTAGAACGAAATATCAAATACACACAAGATCGTTTGATTATAGGAGATATCACTCATCCGCATTCTTACGTAATAAAGTCCATTCAAAAAGACTATGCGAAAGCATCACAAGAATCGAAGGTAGCAAAGCCTAAAAAGTCTATCAGAAAAGAATTGGTTCCAGATTTCATAAGAGAAACTGAAGATAAAGATCGAGTTTTAGAAAATCCAACATTAAAGGAAAGGCAGGAATTATTCTTTAAGGAAAATGGAACCCAAAAGGATTTTGAAGAAATACTTATTCGGATTCAAGAATTAAAAAAGACGTTAGTGTTAAATTCAAAAGAACCAACCAAAGAAGAAGTAGAAAAAGCCCACGAATTAGCAATGCAAGAAGTACTTCAAAATATGAAAAAAGACTTAGAAAAGCGTGAACAAGCAGGACTTAAGCCAAGATTAATAAATGACTTCAAAAATAAACAATTAAGAGAGATTTACCAAACCTTCTTGAGTAATCAAGTTTCAAATGAGAGTTAAATATAAAAACCACGTCATTCAATGACGTGGTTTTTATATTTTTAAGTGGAAGATATTTTTGATTAGAGGGTAAATTTAATATACAATAGTCGATGTGAAATCCATCTTAATGGCTGTATTTTATTTTTATTCATACTAATGGTATATTAAATTTACCCAAATAGGAGGTGTTTTGTGTGGATATTCCTCTGATAGTTCAACATTTTCTCGTTCATTTGCAGGAATCAGGAAAAAAACATTCTACAATCTCTATGTACAAACATGACTTAAATGCATTTTTTCGTTGGTTAAATCAACAGCATCCCCATGTAACGCCAGAAACTTTGCCAGAAGGAAGGGAACGCTATGAAGAATACTTTACCTACTTAAAAGAAAAAAACTTATCAGAAGCCAATTTAAAGCGTGTAGCTTCACATCTAAATGGCTTATTAAGGTTTTACGACCTAATAGACCAAATTGGAGTGCTCAAAGCTACAACAAAAAAACAGAGGGAGCTAACTGACAATGATTTTATAAGTGAAAACGATACACGCCTACTTTTGGAGTCTGTGATAAGTCATAAGAATCTAACAGATACACAATTAAAAATACATGAGCATATAGCTTCTCGTAATCAATCAATATTAATTCTAATGCTTCATTACGGTCTTACAATCAATGAAGTAGTATCTTTAAATATAAAGGATATTAATTTTAGTCAAAATGCATTAACTATTACAACTACCAAAGGAAAACGTATCTTGGATATTTCTAGTGATGATAAAAAAATAATATACAATTATTTTTCAGCTATCCCCTCACTATTTAAGCCGAAAGATTATACAGATGACCCTTTATTTCTCTCTTTTCACCCTCAAAAGATGGTTTATTGGTACGATTACAACTTAAATAAACCTAGAAGGATAAGTCTAATTGGTGTAAAGCGTATGATTGAAAAAGAAGTTCAACGCTCAGGTTTACAAGCTAAAGTAAGATCTACGCAGTTTCGAAACAGTTGTATACTAAACAAGCTTCTTGAAGGCTATTCTAATGAGCAGATTATTTATTACTTTGGTTTGTCCAGCCGCCATGCTTTGTATCGATATAAAAGATATTTAAAGTCATCATAAAACATATCGTTTCTTTTTTACGATTTAAAAAGCAACATATTGTTGCTTTTTAAATAACTTTTTATCGTTAAGACTTTTCTACTAATCTATCACCATAATCCTTATCACCACCACTTCAACCCATTAGATTGATTCATACGTAAAAATCCTCTAGCTTTAGAATTCTTTTTCTTAATTCTAAATACCCGTTAAGCTTTTGAGTTGTTAACAAGTTCAACTAGTTAATTATTTAAAATCCCATTATGAAAAGGATTCTTTGTGTTTAGTTAAACTTAATATTTTCTTGCTATTATTTATCCATCCAATTAAACATCAAGTTAAACTTAAGGTTAACTTAAAAATTAGAAAGAATGGCCGTCGTTTGGATCATCTACTATATTGTTCTACGTCTATTTAGCGATATTCGCATACAGCTAGTTGAGATACAGGATGAATCGCAATGAAAAGTAGGGCAAAATTTTAGAGAAGGCACTAAATATTCTAGAATAAAAACGAACGGAAAAACCTCGACTTAAGTCTTGTGAAAGTATGTTCTAGAATTGAGTTAAACCTTTTAGTATCAGTGCTTTTATCCATTCTAGTTTTTTAAAAAAAAGAATGCGAGACTAGAAGAAATACTTAAGAGAATAAAAAGAAATAGAAACTCGATAATTTAACTATCGCAATTTAAAGTATTTTTTCATAAATTTATCTTGCCTAACTCATTCAATTATAAAGAATCAAACTTATAGATTATCTGAAAAAATATGATTTTTCATTGTATAGATTTTTAATAATTTTAAAGTACAATAATAAGCAACCTAAATATTAAGGAAAAAACAATAGAGAAGGGTTTATGTGGAAATCTATTTTAAAAATTATAAACAAAGTCGATAATAAATCTCGAACTAAAGCTAGCATAACTACATTCTAGAATTGCTTATAACCCTTATATCAAAGCATTTAAGCACTCCAGAATTTATTTTACAGTGACCAAGTGCGATGATTAACGTCCATATTTAAAAAAACTCTTCAGTTGTTCATTTGAAGATTTCTAACGTAATAAATTTAACTCATTCCCCAAAAAAATTTATAGTTAGTTAATGAAATTCCAAATTAGCTAAGAAATCCGTTCTTGAAAGCCCAGCAATTTTCTCTAGAATTAAAAATAGACTAAGATTATCAAAATGATTTAAAATAATTAATAGATTCCTAAAAAAGAGGAATATCGTGAAATTTTCTAGAAGTTAATCAATTACATAATACTCGAACAAAACCTAGTGAAAGTACATTCTAGAATCCTCATGAACCCTTGTGTAATAAAGGGTTCAACCAATCTAGATTTTTGATAAAGAAAGGAGAACTCTAGAAAAATGCCTAAAAATACAGATGAAGGAATAGTCTATACTTTAAAAGATACTGTGAAACTAACTGGTTTAAGTATTGATTTAATCCGTTTATATGAAAAAGAGTTTAACCTCCAGATTCAGCGAACAGAAGGCGGCCATCGTCGATATACAAAAAACAATATCGATTTATTAATTGAAATAAAGAAACGAATTCAAGAACAAAACTGGAGCTATAAGATGATAAACCAATGGCTTCAAGGTGAAATTGTGCCAGAAGCAGTTGAAGTTCAATCAAATCTTGAGAAAAAAGTAGAATCCCTTCAAGAGAAAGTTCAAGAATTGCTTGATCGCTCTGAAAAAGATGAGCACTTTCAGCTAGCACTTATCCAACGATTAGATGAACAAGGAAAGCTAATAAAGAACCTTACAGAGAAACTTGATTATCAGGATCAATACATTGAAAACAATTTAGAGAAAAGAGACGAGAAATTAACAAGCGCTATACGAGAAATAAGTGATACAAAAAAGCTGATAGCGGCCGCTCAAGAAAACCTAGAGCAAAAACCAAAAGGATTCTGGACTAGAATTTTTGGGGGTTGAAACTTAATATCGGCAGGTTTTAAATTGATTTTCATTTGAGAAAAAATATGAGATGCAGGTAAATTTATCTGATACCTTTATTAGTGGAAAATTTACCTGTATTAGTCTAAATTTAACTTAGGAGAAATAAAGAAAATTTAGTTTCTATAATTAAAGGCTAATGATTTTTTTGATTTTTCTGTTTCACAAAGATAATCGCTATAATCCACAAAGTAAAGATTACTACATAGATAAAAGCTTCTCCTAAATCGCTTATAGACCATGCCTTTAGTAATGTCCAAACATTAGTCAAAACGATAAAGCCACCTACAAAAACGCCCAACAGATAAGATGGCAATATTCTCACTAACCATGCCGCAATCGGTGCTGCTATAACTCCGCCTAACATAAGGGCTATTACCCAGAACCAATTAATATCTTGCCATCCAAGTGAAATTAGAAACCCGAGAGTAGCAGAGATAGCAATAGCAAACTCACTTGTATCCACTGTACCTATCACTTTTCTGGCTGAATTACCCTCCTTAGACATTAATATAGGGGTCGTAAGAGGTCCCCACCCACCACCGCCAGTAGCATCAGCAAATCCTGCTATTAATCCTAAAGGTATAGCTTGTTTTGTAGATAAATTAAGGTTTTTCTTTTCGCTATCTTTTTTAACATTAAATAACAAACGGATAACAACATAAATACCTAGCATTAATAAACATAAAGAAATATAGGGTTTAATCATATCTCCTGGTAAATTACTTAAAAAACATGCTCCTATAAAAGCTCCTATAGAACCTGGAATTATTAATTTATATAGGGCTTGAGAGTCCACATTTCCAAATTTCATATGAGCCATCCCGGAAGCAGCAGTAGTTATTACTTCTGATATGTGTATAGAAGCTGAAGCTATTGCAGGAGCCATTCCAAACGTTAATAAGAGGGATGAGGAGGTAACACCATAAGCCATTCCTAAAGAACCATCAATTAACTGGGCTAGAAAACCAATAAACGCAAAAATAATTAACCTTTTCATTGCTGTCCTCCTATATACATTTTATTTCACTTTAGAAAGTAATATAGTATGATTTTAAAGTGGAATACGTAAAACTTATGTCTCATAAATCTTAAAGAGTGAAGGGAATTAAAGAAGATAAATCTAAAATATTTATATAGTTAGAGTACTAATAAATTTATCCCATAATAAATAAGATTTCCTCCTGAAAACTATCTTTATATTTGTATTCCAAAGAGGTAACAAAAGTTTTCTATTCTTGGTGTTTATATTTAAATTTCTTGTACATAATTTGATTTCATAGTGAAAGTTGTCGTCAATTATTAAAAATATCTTTGCTGAATTTATTAAAAAGCCTTGATTATCCTTTAGACAATCAAGGCTTTTTATATTGCAAATTCTATATAAAAATGGAAACCGCCTTCTTTATAAGATATAGAGCTTCTCTCTAAGGTACTTTCACTGAGCATACCCATCTAAAGTTTCACATTTTAGTTGATAGCCTAATAAAATGTAAAGTTAATTAATTCAAGGAGGTACCGTAATGGCTTTCCCCTCAAATAATCAATTTCAACCGATATTGATAGGAGGTCAACCTATATTTGATCTTGTAGGTGATCAATCTCCAATTTCAACGGATATTGTAGGTAATACACAATTCCCAGCAGCGTTTTTTGCGTATGATGAGACGAACATTTATTTTAGAATTCGGGTTAATGGAGATCCTAGAAACTCTCAGTTAACAAGCTTTACTAATTTCTCTTGGGGGGTACTTATTAATACATCGGGGGACCCTGGAGTTTACGATTGGCTAGCTAATGTTAACGGGTTGAATAATACGATTAACTTAATTAAAAATACGACACGGATTTATAACTCATGGAATGATCCAGCGGAAGGAACAGATGGACGTGGTGCACCAAATTTTTCTCGACCAATTGTAAATTTTGACGTAGCTCGAGCTACATTAACAAATGATGGCTCAAATTTCGGTGGGGACCCTGATTATTTCATAGATTTTCAATTTCCGACTGCAAACTTCTTCTCGCTTCTTGGAATTACTGCATCGATCCCTATCAGTTTAGTTATTTTCTCTTCGACAAATGCAAATAATTATAATAAAGATTCCTTACAAGCAGGAGAAAACTTTCAGTTCGTTCAATCAATAACCAATCCAGCTCCACCTAAAGATGTGGATGTTCGTGCATCCTTAGCAACAACCAAAACGATTATTTCCGGGCCAACTTCTCTTTTAACGGGGGCTTTAACAACGTGGACTCAAAGGATAACAGTGACAAATACAGGCCGGGATATAGCAAGAAGTCTAGTTGCGAGTGATGTCTTCGGTATTGATCAGTTGTCAAATGTAAGCAATATTACGGCTTCAATTGGTTCTGCTACTTTTAATGCCACTAATAAAATATTGTCATGGAATATTGGAAACCTGACTGCAGGGCAGAGTGCCACATTAACTTATACAGTAGTAGGGACATTTACTTCAGCGGGTACAAGAAGGTTAAATACAGTTACTGTGTCCGGTATTGATAACTTTACTGGTTCTCAACTTGCTTCGGTTACAGCATTTAATGACGTGACAGTAGCTGCAGCTGCAGCTATTACAGGAAAGGTAACCTCCGGTCAAACTGGTTTACCGCTTAGTGGGGGTACTGTAGAACTTCGAAATCAAAGTAATGTGTTAATTACGACGACCACAACTAACACTGAAGGAAATTATAGCTTCACTCAACTAGCAGCAGGTACCTACAATTTAAATTTTATAGCTGCAAATTTTATTACAGCAACTAGTACAACAACAATAGCTGCTGGACAAACGCAAGTCATAAACAGCATTTTACAGCCCCAACCTGGAAATGTAACAGGAACAGTATTATCTCAAGATGGAACACCTGTTAGTGGGGCGACTATTCGGTTAATTGATCAATTTAATACTGTTGTAACAACTGTTACGACCAATACACAAGGACAATATACAATTTCTAGTGTTACCCCGGGTCAATATTCATTAACAGCAAGTGCATCTAACTTTCAATCACAGAGTCGAGGGGTCACTATCACTTCTGCGCAGACAACTGTATCAAACTTTAACTTAGCTGCTTCTCCAGGCACCGTGACAGGTACAGTAACAAGTTCTACAGGTACACCCATTGAAGAAACTATTATTGAAGTACTAGACTCAGGAAGCAACGTGATTGCCACAACAACCTCGAATGCTCAAGGACAGTACACTATTAATCAGCTTGCACCTGGTACATTTCGACTAAGAGCGACCGCTCAAAACTTCCAGACATCATTACTAGGTTTCGCTATCCAAGCAGGCCAGACAACAACGCAAAATATCATTCTTCAGCCATCTCCTGGCATTCTAACAGGTACTTTAACTGATGCACAAACAAGTACTCCACTTGCAGGAGCATCTGTAAACGTGGTAAATCAATCTGGAATTACTATTGCAACAGCTGCAACCAATGCTCAAGGGCAGTATAACATTGCAAGCCTTGCTCCTGGGAACTACACAGTAACATTCGGCCAGCAAGGGTATGCAAGCCAAACAATTGGTACAGTGATCAAGTCAAATACAACCACAACCCTTACTACAGCTCTAAATCGAAATGTAGGTGTAATTAACGGAACAGTAACAGATAATCAAGGTAACCCTCTTACCGGTACAGTTATTAATGTATTTTTAAATAACAATTTAGTAGCTTCCGTGAACACTAATGAAACAGGAACATATACCATTCCTAATCTAGCTCCTGGTAATTATACAGTAACCGCTCTTTCTCAAAAATTCCAATCACAGGTTAATGGAGCCCAAGTGTCTGCCTTTCAAACAACTACTGTAAATTTTGCTCTTAGTCCCGAACCAGGTATTTTAACTGGAACAATCATTGATACGAATGGCGATACAGTTTCAGGTGCAGTTATTAATGTGCGAACTAACGGGGGATCGGTAATTGGAATTGGTGTCAGCGATCAAAATGGTCTATATACAGTTACTAATTTAGCTCCCGGAGGCTATATAGTAACAGCCACTGCTCCTAACCTTCAAACTGCAAGTCAAGGAGCTACGATTCAATCTAATCAGACGGCTACTTTAAATTTCACGCTCGCTTTTAGTCCTGTTACTATTACAGGAACGATTCTAAACCAACAAACAGGAGAAACAATTGCAGGGGCACAAATACAAGTCCGCGTCTTAGATGCAAATGGTGCTGTAGTGGCAAATGTATTGGCTAATGAGCAAGGCGTTTTTGAAGTTTCTCAACTTGCTCCAAGTACTTATACCATTTTTGCAACAGCTCCTAATTTCCAAATAAACTTTGCATCCGTGAATGTACCTCCAGGAAGTCATCCGAATATTCAGATTTCTATTATCCCAAGTCCTGGTTACATCACTGGGCAAGTTGTAAATACGATAACAGGCGATCCTATTGGTAGTGCTGCAATAAGTGTTGTTAATCAGAATAACGTCCAATTACAGACTTCTTTAACAGATAGTCAAGGAAATTACACAATTGAAGGCCTGCCACCTGGGAATTATAACGTCGTAGTAAATGCAACAGACTTTCAATCGAATGTGACGGGGGCAATTGTTTTAGCAAATGATACAACAACTGCAAATATAGCTTTATTGCCTTCACCTGGAGCTATTGTAGGAAACATATCTCCAAATCAGCCTAATACAGTCATTGGGCTTTACAATACAAACAATATCTTTATACAAAGTACAGTGGCAGATAATAGTGGAAACTATCAGTTTCTAAATCTCGCTCCTGGTAATTATATTGTGAAAGTACAAAGTCCCAACTTTATAACTCAATCAGCTGGAGCTTTGGTTTTTCCAAATGTAACAACTACGGTGAATCTTTTACTCCCTCCAAACCCTGCATCTATTGAAGGAGTTGTTCTGGATGTAAATGAAAATCCTATTCCAAATGCAATAGTTCAAGTTCTAGACTCAAATGATACCATTATTGGAACGGCTGGAACGGATAATAATGGAAATTATTCAATTGGAAATCTCCCACCTGGTTCATTTACTACGGTGGTCAATGCGCCAAATTTCGGTAGTCAAATTGGCGGCATTACCCTGGAACCTGGTGATGTCGTTACAGGAGTAAACTTTAGTCTTGTTCCTAACCCCGGTGGAATCAGTGGCCTTATTACAAATGAGACGAATGGTGAACCATTAACAAACGTAACCATTATAATTCGACAAAGCATTGGTTCAGGTATTGCCATTGCTACTGTTACTACAGATTCATCCGGAAACTTTTTAGTTCAAGGGCTTTCGCCTGGTAGCTATACAGTAACAGCTTCGTCTCTAGAGTTTGCGACAGAGACTGTTGGTGCTCTTGTTACTAGCGACTCAACATCAACAGCTAATATCGCGTTAAATGAATTATCTGGCTCGATCCGGGGGCAACTCATTGATCCTAACGGAAATCCAATTACCGGACAGAACTTACAAATCCGGCTTCTCGATCAAAATGGCGTGCTCTTACTCACAGATCTTGCTCAACCTGATGGTACATTTGTATTCTCGAATATTTACCCTGGTAATTACATCCTTAATGCGATAGCTCCTGGATTTCAAGCAAATACAATTGGTGTTCAAGTTTTCAGGGACCAAGAGAATTCCACGCTCGTTTCACTTGAGCCATCTCCAGCAACATTAACAGGGCAAGTCACTAATGAACAAACTCTCACAGGTATATCTGGAAGCATCATATCTGTTATTAATACAAACACTGGGCTATTAGTAGGAAAAACAACTTCCGGGCAAGATGGAACATTTATTCTAGAAAATTTGCCGGCAGGTTCTTTTACAGTAACTGCAAATGCACAAACTTTTGGAACTGATTCAAAAGCAATTATTTTAAATGCTGGGCAGACAGCGAATACAATCCTTACGCTTACTCCTAACCCTGGAAGTGTTTCAGGTTTTGTCGTTGATCGTACTAATGGAGAAGAACTACCAGCTGGAAGCATTCAAATATTCGACCAAACAGGGGCCGCAGTAGTTTCAGTTGTCTCAGATCCCCAAGGACAATTTCTAGTTGCTGGTTTAGCGCCGGGACAATATACAGCAATAGCAACCGT
>Ga0209795_10002085_pt1 | contig 11480 bp, 20 predicted proteins | sample AgamicOrMarz_FD_187166 | JGI IMG/M metagenome (GOLD analysis project Ga0209795, IMG submission 187166) | Agave microbial communities from Guanajuato, Mexico - Or.Ma.rz (SPAdes) (version 2) | ecosystem: Host-associated > Plants > Phyllosphere > Phylloplane/Leaf | place: Guanajuato, Mexico...
TGATGTCCTGAAAGGTTGCCTAAAGGAATAGAAAAACAAGCTATTGCGTTCTCCCAAACATTGTTTGGGGGACACCCGCTGTAGGCGAATGGGGTGTGGGACCTCCCACGTTGGAAAGTTTTTGTTACCTTTTTTCAAAAAGGTAGGTTTTAAAAGAAAGGGGAAATTAATATGGAACAAATTTATATTGGTCAATTAGAAAATATATTTAGTACTGTTATTTTTAATATAGCGTTAATTTTTGGATGTATTGTTGTTGTTGCTATTATGATTAGAGCTATTAAGAAGTTGTTTATTGGAGATGGATATTCATATAGTTCTTCAAGAAAAGGTTATGATTATTCTCCAACAGTTAACTTAAATAAAAGTAGTTATTCTAATGTAGGTAATAAGAAATCGAATGATTCAAGTAGCAAAAAAACATCTAGTTCAAGTAGTTCAAATTCGGATTATTTAATTGCTACATCATTAGCAGCATCTTCATATAGTTCATATGATTCTAGTTCTAGTTGTTCTAGTTCATCTTATGATTCTAGTTCTAGTTGTTCTCATGATTCAGGTTCTAGCTTTGATTGTGGTGGTTGGTAATGGAGAATGTTATTGTTACAACGTTTTGTACTTTAGGGGTTTTATTTTTGTTTAAAGGGATGCTAGACACGTTAAAAGAAGGGTGATATGTAATGGATTTACCTATTTGTAATGAAAAAGAGGTAACTGTTTTATCTAAAACATTGAAATATTTGAGAAGCGATCAATCTAATCAAGTTAAGGTACATAAAGAGTATTTAGAGGACAGAGGTTGGATTTTTGATGATTTAACTTATATAGATAGCAATATCTATGTAGTTTATAAAAAAGAGGTTGTGAAGCGAAATAAGGCGTTTTAAGGGGTGTATATATGTTTAAAAAGTTTTATTGTGAATATATTCATGTATTGTTTAATCTTGCTGTGATGTTCTTTTATTTTAGTTATTGTTTAGTTGGTGCAGATTTTAATTTATTGACTCCGGTATTTGTTGGAATTGCTTTGTTTATCTATATTAAGTATGTATGGATCGATAAGAAATTTGTTAATGAAAATATAGGTAAAATAAAAGATAAAAAGATGGTTTTTAGAAAATATGCTATAAGTGGTGAAAATATTGGATATGCAGTTTTTACAAATTTTTTATTGTTTCTTTTGTATTTAGGGATATCCGTATATTTTAAGCATTTAAGTGTAATGGCTCTATTATTTGCTTTTGTTGTTAATGTTAGTTTTCTTATGTTAACTCTTAGAATAATGAGTAGATTTAGTTTGAAGAATAAAGATGTTTAATTGAATATTAATAGTTTAGCAACTCTTTGTTTTTATTTATTTTTAAAAAATAATAACAAAGGGTTGTTTTTGTATATACAAAATGATATTATGTTTACATAAGTTAAGTAATTGGAGGTTGATTTATATGACTGTTGTAAAAGAAGAAAAGAAAATTAGAGGTTTCCGTTTTACAGATAGTGAGATGGAATTGATAGATGAATTACTAGATATTGAGAATGATAAGCGTATGACTATTGCTAAAGAACATGATTTGGTGTTTAAATCGTTAAATCGTACAAGCTTTCTTCTTTCATTGGTTAATGAAAAGAAACGTTATTATGAGAAATTAGGGGAGTTATAAGGGGTTCTATTAAAATGTAGGTGGAATGATAGTTGTGAAAAATTTCTTGTTTTATGCAGGGTTTACTGTGTTTGTTTTGTTTGTTGCTCTTGTAGGTTATGGCGGATATTTAGAAAATGAGAAGCGGCTTGCTGAGGGCTTACGAAAAGAGGTTTTAATAGTAGATAAGGATAAAAGAATGACTTCTACTGGATTTATGAGTTCTACAAAGTACTCTGTAAAGTTCTATCTGGATAAAAAACTTCATGATATTGATGTTAATTCTAGTGTTTATGAAAAATCGGAAGTTGGTTCGAAATTGAAAGTTATAGAATATAAGAATCAGATAATGTTAGATTGATTTTTATATGTTTCTTCTTAACTTGTTAATATTAATAGGGGATAGAGTCGCACTTTTTATAAAGATTGTATTCCAAGTACTTAAAGGTTTTAGAAATATTGATTTATCAATGTTTCTAGTGTTGTTTTGATTAGTATTTAATCTATTTTGAGGTAGAGAGAATACTATGACCCTATTCCTTATAACATAGGGTCATAGTAAACGGCTATTTTTGAGTATAAAGCCTTACGTACCAAGGGTTTAACCCCAAACGCACAAATGCGAATGTGCGGTTTTTAAAAAAAGTATTGTTTTTGGAGGTTTTTATAATGCCACCTAGTTATTCTAAAAAAGATGGTAAAGACCGCAAAGGCAATCAAAAATTTCGTCCTGATCCAAATAAGTTTCTATTCAATATAGATACATTTTGGTATAACGTTGATATTTTGAACTATGATGAAGTCATGGAAAATGGACTTCTTGAAGAATTAGAACATGGTAGACAGTTAAATATGGATTATAACGAAGAAAAGACTGTTGAAGTTCGTTTGCCTAGCTATGAGAATCCTCTCGTATTTGTTGTTAAAGGTGGTCAGAAACCACTTTATCAATTTAGTTTGAGAAATGATGATATAGCTATCTATTTTTCAAGACGTTATAGACATGATGGACAGTATCCTATCAAGGTTCAAATAAATCAATTTTTATTATGGGATAAAGGTTTGATTAATGCTTTTGCTGAAAGTCTTAGTGTATTAATGTCATTTGGCTTTGCTGTTGGTAAAGCTAAAATGAATCGTATTGATTTTGCTGTACATAGTGACCAATGGGAATGGTTATTGGATGATTTAAGAACTTTTGAATATCCTCGTAATTTTAAAGATGATAATAAACCTGACTTTTTCCGTTTAGATCCATGTAGTGGAGAATTTGAAACTGTATATTTTGGGAATCGTACTCGTTTGCAATTACGTATTTATAACAAAACTAAAGAAATTATGAAAAAAGGAAAAATGTATTTCTTAGATTTATATCAAAGTCTTGGTATGGATACTGAAAACATATGGAATGTTGAGTTTGAAGTCAGACGGGATTTTCTTAAGGAATGTGAAGATGAGGAAGGTTTAAAGATATTTGATGATTTAGAAGAAGTTTTTAATCGTGATGGATTGGACAAGCTTTGGAATATGTTAATGGACAAGTTTTATCATAAAAGTGCTTTTTGGACTCAATTAAGTAAAGGGGCAAAAGGTAAATTTGCTCGTACAACTGGTTATTTAATTCGTACTAAAGATGTAGATTCTAATTTTGATAGAGAAGTTGCTCAAATAAGAGGTCGTTTAATGACAGCGGTTGTTAATGATGAAAAATTCGATATAGAGACAGCGATTAAAAAATTCTTAATTAAAAATCGTCAATATGAAGAGAGAAAAGGTAAATCATTTAAAGAAGATGTAGAGAAAAAGAAAATGCTGTTGCATGATTATGAAATAAATAAAACCATAAAAAAAGAAACCCTTGAATAGACAAAGGTTTCAGTTAAATATTCTATTGACTAGATAGAATATTATTTACTCCTCTAGGTGACTAGTCTAGAGGAATTATAAGACTAATTTGATTGATTGATTGTACTTGTATTATACAAAGATTATAAAGAAACGTCTATGATTAAAGTCAGATTTGCGTCTGACTTTTTTATTTTGCTGTCTGAAAAAATTTCTGAAAAATGTCTGAAATAAGTCTGATGTTTGTCAGAATAATATATGATATAATGAATATATAGACTGGAAAGGGGATTGTTTGATTGTGAAAGTTATTGATATTGTTGAATTGACTAATGGTACAAGGACTATGCCTGATGTTGCAAAGGAATTAGGCATAAGTAAAGATACTTTGCGTAGGCGCTTAAATTCTGTAGGTTATAAGTATGATAATTCTTTAAAGAAAACTATTTATAAAGGTGAAGAATCTGAAAAAAATCAGATAGATAACTTATTAATTTCAGATTTAATTCAGAAAAAAGCTGAAAATAATCAGAAGAAAACTGAAAGTAATCAGAAGAATATCAGAAAAACATCAGAAAAGAATCAGAAAGAAACTGTTGAAGTATTAAATGTTGGACAAGAAGAAGTCAGAAAAAAATCAGAAAAAAATCAGAGTGACTTTACTGAATCTGAAATATTGGCTTTAAAACAGTTAGTACATATAGTAAAGAGTGATGAAGCTAAATTATTTTTAGAATTAGCTTCGCTTCCTCAATCTAAAGAGAGTAAGAAAAGTTCTATTGTTATTGGCAAAGATATTCATGAACAATTTGAGGAATTTGCAAAACCTTTTGGTAGCAAAAGAATTTCAAAGTTTTCATTAATTGAATTAGCTCTATATGAATTTATGAAAAAGTACAGTTGAGAGTTTATGCTCTCAACTTTTTTTATGCGTTGTTTTTTATAAGTAGATTTTTGTTTATAGTAAGGTGTAAGGGTTTTTTTATTTTAGAAAGGGAGCAATAAAAATTGGGCAGACATCGTATAGATCCAGACGAGAAAAAAGTGAAATTAAATGTTTCTATAAAGAAGAAGTATGTTGATTTAGTAAAAGAACAAGATAATCAATCTGAATTTGTAGAAAATGCAATTGTAGAACATTTAAAAAAGAACAAAAAACTGTAAAAAAAAATTTTTTGAAAAAAATGGTTGTGTTCTGTCCCTTTTTTTTGCTATAATCAGAACGTAAAATCTGGACTCGAAAATTTGTTCGGTTTTATGTTCGTAAAATCAAAATATGGAGGTATTACAATGCCAGTAGTTAAAATTGAAGGCGTATTTATGGGCGCAGGCTTGGTTGAAAAAGAGTATGAAGGGAATAAAAAAACAAGTGTAGTTATTGATTTGTACCAAAAAGGTGAAAAAGGGAACGAGACAGTTAGAATTTCTAGTAAAGAAGTAACATTGTTCCCAACGATCTCTGGTGGCTACAAATTAGGTGATGAGTTTAAGTGTCTAGCATCTGTAAGTGCATATAAAAATAATGCATACTACAATTTGCAACAGATTGTTAAGTAGTACGAGGAATTATAAGACTGAAGTGATTGTGTGATTTTATGTTAGATAAAATCGATTTAAACGACTTGTACAAAACTTTTTCGGAAATTATGCCTAACTACTTAGTACAGACTAAGAACGGTAGTTTTGCGGTTTTCCAGACACTTACCTATGGTGATATGTTAATTAGTTTCTTGCTATTGCTTATCTTGTTGGTGTTGACATTCAACTGGATTTGGAGTGCTTTACGATGATTGAGTTTAATTTAGAAAACTTGTTGAATCAATATTCCTTGTTTGGATTACCATTTTTGTTAATTATCGTGTTCTCACTGTTGAAAGATTGGCGGTTTGATAGATAATGAATGATTTAGCGTTTCTAGATATGTTGTATTGGTTCTTCATGAATAATTCAGTTGTATTATATTCGTTAGGTTTTATAACCTTTCTTGTGTTCGTAATAATGATGTTCACCACCGTCAAAGCTTGGGGTGATGGCTATTAGTTTTAGCATGGACGTAGGAAGAATCTTGCAGTATGCCTTTAACATGTTTAGTTCGGTGTTACCAGTAATCTATCTATTCATTGGTGGGGCGTTTGCTATCTACTGTATCGGTAAAGTGTATAACACGTTTAGAACTTAGGAGTTGATGACAATGCCTGAATTTGGTTTCAGACCATCGATGTCTCAATTATTCGGTAATTTCAATATGAACTGGAATACAATGACGCCATTGTTAGTTGTTTTGTTTGGGATACTGTTTGGATTTTTCGTAGCGCATTTAGTAAAAGACAAATTTGATGATTGATTAATTAGGAGGAATTTATTTTGGAAATGCCAAAAATTACATTGACTTATAATCTTGCAGACGTTGCTAACGGTTTGACTAACTGGTTAGGAGCATATTGGCCTATTATCGCATTCTCGGTTGCGATTCCATTAACGTTCTTAGTGGCGTTTAACACTAAAGACCTATTTACTCGTTAATCATCAAATAATCACTCCTTAAATAGCAAGAAGTTAACTATAAATTAAATAAAACAATTAAATAGCTGGGCTAATAACCTAGCTATTTTTGTTAGGAAGGATTGATATGAAAAAGGCAGCAATAATATTTTTGTGTGTATTTTGTATTGTCAGCCATACGATCCCTGTATTTGCTGATACACCTAGTTTTCAATTATTAGGTAGTAAAGGCGTGTCAATTGAGAATAAAGGTCTTGTAGGCGGTAAGTATAGCCTTGTTTTAAGGGTTAATGATGCTGAAAATGTTGTGACTTTTCAACTCTCTGAACTTATGCTCGTGAGTGATTGTACGTTTAATATTGGAAAAGCAAAGTGGACTAGACCTTCACAAAAAAATAATGAATTTGAAATTAATTGGGATAGAAATGGAACATATGCATTTTACATATTTGTAAATGGAAAAGTGAAAGGTTATGCACGTTTTACATTAAAAGGATTTCCGAAAAATGGAGAAGGTGGCGGAACTACTGAATATTGGGGAGAAAGTGCGAAGTATTACGAACTTCCACCAGAAAATTTCGATCCAAATGATTTTGCTGACTATGATAATAAGCTAGATGGGGTTTGCACAAATGAAAAGTTACCTGATAAACCTCATGGCAGCGGAGATATAGAAGAACCAAAAGAAGATAATAAACCACCTGTAGATGGTGGCGGTGGTTCTGATAAAGCTGTTAAAGAAGCTTTAGAAAAGATTGTTAGTGCAGTAAATGAAATTTCAAAGAATACAGGTGAAACGGCTAAAAATACAGGCGAGACAGCAAAGAATACAGGTGAAATTGCTAAAAATACAGGTGAGATTAAAAAGAACACCGATGAAATAGCAAAGAACACAAAAGAAATCGCGGATGCTGTTAAGGATATTAGGGATAATTTGAAGATTCCTGACGATATGGATTTGTCGATTAAACCTGTTCTACCTGAAGACATTAAGCCTGATAAACCTAAACAACCTGATAAGCCTTTTGAAGACAAACAAGAGCACTTTAAAGAGGGTGAACAAGAGAAACCACCTGACAAACTTCCTGTTGCTCCTGAGCCCGCTGAGTGTTGGGGCGATGTTTGTAAAGATAAAGATAATCAAAAAGAAGAAGATATGAAGAAAGAAAAAGATATGGATAAAGAAGAACCAATGAAGCCTGATAAACCAATGGAAAAGGAAGACATGAAACCAGATAAGCCAATGACTCCTGATAAGCCAATGGAAAAGGAAGACATGAAGCCTGATAAACCAATGACTCCTGATAAACCAATGGAAAAGGAGGACATGAAGCCTGATAAACCAATGACTCCTGATAAACCAATGGAAAAGGAAGACATGAAGCCTGATAAACCAATGACTCCTGATAAGCCTATGGATCGGGAGGGAGAAATGAAAAAAGATAATGATATGAAACAAGATAAGCCAATGACTCCTTGGGAAGAAATGAAACCAAGTGACGAGGGGAGTGAACTTTGTTGGCATGTAGTAAATGGAAAATGCGGATGAAGAAATTTTTATTAGTAATGCCTTTATTACTTGGGATTTTATTTGTAGGTGATACAAGTGCATTTGCTCAAGGTAAAGATGTATTGAGTGGAAGGTATGCTAAGGATAGATATGACACGCTTATAACCACATTAACTGATGGGAATTTAAGAAGCACTGATACTTTAAGTAATGGAGCAATTACATTTACTTTACAGTCTCCTGTTAGAGTTTCAGGGTTTAAGTTTATTAAGGTTGGTGGTTCTAGTAACTTTATGAATGTTTATTTTTATGATTCTGAAGGTCGTGTTCTAAAGAAGGTATATAGCAAAACTGATAGTGATTATGTAAATCCTATTGATATTAAGGGTGTTACAAAAGTTGTATTGGAAAATACAAGTAGTGGGGATTATTTTACACTTTCTGAAGTTAATTTATATGAGTATGAATCTGTTCCTCCATCTGATATTACGGACTTAAAAGAAAATATTAAACATGATTCAGTTGAATTTACTTATAAAAATCCGAAGTCGAATTTTAGTTATGTAAGAATTTATCGTGATGGACAAGTTCTTGCTAGTGATGTGAAAGAAGAAAAATTTACTGATAAAGGTTTAACTCCTGAAACAGAGCATACTTATAAATTTGTTTCGGTTTCTCCTGATGGTCTTGAATCAAAAGGTATAGAGAAAAAGATAAAGACAGTAAAAGAGCCTTTACCAGATGAAATAAAAGATTTACAGGAAGATGAAATAACTCATACTTATGTGAAATTTAGTTATAAGTTTCCTAAAAATAATTTTGATCATGTGAAAATTTATCGTGATGATAAAGTGATTGCGGATAATGTGAATGTTGAGGAATTTATTGATAAAGGTTTAAAAGGAAGCACGGAATATACTTACAAATTTGTTTCTGTTTCTTCTACTGGTCTTGAATCAAATGGGATTGTGAAGAAGGTAAAGACTGATGAAGAACCTAATCTTAATAAGCCTTTTAAACCTTCTAATTTTGATGTTACGCCAAAAGATGGCTCGTTAGTTGTAAATCTATTAAGTCAAAATTTAGGCGTTCCAATTAAGGGTTATCACATTTTTATTGATGGTGTAAAAGTTAATGATTCACTTGTTACAAGTCGTTCTTATGCTGTGAAAGGTTTACAGAATGGTCAAACCTATGGTGTGCAAGTTAAGGCGGTTTCTAAGTGGAATATTGAAAGTGATTTAAGCAATGTTGTTAATGGAGTTCCTAAAGTACCAGTTATTCCTGAGGTTACTTTTAGTTTTGGTTTAGGTGCTTTAGTTGATGGGATAACAAATTGGTTCTTAGGGATATGGCCGATTGTGGCATTTAGTATTGCTATTCCGTTAGCGTTTATTGTTGCGTTTAATACGAAAAAGTTGTTTATGAGGTAGGTGCTTAGTTTGATACAACCAGTTACAACTAAGGACTTAATACAATTTCTCCAGTATGCGTTCCATGCTGGGGAAGACGTATTATTTCTAGCGTTTGTATTAATGATTACATTCTCTGTTGCTGTAAGCATTAGAAGGATTATGGTGGGTTATAAGCAATCATGATGGAGAAGTTTGTTAAGTTCTTAAAAGGTGGATTTGAAGCGGTTATAAAGTCGTTAAAAACACTTATTGATTTTTTAGCTACACCATTTCAATATCTACTGGATTTTTTAAAAGGAATCTTTTATTTCATAGAAAAGCTGTTTCAAGTTGTAGTAGCAATTATAAAATTATTCGTTGCCTTGTTTCAGTTTTTAGGTGCTGTAATAGCGGGATTCTTTAAAACTTTATTTCTATGGGTACAACCTAATTTTGATGGTGGGAATGTATCTTTTCCTAGTGCATCAATGAAAGGTTTCAAAGTGGCTACTGATATATTACTTCCTACTGGATTACTTACAGTTATTCCAGCTGTAGTTACATGTTTTATTTGGTACTTGTTTGTTAAAAAGCTCATGGATCTATTCAGAGGTGGTCATTAATGAATGCGTTAATTGATACAATATTTAATCCTGTTCTTGGTTGGCTTGCACAAATGGCAAAATATTTAAGTGATTTAAGCGTACCGGCAAGCCGTCCTTTGCGAATTAGTGATTACCTTGGAGTGTTTGCTTATTTATACGGTTGGACAACCGTCATAACGACGTTATTCGCTTTAGTTTTCGTATATTTTGTTTGTTACATCATCATGACTTACAGTAGTTTGTTTATTCGATTTAAAGATACAGTGAAATGGTGGTAATGATATTGAATATTGTAGGGCAAGCAATTTTATTAATATTTTTTACGACAGTTGTTTCTTGGATGGTAATAGATACATTGAAATTCTTTAGAGGGATAGAAGAATGATTTTTTTAATATTGGGAGTCGTTAGTTGTTTATTAATTTTAGTTTGTGATGCAACTTCGAAAAAGGAGAGTTAAAAATGCAGGCTTTTAATGCGATGTTTGAGTTATCAAGTGCGATTTGTTTATCTATATTTCTATTTATAGTGTTACCGTATATGTGGTTAAAAGGACGTATGTCTAAATGAAATTAGTAAATTTTTTATTACGAATATTTAAGGGAATAGTATTTGGTTTTTACATCTTGTTTTTCCTGTTTGTTTGTTATGGTACATATTTAAATCTTGTTGATGTTTTTCATACAAGTTCTGTTCTTTTGAGTATGGATATAGATATTTTACAGGATAAATTTTTCAATTTAGTAGCTGTTTTGTTTATTGGTGTTCTAAGTGTTATAGGGGCTGTCATTGCTTTTACTGGTGCGGTTGTTTTGTATGATAAATTATTTTATTTAGTAAAAAAAGAAGAGAGTGATTTAAATGTTAGCTAAAACTAAGCGTAAGGTTCAGCCACAATTTGAAGGGCATAGAGCATTGATTATAAAAGAAGAAGGTACATGCACTGTAGAACAGGTTATATCGTTTGATTCGGAGATTTTAGAAACGAGTACAGCCATGTTACCACGTGATAATGAATTGAGATTACTTGATGATAATCATGGTTATGTATATCACATTTATAACTTAGAAAAACCGGCAAGAATTGAAGCGGAAAATATTAAAAGATTACGCCGATCCAGTGCGTTAAAAGGTATTTTTGAATTTGAAACAGGAAAGAAACAATTTGATTTAATTGGGTTTATGCCATGGGTGATTATTGTTTTACTAGCTATTTTTAAATAATGGGGTGAAATGAATGAGCGAAGTGACTTTAGAAAAAACAGATGTACAAGAAGTGTTACCAGATGTTCAGGACATAATGAAAGAAGAAATTTTAGAAGAAGATATTTCAAATGAAAGTATTGAAACGGTTCAATTATTTCAATACATGAAGGAAAATTCAGTGCCTTTGAATGCATCTCAAATGAAAGGTATCTTATTGCTTAATGAGAATGGATGTAAAGATATAGCTGATTATGTTATCTCTGTGAAAAAACAAAGTTTACCACTTGCTTTCTATGAAAAGGTTCTAAAAATATTAACTATGTTTGACAGAATTAAAGGTAATGCGAAATTAAGTCATTTACTTAAAGCAAATGCAAATCCATCATTATCACTTTCAGCTAATAGTGCAAAAGTAGTGAAAGGAAATGAGCTTGCATGAATGTAATGGTTTTTGAAGGTCCTCTTGGAAGCGGTAAGACATTAGGAATGACATTGTTTGCACACCATTTTAAACAGAAAAGTAATTGCGTATTGTATAGCAATTATGGCGTAGTTGGTTCAAAGCCATTTACTGAAATAAAACATTTTAAAAATATAGCTCAAGAAAAATCTACAATTTTAAATTTAGATGAAGCTCATATTGATTTGGATGCTCGAAGTTTTTCGAGTAACTCGGTTAAATTCTTTTCTCAAGTATCGTATTATCTTCGAAAATTACGTTGTACGTTGTTTATTGCTTCACCTAGTTTCGATGATTTAGATTCACGTATACGAGGTAT
>Ga0209795_10002086_pt1 | contig 11477 bp, 11 predicted proteins | sample AgamicOrMarz_FD_187166 | JGI IMG/M metagenome (GOLD analysis project Ga0209795, IMG submission 187166) | Agave microbial communities from Guanajuato, Mexico - Or.Ma.rz (SPAdes) (version 2) | ecosystem: Host-associated > Plants > Phyllosphere > Phylloplane/Leaf | place: Guanajuato, Mexico...
CGATGAAGATAACGCCTGAACCGCGTCAACCGCATCGCCAGCAAGCTGTGCTCCCACAGCGTTCCAGGTCGAGTGGGGCATCGCCAGCAAGCTGTGCCCCTAGAGGACCAGGATCATTGCACCTTCGCCAGGTCACCTTTCAGTGCAACGCCGGCCATGATTGCCCCAGCGTGGCATTCGTAGGTGGTGGCGTCGCTGCGTTCGTTGCGCTTGTAGAAGCTCACGATGTTGATGACAGCGTTGGCTCCAGAGTTCTTGGCTGCCTGGAACAGGCTGATCAGCGCCGATTGCGCGACCCACAGGCAGGCGTCTTCGTCGGATTTATTGAAAGCGTTGGTTTTCTTATTGGTCACTTCACCTGCGCTGAGCACGCTGACCTTGCCCTGGGGTTCGTCTCCGGCAAGGTAGAACTTCACGCTGCGGTCGATCTTTCCGCTGCGCAGGGCTTCGTTGACGACCTTGTCGAAGGGCAGGTACAGCGTGGTGTCCCGAGCCTGGCTGAGGGTCGGCAGGGCGCTGAGTAGCAGGGCGGCGGTAACGGCTATTTTCTTCAACGGCATCACGGTCTCCTTGACCAAGGAATAACGGGAATCAGCGCCAACGGCGGAAAATCAGTGAAGTGTTGACCCCGCCAAAGGCAAAGTTGTTGTTCATGACGTATTCGTGGCTCATCGAGCGGAATTCGTTGCGCAGGTAGTCGAGGTTGCCACATTGGGGATCGACTTCGTCGAGATTACACGTATGCACATAGCGATCGCGATTCATCATTTCGATGCTGAACCAGGACTCCAGTGCTCCGCAGGCCCCCAGCGTATGACCGAGAAAGCTCTTCTGCGAGCTGATGGGCATGTGCTCGCCGAACAGGCTGCTGGTGGCCTGGGTTTCGGCGATGTCGCCCTGTTCGGTGGCGGTGCCGTGGCCGTTGACGTAGCCGATGGCGGCAGGCGCGAGGCCGGCGTCTTCCAGGGCCAGTTCCATGGCTCGGCGCATGGTGGCCTGTTCCGGACGGGTAGCATGCTGGCCGTCGGCGTTGCTGCCGAAGCCGACGACTTCCGCATGGATGCGAGCGCCACGGGCCAGGGCATGTTCCAATTCTTCAAGGACCAGCATGCCGGCGCCTTCACCAATCACCAGGCCATCGCGGTCCTTGTCGTAGGGGCGCGGACTGGTGTGTGGCGCATCGTTTCTCAGGCTGGTGGCGTAGAGCGCATCGAAGACCATCGCTTCGGTCGGGCACAGCTCCTCCGCGCCGCCGGCCAGCATCAGTGGCAACCGGCCGAACTTGATCGCCTCGTAGGCATAACCGATACCATGGCTGCCGCTGGTGCAGGCGCTGGACGTGGGGATCATCCTTCCGGTAAGTCCGAAAAAGATGCTGATATTGGCCGCCGTCGTGTGGGGCATCATTCGCACGTAGGAATTGGCGTTCAGCCCCTCGGCCACGCCGTTGAGCAGCATGTTGCCGAACGCCTTGACCTCGTCGGTGCTGCCGGTGGACGAACCGCAGGAGACACCCATGCGCCCGTCCTTGATCGACTCGTCGTGCAGCAGGCCAGCGTCGGCCAGGGCCTGTTCCGCGGCGCTCACCGCCATGCGCGAGACCCGGCCCATGCTGCGCAATTGCTTGCGTGTCCAGTGGGCGGGAGCCTGGAAATCATCGACCGGCCCGGCCAGGCGGGTGTTCAGTTCGGTGAAACGATCCCACTCATGCATGCGCCGGATGCCGCTGCGGTTGGCGGCGAAGTTGGCGGCGATGGTGTCCCAGTCGCTGCCCACGGAGGTGATGCCGGCCATGCCGGTGACGACGACACGCTTCATCAGCACAAGCCTCCGTTGACGGCCAGGACCTGCCGAGTGATGTAGCCAGCTTCGGCGGACATCAGAAAGTTCACCGCGCCGGCCACTTCTTCCGGGGTGCCCATGCGCTGGGCGGGGATCATTTTCATCAATTCTTCCACGGGGACGTTTTCATCGAGCATGGCGGTGTCGATCAGCCCTGGCGCGACGCAGTTGACGGTGATCTTGCGCTTGCCCAACTCGATTGCCAGCGCCTTGGCTGCACCGATCAGACCGGCCTTCGAGGCGCTGTAGTTGACTTGGCCGCGATTGCCGATCAGTCCCGACACCGAAGTGATGCAGACGATTCGCCCGGCGGCGCGGCGACGGATCATCGGCATCATCACCGGGTGCAGCACATTGTAGAAACCGTCGAGATTGGTGCGCAGCACGCTGTCCCAGTCCTCTTCGCTCAAGGCCGGGAAGGCCCCGTCGCGGGTCAGGCCAGCGTTGAGCACCACGCCGTAATAGGCGCCGTGAGTCTCGACATCCGCTTCGAGGATGACCTTGCAGGCGGCGCGGTCGGACACGTCGAATTGCAGCACCCGGGCGTTGCGGCCCAGGGCCTGGATTTCAACCTTGACGGCGTCGGCTTCGGCGCGACCGCTGCGACAATGCAGCACGATGTCGTGCCCGGCCTGGGCCAGGCGCAGGGCAATGGCGCGGCCGATGCCACGGCTGGAGCCGGTGACCAGTACGGATTCAGTCATGGCTGGTTTCCTGTTGCGGACGGTTCATGAAGATAGTGGGCCGCCTGGGGTGGGCGGAATACGTTCAGCCGGGCGGTGGCATGAATGCCTGGCGCGTCGATGTGGCATTCGAACACACCCATGCCGTTGTCGTCTTCCAGGGAGCGAATGCCATGGATGTTCAGCTCGGTACCGGCTGGGAAGTATTCGACGTTGCATTCGAATTTGCGGGTACCGAGCAAAAAGCCCAGCGCCACGGCATCGCCGCGCTGGCGTGCATGGCAACCGGCGAAGGCCGCGACACTCTGGGCCATCAGCTCGATGCCAACCCAGGCGGGCAGCCCGCCGTTGTCGAGGTTGAACAAACCACCGGGCTTGACGGTGGCGTGGGTATGGATCTGTTCGTCATCGAACGCCACGACGCGGTCGATGAGGATCATGTCGCCGGCGTGAGGCAGCAGTTCGGCGAGCGGCCAATCGATCATGGGGCGTCTCCGATAATCAGGCTGACGTTATTACCGCCGAAGGCGAACGAATTGCTCATCAGGCGACGGGTTGAAGTCGGGTCCAGGCGGCTGTCGGCATCGGTCCAGGCCAGGGGCGGCAGTTCGGGATCGGCCTGGCCGTCCCAGACATGAGGCGGCAGGGCACCTGCGGTGTTTTCGGCGCTCAGGCACAACCAGCAGAATGCCGCTTCCAGCGCTCCGGCGGCACCGAGGGTATGGCCCGTCATGGGCTTGGTGGAGGAGCAGGGCACGCCTGACGCGAACAGTCCGGCCACCGCGAGGCTTTCCATGGCGTCGTTGTGCTGCGTGGCGGTGCCGTGGAGGTTCAGGTAGTCGATCTGGCTGGCTTCGAGACCCGCGCAACGCAAGGCTTTTTCCATGGCCTGGCGCGCCCCGCGACCGCTGGGCTCCGGGGCGGAAATATGGTGGGCGTCGGAGCTGGCACCGTCGCCCAGCAGGGCAATCGGCGCACCCTCGCCGGGCGTCTTGCTCATCAGGAACAACACGGCCGCTTCGCCGATATTGATGCCCCTGCGGTTCACCGAAAACGGATTGCAACGTTCGTGGGAGACCGCTTCGAGTGCCGAAAACCCATTGAGTGTCAGCTTGCACAGGCTGTCCACGCCACCGCAGAGCACCGCGTCGCACACGCCCAGGTCGAGCAGCCGCCGGGCGCTCATCAAGGCGCGGGCGCTGGACGTGCAAGCCGTGGAAATCACATAGGAAGGACCGCTCAAACCAAGCCAGTCGGACAGGAAGTTGGCCGGCGCGCTGAGCTCTTGTTGCTGGTAGTCGTACCCGTCGGGGAAGTGTTGCTCGCGCAGGTAATGAGCGATGCCTCGACTGGCTTCATCGATACCCGAGGTACTGGTACCCAGGACAATGCCGATGCGGGCGCGACCATAGACCTGTATGGCCCGGTCGATCTCGGGACGAATCTGCAACCCGGCCTCCAGCAGCAGCTGATTATTGCGGCTGCCATGTGCCGCGAGGGGGCGGGGGATCGGTGCCAATTCACCCGTTACAGCCGCCACCGGCAACGCCCGTTCGGCCACCCAGCCATCCTCGACCCGCAGGCCCGAGCAATCGCCGGCGAACAGATGGCGGGCAACGCTGTGTTTATCGCGGCCCAAGGCACAGATCACTCCGAGGGCATTCAAATAGGCAGTCATGGGGTGCTCTCGGTCAGCGGCGTGATGCGGTAGTGCGGGCCTTGGGGCAGGTTCAGTTCAAAATCCAGCGGCTGCTTGTAGCGCACCTGCCAGCGGGAATCCAGGGTTCGTTGCTGCGGTTGTTCCTGTCGGGCCGCAGGGTAATTATCGGACAGTTCGGCTCGGGGCGTCAGGGCGAATAACAGCGCGGCGAACAGTTCCCGGGCTTCGGTATTGGGCGGCAACAGCCCATCGGCCTGCCACTGCCCTTCGACCAGGCGTTGCCGGGCCTGGGGAATCCCCAGCGGGTCCATCATCGACCAGCGAATACCGGCGCCTTCGCGCTGGATCACCAACAGCCAATCCTGGCGCTGCCCGGCCTGTTGCCGCTCGATGTGCAATTGCAGCGGCAGGGACAGGGTTGGCGTGCGCTCAGGCAGCGGTGCCTGGCTGGCACAGGCGCTGAGCAGCAGCACGCAGCCCCATACCAGGCTGTGGAAGAACACGGTTCGCTTCATCCGGCAGCCTCTTCCACCGGTTTGCGGGCCACTACGTTGACCAGGGTTTCCTCCCGTTGCCCGAACGGCTTGGGACGGCGCAGGCCAAAGCGCTCCAACAGGCCGAAGTCCTTGGCGCGGCTCCACCATAGGTAGGGATAGGACACATTGCGCTCCTCGAACCGGAACCCCTGGAGACGGATCATTTCCAGGTACTGCGCCGCGCTTTTCTGTACGTGCATGGGATGGCGGAACAGCCAGCGGATCACCCAGGTATCGATATACGCCTCGGTGGACTCGGCGAACATCAGGTAGCCGCCAGGCTTGAGCACGCGATAGAACTCGGCGAGGGCCTTTTCCTGTTCCACCAGATGGTGAAAAGTCTGGTGGCAGAACAACAGGTCGACGCTGGCGTCCGGTACCGCCAGCACCGCACAGTCACTGCCGATCAGCTCCACGGCCAGGCCCTGGCGCTCGGCTTCTTCGGCACTCAATGCAAGGCTGTGGGGATCGGCGTCGACCCCGATCAGCCGTTGCGGCGCGAATACCTGGCGCAGGTACTGGAACGACTTGCCCTGGCCGCAGCCGGCATCCAGCAGCACAGGGTCGGCCGGCAATGGATGGCTGAACAGGCTGCGCAGGTCATTGATCGCTACTCGCAACACATGGTGCTGCCAGGTATGGCTGCGCAGGAACCAGAAGCCGAAACGGGTTTCTTCGACGTAGCTGTCGCTCAGGTAGCTCATGGTCGCTCCCTCATGGCGCCGTGCTCGCGCAGATTTCCGAAAGCATGCGCAGGCGCCGCTTGGGTTCGCTGACGAACGGGTTGCGCTCATCCCAGGCATACCCGGCCAGGATCGAGCTGATCATGCGACGGATGTCGTCCGAGCCTTCGGTGTAGTAGATCACGTCCTGGAAGGTGCCGGCGTACCAGCCCTCGACGTAACAGCGGAAGGTATCGACGCCGCGCTTGAGCGGTTCGGCGAACTCGCTTTGCCAGTCCACGCTTTCGCCTTCCAGCTGGCGATGGAGCACCTCGGCAGCCATGCTCGCCGAGCGCATGGCGATGGTCACGCCGGAGGAAAATACCGGGTCGAGGAATTCGGCGGCGTTGCCCAGCAGGGCGAAGCCGGGGCCGTGCAGGGTCTTGACGTTGGCGGAGTAGCCGCCAATGGTCCGCGCCGGGGTGTCCCAGACCGCATTGGCCAGCACGCCGGAGAGGCTGGGGGTTTCATTGATGAATCCTCGCAGGCAGGCATCGAGGTCGTCGGTGCGGCCGGCAAAATGCTCTGCCGCCGCGACCACGCCCACCGAGCAGCGTCCGCCGCTGAACGGAATGGTCCAGAACCATATGTCGCGTTTGCTGGGGTGAGTCGTGATGAGGATTTTTTCACGGTCGAATACCGGGGCATCGATCCGGTCCTCGATGTGTGTGAACACTGCCTGGCGTACCGGAAAATTCGACGGGGCTTCCAAGTCCAGCAGACGTGGCAGGACCCGGCCATAGCCGCTGGCGTCGAGCACGAACTGAGCCTCGACGCGATACTCGCTGCCGTCCTCGCGCTGCACCCCCAGTAGCGGCCTGGCGAGGGTGAAGTCGGCGCTGGCGATGGCTTCGCCATAACGGATTTCCACCCCTTGCAGCGCCGCCTGGTCGGCTAGCAGCTTGTCGAAGTCGGCGCGCTGGACCTGGAAGGTGGTGGGTTTGCCTTCGCTGAAGGTGTCACCGAAATCGAACGCGCTGTAGCGCTCGCCCCAGGCGAAGGCCGCGCCGTTCTTGCGCTGGAAGCCGGCAGCATTCACAGCTTCCAGCATGCCGGCCTCTTCGACGAAGTCCAGGCAATGGGACAACAGGCTCTCGCCGATGGAGAACCGCGGGAAATGCTGGCGCTCGATCACCAGCACATCGTGGCCCTTGCGCTTGAGCAGCGCGGCGGCGATGGCGCCGGAAGGGCCTGCGCCGATGATGACGACCTGGCGACGTTCCATTTCAATCGTAGGCATTTGGACTCCTTGCCGAGGCAGCGATGTTCGATCAATAGTCTTCATTGGGCTGGTTCCCGTGGCCGCGTCCGGTGTTCCTGGCGTCCGGCCCAGGGCGCCAGCAGGAAGCTGAACGCCAGCCCCAGGCTCACCGCCAGGCCGAAGTTGCTCACCGCCGGTGTGCTGGAAATCGCCAGCAGGCCGAACGAAAGCCACGTGGTGACCGCCGCCAGCAGCGTGCCCAGCAGGCTCACTGCAGGGCCGCCGATCTGTTCGCGCATCAGGATCGCGTAGTCGACGCCGATGGCGGTCACCAGCAACAGGCCGAACAGGCTGAACAGCGTCAACGGCTGCCCCAACCAGCCGAGGCTCGCCAGGCTGCACAGCGCGGCGAGCAGCGGCAGGGCAACGATACGCAAGGCTGCGCCGACACCGAAGGGCCAGATCAGCAGCAGTACGATCAGCACACAAGAGGCCAGCTTCAACTCCGCTGCACTGATTTGTGTGGCGGCGAACACCCGGTTCAGATCCCCCAGGCGATCCACCAGCTGTACGCCGGGCAAGTCCACCGCCTGCACCCGCAGCAGCGTCGCATCGTTCAAGCCTTGCAGGCTGACCACCGCCGCCACGCCTGGCTTTTCCCCGCCCAGCCCCGTCGGGCCGAGCCAGAGCGTGCGATACGGTTCGGCCAACGGCCCCCTGAGGGCCGCATCTATGTCAGTCACGGGCAACGCCTGCAATTGCGCCAGTTCCGCTTGCAATGCGCTGACCGGCACGCCGAGGTCCAGCAGCGGTTGCCAGAACGCTGGCAGTCGGGCCAGGGCTTCGCGGACTTTCTGTTGCTCGGCGGGTGGGCTGACCAACTGGTTCAGCGACAGATAGCCCTGGAGTTTTTCCAGGCCGACCAACTGATCCAGGCGTTCGTTGAGTGCGGTCTGGCGCTCCAGCAGCTGAGCCTCATCGTCGGCGCGGATCAGAAAGAACTGGCTGGTGGGTTGGAAACCGGTGATGCGGGCGATGACTTGGGCTTCTTCGGTCAAGTGTCGAGGTGTGCCGATCCACTGGCGGATGTCATTTTTCGTGGTCAGGTGCCAAAGCCCGCCGCCGCAGAAAATCAACAGCAGCGCCAGCAGGATCGGTGTGCACACCCGAGCCAGCAGCGCCTGGCGAAGCTGGAGCAAGCGTTCGCACAGTCGCAACGGCCACTGGGCCGGACGCAGTTCCACGCCGTTGAGCAGCGCGGGCAGCAGGCAGACCGCCGTCAGGTAGGCACCGGCCAGCCCGGCGGCGGAAAAGATCGCGATCTGGGTCAGCGCCGGAAACGGCGTCCAGGCCAGGGCCAGGTAGCCGATGCAGGTGGTCGCCAGGCTCAGGCTCAGCCCCGGCAGGGTCAAGCGCAGGGCCGGCCAACTGCGCCACGGTTTGAGGCTCCAGCTCTTGGACAGGTAGTGCAACGGATAATCCACCGCCACGCCGATCAGGCTGGAGCCCAGTACCAGGGTCATGACGTGCATGCGTCCGAACAGCGCCACGCAGGCCACCGCGCCGAACAGCATGCCCACCAGCACGGGCACGAACGCCAACCAGACCCGCAGGCGCCGGAAGGCCAGCAACAGCAGCAACAGGATGCCGACCGTCGCGCCGCCGCCGACCCAGGTGATTTCCCGCGAGGCCTGCTGCTGCCCGCTGGCGGCATACAGCAGGCCACTGGCGGCCAACAGTTGTCCCTGGGCCTGGCCTGCCTGATCGCGGCTGCGTTGCAACAGCTCGGCTACTTGCAAAGGCAGGTTCATGTCGAAGGCATTGCCATGGGTTCGGGCCCGCAGCAGTACCCAGTGCTTGCCGTCGGCTTCGGCCACCAGCGCTCCGCTGCCCACGTCCAGTTGCACCGCGCCGCGTTGAGGCTGGCTGTTTTGGATACGTGCGGTCAGTCCGAGCCAGTCATCCTGGCTTGGCACCAGGCTGAAGCCGCTGAAGGGGTCGAACAGGGCTTGTACCCGTTGCTGGATGAAGGCTTGGGGCTGTTCGATCAATTGCTGCCGGTCTGCCGCCGAGAGCATCGCCAGTCGTCCGTTGAGCAATTGCGTGCGCAACGCCGGCAGGTCGGCTTGCAGGGTCCACTGGACTTTGTCGAATAACCCGCTGGCCTGCCATTGTTGGCCAAGGGTTTGGGCCAGGACGATGGCTTGTTGGCGATCGCCATGGCCCACCAGTACCAGCACCTCGCGGTTCAACGGTTCCTGCATGCGCTGTTCGGCGACGAGCTCCAGGGCGTCGGGGGAAGTGCCCGGCACCAATTCCATGAGATTGGCCGATAGCGGCGCGCCGTTACGCCACTGCCAGCCGGCCAGGGCCAATACCCCCAACAGTAGGATCAGGAACAGCCGTGGCAGCGTGCGTTCACTCGGCAAAGTCATGTTGCTCCGCTTCGCTCAAGGGCTGTGCGCTGGTGCTGTCCTGCATGCGCAACACGGTGCTGTCGCCTTGGGTTTCCAGCAGTTCGATGCGCTGCACCAGTTCGCCGCCGTCGATGTTGATCTGGTTGAAGACTTGTTTGAGCAGCACTGAACGCGGAGTCAGAGTGAGCTTCCATTGCTGCGCGGTGCCGGACAGGCTCAGCTCGAAATCCCGTTGCAGGCCGCTGCTGTCACCCTGTAACACGGCCAGGAACAAGCGGTTCTGCTCGGCACCGGCGCTTTTGTTGGGCAACATCTGCCAGCTGCTTCCTTCTCGCCGGGCAATGCCCTGGGCGGTGATCCGGTAGTCCTGTTGCAGCGGGGTTTGCAATAGCCAGAGCAGGCCGTGCTGTTTCGCCAGGACGAAACGCCCCTTGCTGGTGAGGGGCTGGGGCAGGGCACGCAGGTGTTTTTCCTGGGTGAACTGGCCGTGGATCACCTCCGGACGGGCCAGTTGATTGCTCAACTGTTGCAAATCGAAAGCCTGGGCCAGGGGCGCCAGGCAGCATAGCAGCAGCCAGAAGGGCAGGCGCTTCATGGCAGTTTCCTTTCGACGGCATCGACAAAGATACGGGGCGAGGCCAGCAACATTTCGCGAGTCGCGATATCCACCGCCACCTGCACCGAGCTGGCGCGGGTCAGGCGTTCGCCGGTCGCCGCGTCGCTGATCAGGTAATGGATCTTCAAGCGGTTTTCCCACTCCACCAGACTGGCGCGCACGGTCAACTCCTGGCCGAACACGGCGCTGCGCACATAGCGCAGTTGCAGATCGATCACCGGCCAGGCATGGCCGGATTCGAGCATGTCGTTGTAGTTGTGGCCGATCAGGTCGAGCAGCGCACAACGGGCCACTTCCAGGTACTTGACGTAATGCCCGTGCCAGACCACGTTCATCGAGTCGACGTCAAAAAACGGCACCACGATCCGGGTGTCGACATGCAGCACGCCTTGGCTACGCATGCAGCCTCCAGTGTTGTCCGGCGATGCGTTGCAGGCACAGGCGCAGTTCGCCTTCCAGGGCGCGGTCCTCGATAACAGGTGGGAAATCCTCGGCCAGTTGCGCGTGCATGGCCGCCAGGGCCGGCGGCAGTGGCCGGGCGTCTTCGGCGCGGCTGCGCAGCCATACGCCCTGGTTGGCGGCCAGCAGCGTCGCGGCAGCGACTTGCTCGGTCAACTCCAGTACGCGGATCGCGTCCCGGGCAGCGATGGTGCCCATGCTGACCTTGTCCTGGTTGTGGCACTCGGTGGAGCGCGAAAATACGCTGGCCGGCATCGTGTTCTTCAAGGCTTCGGCGGTCCAGGCGCTGGCACCGATCTGCACGGCCTTGAAACCATGGTTGAGCATTGCTCGCTCGGCGCTGGCGCCGGACAGGTTGCTCGGCAGGCCATGGTTGTAGCGCTCGTCCACCAGCAGGGCGAGCTGGCGGTCCAGCAGGTCGGCGACGTTGGCCACCAGGTTCTTCAGGCTGTCCATCGCGAAGGCAATATGGCCGCCGTAGAAGTGTCCGCCGTGCAGGACTCGTTCGGCTTCGGCGTCGATGATCGGGTTGTCGTTGGCACTGTTGAGTTCGGTCTCGATGAACGAGCGCAGCCAGCCCAGGCTGTCGGCCAACACGCCGAGCACATGGGGCGCGCAGCGCAGGGAGTAGCGATCCTGCAGGCGATGCAGCGGCGCGGTCGGGGCGTCGATCGCCAGGTCGCGGCGCAGCCACGCGGCCACTTGCGTCTGTCCCGGATGAGGCTTGGCGGCGAACAGGCGCTCATCGAAGTGTTCCGGGTTGCCTTGCAGGGCGACCACGTTCAGCGCGGTAATGCGAGTGGCCAGTTGCAGCAGGTAGTCGGCCCGGGCAAAGGCCAGGCAAGCGAGGCCGGTCATCACGGCTGTGCCGTTCATCAGCGCCAGGGCTTCCTTGGGTCGCAGCACCAACGGGGTCCAGCCCAGCTCACGGTGCACATCGGCGGCCGAGCGGCGTTCGCCACGGAACATCACTTCGCGCTCACCCGACAATGTGGCAGCGACGTAGGACAGCGGCGTCAGGTCGCCGCTGGCGCCCACCGAACCTTCTTCGGGAATCAACGGCAGGATGTCATGTTCGAGGAAGGCCTGAAGCCGTTCCAGCAGTTCCACCCGCACCCCGGACACACCGTGGCACAGCGACTGCAGACGCGCCGCCAGCACCGCGCGGGTGGCCTGGGCATCCAGCACTTTGCCCAGGCCACAGCCGTGGAATGTGTACAGGTGGCGTGGCAGGGCCTCGACATGGTGCAGCGGCACAGCCACGACGCAGGAATCGCCGTAGCCAGTGGTGACGCCATAGATCACGCCTTCCTTGTCCAGCAAGGAGTCAAGGAATTGCGC
>Ga0209795_10002089_pt1 | contig 11463 bp, 8 predicted proteins | sample AgamicOrMarz_FD_187166 | JGI IMG/M metagenome (GOLD analysis project Ga0209795, IMG submission 187166) | Agave microbial communities from Guanajuato, Mexico - Or.Ma.rz (SPAdes) (version 2) | ecosystem: Host-associated > Plants > Phyllosphere > Phylloplane/Leaf | place: Guanajuato, Mexico...
TCTTCCAGCCGTCGATGAACACGCTCGCACAGACGCACCTTCAGCTTATGAATGACCTGTGGCTGGCAATCGATCGCGATGAGTTTCGCCTGCTCTATCAGCCCAAATTCCACGCCCCGGCAGGGCCGGTGCTCGGATTTGAAGCCCTGATTCGCTGGCAACATCCAAAGCAAGGTTTGCTGACACCGGACATTTTTCTGCCGCTGGCAGAAAAGACGGGGCTGATTATTCCCATTGGCAACTGGGTCATCAACGAAGCCTGCCGTCAGCTGCGCGAGTGGCATCTTCAGGGCCATCAGGACTGGTCAATGGCGGTAAACCTGTCGACGCTTCAGTTTGAGCAACCCTCGCTGGTTAAGACGATTCTCGACTGTCTGGCTCGCCATAACGTCCCGCCTGAAATGCTGATCCTGGAAGTCACGGAAACGACGGCGATGAGCAATCCGGATGAAAGCGTGCGGGTGCTCACGGAGCTGACGGATGCGGGAGTGAAAGCCTCGATTGACGATTTTGGTACCGGATATTCAAGCCTGCTCTATCTCAAACGCTTACCGGCCTGCGAGTTAAAAATCGATCGTGCTTTCGTGAAAGAGCTAAGCGGAGAAAGCGAAGATGCCACCATTGTTTCCGCGATTGTCGCACTGGCAAAAACGCTGAACCTGAAGGTGGTGGCGGAGGGCGTTGAAACCGAAGCTCAGCAGGAATTCCTGACCGAGCTTGGGTGTAACACACTTCAGGGTTATCTGTTGGGGAAACCCGTTACGGCACAAACCATAGCAGAACGTTGCGAGCGCGGAGACCTGCTTCCTCCCCGGCACTCATCATGAAGCAGCGTCGTAAATGACGGGCGGCACGCGCGTGATATGCAGTGTCGCCATAATATTATCCACCAGCGCAGGAGCCTGCTGGTAAAGATTAAAACTGTCGCTATTCATTAACCAGTTTTTAATTATTCCGCTAAAAAAACCATGAAAGACGATCACTGCCAGATCAATATTGACCTCAGGGGAGATGATATTACGCACACTACATTTCTCCAGCGTATTGCGAAGATTTTCGTCACTAAAACCAATACGTTTTCTGATTTCACATTCTGAAATAATATCGCTGTTAAATTCACATTTATGATACAAAATTTGTAGCAGCGCACACTGACGAGGATCGTGGGCAATATACTGCAGCCCGGTGATAAATTGCTCACGAAGTTTTAACAAAGGATCATGAATTTCTGATAGTGAAAGCCTCTCCGCGATAATGTCGCGTAACGGTAGCTGCTGTTCCCAAATGGCATTAAATATTTCCGCCTTGCTGGAAAAGTGCCAGTAAACCGCTCCGCGGGTCACCTGCGCGGCATCGGCGATATCCGTTAGCGTCGTATTGGCCACACCGCGCGTAGCAAACTGCCCGATTGCCGCGTCGATCAACAGCTGTCGGGTCTTTTCAGCTTCTTCTTTCTTTTTACGCGCCATCGTTGCTACTCGTTACTCATACGGTTAATGCACTATCAAAAAATAAAGTCGGGTGCTCGTACAGTTAAGTATTAACCAGAAAAAGATTTGCTTTTGCACAAAAAAAGTCAATTCCCTAAAATTATAAATACGTCGAATGAATTTTAATAATTCATTCATCATCTATATAAATCATCAAAATTAAACATCATTTACCTCATTACTTTGGCATAAGTGTATCGCTGAATACACCGGGTTGAATTCTGATTTTTTTGCTAAGGGTCACGCCTTCGCACTTATAAATTAAAAAACATTAATTACCCTCATTATTATATGCAGCTACATTTGTATTTTTTGCCCCTAACCCTCTCACCGATTAACGGCAACTTTCGGTTAATGGGTAGTTAAAGGAACAGTGATGACGAACCATTTCAGACTTTTACCCTTATCCGGTTTTATTGTCTGCGCCCTGCTGCTCGCCGGGTGCGATGGGCAGGAAAATCAACACCAGCAGGCGCAAGCTCCTCAGGTTAGCGTTCACCTGGTCAAAAGCGCCCCGCTGGCAGTAACCACTGAGCTACCGGGCAGAACCGACGCTTTTCGCGTCGCTGAAGTTCGCCCTCAGGTAAGCGGTATCGTTATGCGTCGTAACTTTGCCGAAGGCAGTGATGTAAAAGCAGGTGAGTCTCTTTACCAAATCGATCCTGCCACCTATCAGGCGGCCTATGACAATGCAAAAGGCGAACTGGCAAAAGCGCAGGCCGCAGCCAATATTGCTCGCCTGACGGTGAAGCGCTATCTCCCGCTGGTCGGTACGCAGTACGTTAGTAAACAGGAGTACGATCAAGCGGTCGCAACGGCGCAACAGGCTGATGCCAGCGTCGTTGCCGCGCAGGCTGGCGTTGAAAGCGCGCGAATCAACCTTGCCTATACCAGGGTGACATCGCCGATCGACGGCCGAATCGGCAAATCCAGCGTTACAGAAGGGGCGCTTGTCACAAACGGGCAATCTACGGCGCTGGCTACCGTACAGCAGCTCGACCCTATTTATGTCGACGTTACGCAGTCCAGCAGTGATTTCATGCGCCTGAAACAGACCAGCCTGCAAAAAGGCGATGGCACACGTTCCGTTGAGCTATTGATGGAAAATGGCCAACCCTATCCCCTGAAAGGCACCCTGCAGTTCTCTGATGTCACGGTTGATGAAAGTACCGGCTCAATTACGCTGCGCGCTATTTTCCCCAATCCTGAGCATATGCTTCTGCCGGGTATGTTTGTCCGCGCACGTATTGATGAAGGCACTCAGCCGGATGCCATTCTGGTACCACAGCAGGGCGTGACCCGCACACCGCGCGGTGATGCAACCGTACTGGTGGTGAACGATAAAAACCAGGTGGAGACGCGCACTGTCGTAGCGCCACAGGCCATTGGCGACCGTTGGTTGGTAACGGAAGGGCTGAAAAATGGCGATCGCGTCATCGTGAGTGGCTTACAAAAAGTTCGCGCTGGCGTCTCCGTTGTGGCGACACCTGATACCGCCGCTACTCCAGCCAGTTAAGGGGCGACTACATGGCTAATTTCTTTATTCAACGGCCGGTGTTCGCCTGGGTACTCGCCATCATTTTAATGATTGCGGGTGGGCTGGCCATTTTACAACTGCCTGTCGCACAGTACCCGACCATCGCCCCCCCTGCGGTGGCCGTCACGGCAACTTATCCTGGCGCTGACGCACAGACGGTTCAGGATACCGTGACGCAGGTTATCGAACAGAACATGAACGGTATCGATAACCTGATGTACATGTCCTCCACCAGCGATTCTGCCGGTAACGTGACCATCACCCTGACGTTTGAGTCGGGTACCGATCCCGATATCGCGCAGGTTCAGGTTCAGAACAAACTTCAGCTTGCGATGCCATTACTGCCGCAAGAAGTGCAGCAGCAGGGCATTGGCGTTGAGAAATCCAGCAGCAGCTTCCTGTTGGTGGCGGGCTTTGTTTCTGATAACAAAAACCTCACTCAGGATGATATCTCGGACTATGTCGCCTCAAACGTAAAAGACGCGATTAGCCGAACCTCTGGGGTAGGTGATGTCCAGCTGTTTGGCGCGCAGTATGCTATGCGCGTCTGGCTGGACAGCAACGCGATGAATAAATACCAGCTCACGCCGCTGGATGTGATTAACCAGCTGAAAACGCAGAACGATCAAATTGCTGCGGGCCAGCTGGGCGGATCGCCGTCTGTACCTGGACAACAGTTAAACGCCTCTATCATTGCCCAGACACGGCTGAAGTCGCCGGAGGAATTTGGCCGGGTAACGCTGAAGGTGAATCAGGATGGCTCAATGGTGCATCTGAAGGATGTGGCCCGCATTGAGCTGGGTGGTGAAAACTACAACATGGTCACTAAAATCAACGGCCAGGCCGCAACGGGTCTCGGGATCAAGCTGGCAACAGGGGCAAATGCGCTGGATACGGCGGCAGCTATCAAGAGCAAGCTGGCGCAATTACAGCCGTTCTTCCCTCAGGGACTGAAGGTTGTTTATCCCTACGACACAACGCCATTTGTGAAGATCTCCATCCACGAAGTGGTGAAAACGCTGTTTGAAGCGATCGTCCTCGTGTTCCTGGTGATGTACCTGTTCCTGCAAAACCTGCGGGCTACCCTGATCCCCACCATCGCCGTGCCGGTCGTGCTGCTGGGGACCTTTGCCGTACTGGCGGCTTTTGGCTTCTCCATCAACACCCTCACGATGTTCGGGATGGTGCTGGCGATAGGGCTGCTGGTCGATGATGCCATCGTGGTGGTCGAAAACGTCGAACGCGTGATGGTTGAGGATAAGCTGCCGCCAAAAGAGGCAACGCAGAAATCCATGGAGCAGATCCAGGGCGCACTGGTGGGTATTGCCATGGTGCTGTCGGCAGTGTTCATTCCCATGGCATTTTTCGGCGGGTCTACGGGGGCTATCTATCGTCAGTTCTCACTAACCATTGTCTCCGCGATGGCGCTGTCCGTGCTGGTTGCGTTGATCCTCACCCCTGCACTTTGCGCCACATTGCTCAAACCCGCTTCAACCGAGCATCATGAAAAGAAAGGGGGATTCTTTGGCTGGTTTAACGCCCTCTTTGATAAAAGCGTGGAACATTACAGTAACAGCGTAAGCGGGATTTTACGTAAAACGGGGCGTTATCTGCTGGTCTACGTCATCATCGTCGGGGGGATGGCCGTTCTCTTCCTGCGCTTACCCACCTCGTTCCTGCCTGAAGAAGACCAGGGCGTGTTTATGACGATGGTCCAGCTCCCTGCAGGCGCAACGCAGATGCGGACTCAGCAGGTGCTCGATCAGGTTCAGGATTACTATCTGACTAAGGAGAAGGCGAACGTTGAATCCGTCTTTACGGTTAACGGATTTAGCTTTAGCGGACAGGGACAAAACTCGGGTATTGCCTTCGTGAGCCTGAAGCCCTGGGAAGAGCGTCCGGGTAAGGAAAATGGCGTCGGAGCGATCGTTAGCCGTGCGACAAGCGCCTTTAGCCGAATCAAAGATGGTCTTGTTTTCCCGTTCAACTTACCCGCTATTATCGAGCTCGGCACCGCTACAGGCTTCGACTTTGAGCTGATTGATCAGGCAAACCTGGGACACACGCAGCTGACCCAGGCACGTAACCAGCTTCTCGGCATGGTAAAACAGCATCCTGACCTGCTGGTACGCGTGCGTCCTAACGGCCTGGAAGACACGCCTCAGTTTAAGCTGGATGTCGATCAGGAGAAGGCGCAGGCGTTAGGTATTAGCCTCTCTGATGTTAACCAGACGGTGTCGACTGCGTTAGGTGGAACTTATGTAAATGACTTTATCGACCATGGGCGAGTGAAAAAAGTTTACGTGCAAGCCGATGCACGCTTCCGCATGTTGCCCGGTGATATTAATAGCCTCTATGTGCGCAGTGCAAACGGCGAGATGGTGCCGTTCTCCGCTTTCAGCAGTTCCCACTGGGTGTATGGCTCACCGCGTCTGGAACGCTACAACGGGATGCCGTCAATGGAGATCCTCGGCGAGTCTGCGCCGGGTAAAAGTACCGGTGAAGCCATGGTGATGATGGAAAGCCTGGCGTCGAAACTGCCTTCTGGCATCGGCTACGACTGGACGGGAATGTCATATCAGGAACGCCTTTCTGGAAACCAGGCACCTGCGCTGTACGCCATTTCTTTGATAGTGGTGTTCCTGTGCCTGGCGGCCCTTTATGAAAGCTGGTCTATTCCCTTCTCAGTTATGCTGGTGGTGCCGTTAGGCGTGATCGGTGCGCTGCTCGCAGCATCGCTGCGCGGGCTGAACAATGATGTTTACTTCCAGGTGGGTCTGCTCACCACGATCGGTTTGTCAGCCAAAAACGCCATTCTGATTGTTGAGTTTGCTAAAGATCTTATGGATAAAGAGGGCAAGGGCATTATCGAAGCCACGCTGGAAGCCTCGCGGATGCGTCTGCGCCCTATCCTGATGACGTCTCTTGCGTTTATTCTTGGCGTCATGCCACTGGTCATTAGCAGCGGTGCGGGTAGTGGCGCACAAAATGCGGTCGGGACGGGCGTAATGGGCGGAATGCTATCCGCTACCCTGCAGGCTATTTTCTTCGTGCCTGTTTTCTTTGTGGTTGTCCGACGACGGTTTACAAGCCATAAGGATTAATCGTTAGCTAAAAGGCGCCTCAGGTGCCTTTTTTATTTAACGCAAAAAAATGATATAAAAAATGTCCCAGCTCCATACTTTCTCCACGCATTTATTCGGCTAACGCTTTTTCTCCATGATTTTTACAATCTACATAATTTGAGATTATTCCCCCTGCAACGTGGGCTTATGCCGGTGGTAAAATAGCCATCGATTCGTTTATTGCCACTTTGGCTTTATAGCGGATGAATGAAAATACTGAGGTAACATCATGAAAAGATTCATTTCCGTTGCACTACTCGCTGCGCTGCTTGCAGGATGCGCGCACGATTCACCGTGTGTACCGGTTTACGACGATCAGGGCCGTCTGGTTCACACCAATACCTGTATGAAAGGCACAACGCAGGATAACTGGGAAACAGCCGGTGCCATTGCAGGCGGAGCGGCGGCAATCGCTGGTCTGACGCTGGGTATCGTCGCCCTGACTAAATAACCAAACACTGTTGAAAGCGCGGCGCTGTCCGCGCTTTTGCTTTTAAATAGTGCAGCGGTGCCACGTAAGTAAAAAAAACGCCCTTCTTTCTTCCCAGTGTTTAATTTAAGTCGATTGATAATCACATTATTATTATCGGACTATTTAAATTATCGATTCCATCGTGATGATTTTCACATATTCGGTACATTAAAGATCCTCCCAATATTCACGTCAGAAACTACCTGACGTTTTTATCTAACAGTTAAGCAAACTTTTGCTCTGATTTGTGGCGCAGGTTGGAATTTCGCACCATTTCAGGGCGCTCGGTTTATTTAACCCTGTCTACACTCTGCTTGATGCGTTTAATTCTCTGCAATTTCTTTGAACGCAAAACCTGGCATTACGTTTGCTTTATAAACGTTGGCCAACGCCACAGACAGGTAAAAGCGTTTTAAAAACGCCCCCATAACGATAAATTTCGCCACACAGGATGCATTATGAAAAAGATGATGATAGCCAGCCTGGCCGCTGCCGGCGTGTTGTTTGCTGTAGCAGGTCAGGCCCACGCGGGCACGACGCTGGATGCCGTTAAAAAGAAAGGTTTTGTACAATGCGGTATCAGTGACGGTTTGCCTGGCTTTTCTTATGCCGATGCTAACGGTAAATTTACCGGCATTGATGTCGATGTCTGCCGTGGCGTCGCCGCTGCCGTTTTCGGTGATGACAGCAAAGTAAAATACACGCCGCTGACGGCGAAAGAACGTTTCACCGCGCTGCAGTCTGGCGAAGTGGACATGCTCTCCCGTAATACCACCTGGACCTCCTCCCGGGATGCGGGAATGGGAATGTCATTTACCGGCGTCACCTATTATGACGGCATCGGTTTCCTTACCCACAATAAAGCAGGCCTTAAAAGCGCCAAAGAGCTGGATGGTGCAACCGTCTGTATTCAGGCAGGAACCGATACCGAGCTTAACGTTGCGGACTACTTCAAAGCAAACAACATGAAGTACACCCCGGTCACGTTCGATCGATCGGACGAATCAGCTAAAGCGCTGGAGTCAGGGCGCTGCGATACGCTGGCCTCTGACCAGTCACAGCTTTACGCGCTGCGTATTAAGCTAAGTAACCCTGCAGAGTGGATCGTCCTGCCTGAAGTGATTTCCAAAGAGCCTCTCGGGCCGGTTGTCCGCCGCGGTGATGAAGACTGGTTCTCCATCGTACGCTGGACGCTGTTTGCCATGCTGAATGCCGAAGAGATGGGTATCAACTCCAAAAACGTCGATGAGAAAGCCGCCAATCCGTCCACCCCTGACATGGCGCACCTGTTGGGCAAAGAAGGTGATTTCGGCAAGGATCTGAAGCTGGATAACAAATGGGCGTATCACATCGTTAAACAGGTCGGTAATTACGCTGAAATCTTCGAGCGTAACGTGGGATCGGAGAGCCCGCTGAAGATTAAACGCGGCCAGAACAATCTCTGGAACAACGGCGGCATTCAATACGCACCGCCGGTACGTTAAGCAACAGCTGTAACGGGCACTGCCCTCGCAGTGCCCACTCCAGAGTCATGGTTACCGAGGTTTCTTTATGTCCCATCGCCGCTCAGTCGTAAAAGGATCGTTATCCTTTTCTCATCCCGCGGTCCGCGCCTGGCTATTCCAGATTATTGCTATCATTGCGGTTGTGGTCGTCGTTGTTTATTTAATCCATAACACGGTTACTAACCTCAATAATCGCGGTATCACGTCCGGCTTTGCATTTCTGGATCGCAGCGCGGGTTTTGGCATCGTTCAGCATCTTATTGATTATCAGGAAGGCGATACGTACGGACGCGTGTTTGTGGTTGGCCTGTTGAATACGCTGCTGGTTTCGGTGCTCTGCATCGTGTTTGCCTCCGTACTCGGATTTTTCGTCGGCCTGGCCCGACTGTCCGAAAACTGGCTGCTGCGTAAACTTTCAACCATTTATATTGAGACGTTCCGTAATATCCCTCCGCTGCTGCAGATCTTTTTCTGGTATTTCGCCGTACTGCGTAACCTACCAGGACCGCGCCAGGCGGTAGACGCTTTCGACCTGTTTTACCTGAGTAACCGCGGGCTTTATATTCCTTCACCACAGGCTGCTGACGGGCTTTTCGCCTTTATCGCCGCCATTGCCATTGCACTTATCCTTTCTGTCGGGCTATTTCGTTATCACCGTAAGCTCCAGATCAAAACCGGACAGCTTCGTAAAACATGGCCAATAGCGGTAGCGCTTATTGTCGGCCTGCCGTTCGTTGCGCACTGGCTGGCTGGCGCCGCGCTGCACTGGGATGTTCCGCATCTACGTGGGTTTAACTTCCAGGGTGGGATGGTGTTAATCCCTGAGCTGGCAGCCCTGACGCTGGCGCTTTCGATATATACCTCTGCTTTTATTGCCGAGATTATTCGCGCGGGGATACAGGCGGTACCTTATGGGCAACATGAGGCTGCGCGCTCGCTCGGTTTACCCAATACCGTAACGTTGCGTCAGGTCATTATTCCACAGGCGCTGCGGGTCATCATTCCGCCGCTGACCAGCCAGTACCTCAACGTTGTCAAAAACTCATCGCTGGCCGCGGCCATTGGCTACCCGGATATGGTGTCGCTATTTGCCGGAACCGTGCTTAACCAGACCGGACAAGCAATTGAAACTATTGCCATCACGATGTCTGTCTACCTGATTATCAGCCTGGTGATATCGCTGCTAATGAACCTTTATAACCGTCGCATCGCACTGGTTGAGCGCTAAGGAGCCATGATGACAAAAGCGATATTGTCTCACCCTGCGCGTCCAGCCAAATCGACAGGCACACGTTCCATTACGTGGGCGCGAAAGAACCTCTTCTCCAGCTGGAGCAACAGCCTGCTGACCATTGTCTGCCTTTGGCTCATGTGGGAAATGATCCCCCCACTGCTCAACTGGGCTTTTTTACAAGCCAACTGGGTCGGCTCTACCCGCGCTGACTGTACGAAAGCAGGGGCATGCTGGGTGTTTATCCATGAGCGTTTCGGTCAGTTCATGTATGGATTGTATCCGCATGAACAGCGCTGGCGGATTAATCTGGCGCTGGCGATTGGTCTCTTCTCTGTTGCGGCAATGTTCTGGAAAAAGCTGCCTCATCGCGGACGCTATATCGCCTGCTGGGCAGTTGCCTATCCGATCATTGTCTGGGTGTTACTGTACGGAGGTTTTCTGGGGCTTGAGCGTGTTGAAACCCGCCAGTGGGGCGGCCTGACGCTTACATTGATCATTGCTTCTGTGGGGATCGCCGGCGCATTGCCGTGGGGCATTTTACTCGCCCTTGGCCGACGCTCGAAAATGCCGGTCGTGCGCGTGCTCTCCGTTATCTTTATTGAGTTCTGGCGTGGCGTTCCGCTTATCACCGTACTGTTTATGTCTTCGGTCATGCTGCCGCTGTTTATGGCGGAAGGCACAACCATAGACAAACTGATCCGTGCCCTCGTGGGGGTGATTCTGTTCCAGTCCGCCTATGTTGCTGAGGTGGTGCGCGGCGGCCTTCAGGCATTGCCTAAGGGGCAGTACGAAGCAGCTGAATCTTTAGCGCTCGGCTACTGGAAAACCCAAGGGTTGGTGATCCTGCCCCAGGCCCTAAAGCTAGTTATTCCCGGGCTGGTGAATACGATCATTGCCCTCTTCAAAGATACCAGTCTGGTGATCATCATTGGATTATTCGATCTCTTTAGCAGTGTCCAACAGGCGACCGTTGACCCTGTCTGGCTGGGTATGTCCACCGAAGGATATGTCTTTGCTGCCCTGATCTACTGGATCTTCTGTTTTAGTATGTCGCGCTATAGCCAGCATCTGGAGAAGCGCTTTAACACCGGGCGTACACCGCACTGAGGAAATTATGAGCCAGATTACTATGACACCTGCCGACGCGATGATTACGCTGGAAAACGTCAATAAATGGTACGGACAGTTTCACGTCCTGAAAGACATTAACCTTAAGGTGAAGCAGGGTGAGCGGATCGTACTTTGCGGCCCTTCAGGCTCTGGAAAATCGACAACGATTCGCTGTATTAACCATCTTGAGGAGCACCAGCAAGGGCGCATAGTTGTTGACGGTATTGAACTTAATGAAGATATACGCAATATCGAGCGCGTGCGTCAGGAGGTAGGAATGGTGTTTCAGCACTTCAATCTGTTCCCGCATCTGACCGTTCTGCAAAACTGCACGCTGGCGCCAATTTGGGTGCAAAAGATGCCGAAAAAGGAGGCAGAAGCACTGGGAATGCACTATCTGGAACGCGTGCGTATCGCAGAACATGCCAATAAATTTCCAGGACAGATTTCGGGAGGCCAACAGCAGCGCGTGGCCATCGCCCGTTCACTGTGCATGAAACCTAAAATTATGCTGTTTGATGAGCCAACGTCTGCGCTCGATCCGGAGATGGTGAAAGAGGTACTGGACACGATGATTGGGCTGGCGCAATCCGGGATGACAATGCTGTGCGTGACGCATGAAATGGGATTTGCCAGAACGGTGGCTGACCGGGTGATCTTTATGGATCGCGGGGAAATTGTCGAGCAGGCACCACCGAATGAGTTCTTTGCACACCCGAAGTCAGAACGCACTCGGGCGTTCCTGTCCCAGGTGATTCACTAATCGTTTGTTATGCCGGGTGGCGGCTTTGCCTTACCCGGCATACAGTTTGTGCAACGTAGAAACGCAAAAAGGCCATCCTTTCGGATGGCCTTCTCACTTATTTGATGTCTGGCAGTTCCCTACTCTCACATGGGGAGACCCCACACTACCATCGGCGCTACGGCGTTTCACTTCTGAGTTCGGCATGGGGTCAGGTGGGACCACCGCGCTAAAGCCGCCAGACAAAT
>Ga0209795_10002091_pt1 | contig 11453 bp, 17 predicted proteins | sample AgamicOrMarz_FD_187166 | JGI IMG/M metagenome (GOLD analysis project Ga0209795, IMG submission 187166) | Agave microbial communities from Guanajuato, Mexico - Or.Ma.rz (SPAdes) (version 2) | ecosystem: Host-associated > Plants > Phyllosphere > Phylloplane/Leaf | place: Guanajuato, Mexico...
TTACGAGGAGTAGTTCAACATAGTCCTGTGATGATAGATTATTTGTTTAAAATAAAGGAAAGCACGGTGCCCCATATAAAGATTACTAAATAGAATAATCTTTGCAGCAGACCGGTAGGCATAGGAACAAAAAATACAAACATAATGAGTATAAGGATGACTAGTAAGGAGAGCAAGCAGCCATAAGTCCAATACTTGCCGCTTGTTAAGGATGATGCATATATCCAAAGACCAGCTAAAATAGTAATCATGCCAAGTTGAGCGAGTATTGAATGCCAAAATAAATTTATATCAGCCGGTATAAAACCTGAAACAATGTTACCTAAAGCTAATATAAGGATAAAAGCTGTTGCTAGTTGGGTTATTTTTGTTTTCTTTAGGCTTTGTGAAATGTACAAAACACCAATTGAAAGTGTTAATCCGTTTATAATAAACAATACGTTCATCCAAAAATGGTGAGGAGAACAAATTTCATGAGGTGCAATTGAATAGGTGTAGTTTCCACAAGAAGTTACGCCAAGATCACTCATTGCGTGATTTAAAAAACTGTAGGGAGCGGTTGAAGTCAAAATGAAGAACGGTTCAATTAAAAAATACAAGCAAGTAGCAAACCAGCCTAAAATGCCAAGCTTTTTCGATATATACAGAATCATCACCTCTTAAAAAGCGTTATATATGAATTGTATATCCAAATAATGTTAAATGAAATGGTCTTGGAGCCTATTTTTAAGTAGGGCTCGAGGTTGATGCAAGGAAGGAGGACAAAGTGTTTAAACTTGGAGGTGCTTACAGTAGGTTAAGAATGGAAGGACCTCTTTACTAATTCTTTGTAGCAGTAAAGAGGTCCGAAAGCGTCTTAATTAGAAATGAATAACTGCTGATTATGCGGCCTTTTTATAAAATATACATAAAGTTAATGTATTCTAAACGTAGTGACATTCAAGACGTTTTCTCTAGAATTTTATAATCTGATGTTTTTTGAATATCTACATTATATTCACCTGCAAATGTTTCTAACTCCTTAAAAACATTTGGTGGATTAAATAACGATATCCGCATATTCCAGATTTTTTCCACTTGGACTATGGCCAATTTTGCTTTCCAACTTAAGCGCTTAAATACGATTTTTTTAATGTCCATAGGTTTAACTGTTTTTTGATATACTTTAAGCCTTAAAATATACGTTCTATAGGTTAAGGTATCTTTGTCTATCTGAAATTCATATCTGAGGAAAAGGGCAAGAAACGAACAAAGGATAGCAACAAGAAGTAAAAAAGCACCTATTTTATTATGTTGAAACATTTGAACAAATAATAAAATCTTTAACAGCAATAAAGGAAAAATTATATTTTTTTGAGTAGCAGCTTTAAATAACATAGAGTCTCCTTCCTTTAGTAAATAAGACAACTTATTTTTCTTCTATGATATTATTTAATTATCAATTTAGTTTAGATTTATATTGGGAGGTCTTTTACATGTATGACACCATTTCAGATTTTATCAAAGAATGGAACAACGAAGCCATGCTAACTCAAAAAGTTTTGGATAGCTTAACAGATGATTCGTTAGAACAACAAGTGTATCCTGAAGGACGTACGTTAGGGAGAATTGCTTGGCATTTTACAACAAATATTCCAGATTACCTAACTGAGTTTGGATTGAACATAGACAGAATAGAAAGTACAGCAAGCGTTCCATCTTCTGCACAGGAAATTGCTATAACTTTCAAAAATGTAAGTTCTCACGCTGCTAAAATTATCGAACAGCAATGGACAGATGAATCCTTAGAACATATACAAGAAGCGTTTGGTAGAAAGCAATCAAATGCTGCAATCTTAATGGGGCTAATCAAGCATATTGTTCATCACCGAGGTCAGATCACAGTTCTTATGCGTCAAGCAGGAATAAAACCCCCTGGAGTTTATGGGCCTCCAAGAGAAGATTGGGCTCAGTTAGGTGTGGAAAATCCACCGCTTTAATAATATCAAATAAATAAAACAGAGGTTGTCCATAGAAAATGCTATAAAACTATTTTCCGGATAACCTCTTTTTACGTAAAGCCTAATTAATTAGTTAGTACTTATTCTGAAAAAGGCTTTGAATAATGCACAACACCTTGCACATTTTTTAGTGATCCCTCTGTTAACTCTAAGGCCATAAAGAATTCTTCAGATACGTCAAATGGAGCATATATATTCCATAAGCTAGCTGGTTTAAATCCAAACTTTGGATAGTAATCTTTATGTCCTAAAACGATTACTGAATGATAACCAAGATCTTTTGCACGTTTTAACGCAGCGTGAATTAATTGACTTCCAACTCCTTGTTTCTGATACTGAGGGAAAACGGAAACTGGAGCAAGTGCCAAAGAATCGATAGAGTTATCACCATCTATAATTGTTATTTTAGATAAAAGAATATGACCTATAATATCTCGATTCTGATTGAATGCGACTAATGAAAGTTCAGGAATAAAGGCATCTGACTTTCTAATCCGTTTTACAAGTAAATGTTCTTTCTTATCGCTGTATTCTTCATTTAAAAAAGCGCTTTTCACAACTTCTTCAGTTTTATTATATTCCTCAGTGAGTTCTTGTTTAATTAAGATATCCATTTATAGTCTCCTGTTCATTTGGTAAATTACCGCTTTTTATACTCCATAAATGGGACTTCCTTTATGCACACAGTCATCAAGGAAGCTTACTCACCCAGCTCTAAAAATAAGTTTAACAACCAAAAACCTCCAAAATTAGTATGTATATATTTTATAGTGTTATATTTTATGAGTCCACCTTTAATACATAATATTTGTAAGTTATTTATGGTAAAATATACTATATATGTTAAATGAGAGTGTGTAAAGAAGGGGTAATATCTGATGTTGAACGTATTATTTATATGTTTAGTAAGCTGCTTCATTATTTATATTGGGAAACTTGTATGGAAAAAAGGTAGTACTAATTTCATTGCTGGGTATGGAAAGGTATTTACACCTAGAAATGAAAAACAGCTCGCTAAAGGAATTGGGCTTATTATTATGTTATTTGGCTTTGAATCTATGATATTTCCTATTCTCTCTTTGTTTTTTGAAGGGATTGGCTTTTATTATGGATTGCTGGTTGTTTTGAACTTCTTCCGGAAGGTCGTTGTGTAGTTATGACAAAGACGACTTAAGGCATCCAATCTCTTTTTAGGAGAAGTCAATTCAAATAATATTCGTTGCTGTATCCTCTTTTCAAAAAATGCTTTAACAATTATTTCTTCTTGCTCTCTGTTCATTATACTGCCCCCCTAGAATGCGAACATGATAGAGTTTGTTCCATACGTCGAATACACATTAACCTTACAAAAAGTGATTTTGTATGCTGATGCTGTGATCGCTTTTTAGTACGCTTCAAAATGATTCAAAAATCAAGAAAATAATAGCAATCTCTAAAAATCCTAAGGTTATAGAAGCCATGTATTAGTAGAGCGAATAAGCCATGCGCCAGCTAGTATGACCATTAATTACTTTGAAACAGTCTGATTTACATGCAAAATTTCAGGTGAAATATAAATGGATAAATAAAAACCAAGAGCTAATATCTAAGATTTTCTAAATAAAACTAACAATTATTAAGTTAATTTATTATACAGTGTAATGGTAAAACGAAACAATACTATTACAAATGAAGAAATTTATGTAATTATTTTATTCTAATTAACTAAAGATAAGAATACAGGAGATACTTTATACCTAAGTATAAGTATAGAGTTAAACTAAAGAAAATTTAGGAAGATAAAACGCTACTAGAATTAAATATGATAATTGATGATTTTGTATATAAAGTAGAGGGATTAATAGACGGGATTACAGATAGTCTAGAAAGTATATCAGAAGCAAGAATATGAAGTTTATGAACATCAGATCAAAGAAGGTGAAGTTTTGAAAAAAGAATTTTATCAGGGAGATAGTTTTTGGAGCGACGATAGTGAATATGAGCGTATAGATTATCCGATAAATGATGAAATCATAAAGCAAGCTGAAGCTAGTTTAGGTTTTAAGTTACCTAGTTCATTATTAGATTTAATGAAAATAAAAAATGGTGGGGGATTAAACTACCCATACTTTATGTTACCTGATGGAGATACCGAAAGTATTCCTTATGGGCAAAGAGCAAGGATTAGTGATATTGACCCTATACATTTTGAAAATGATGATATGAGTATCTTATCTTCCGAAGAATTATTAAAAGAAGTGGAACTCTCCGGTGAATTTGTGGTTTTGTCGACAGACTTTCACTATTGGGTCGTGTTGGATTATCGTAATAGATTACAAGATCCTGCTGTAATGTATATCGCAGAAAACTATGCGGCTTCAACATATGATAATACAGAATGGGAGTATATCGAAATAGCAGACACTTTTGATGATTTTCTAAAGCAATTATTTCGTGTACCACCATTAGATTCAAAACAATTAAAAAGTAGCTATAGTCGCAAATAATGATTAAGGTAAAGCAACTACAAGCTAATGCATTAAAGGGTACACTCATTATCTCCCAAGATAGCAAGGATATTGCGAAGTATAGGTTAGATTCAAACCAATGAACATGATTATAAATTTAATTAGATTAATAGCTTGCTAACTCTGAGGGTATTCAGAATTACCAAGCTATTGTTTTTATATTGAAACGTTTGTATGTCGATTTACTTTATATAGCTTTTTTAAGCAAAATAAAATTGATTAGCCCAATTATTTAGTCACGATAAGCGCTCGAACAATTTCATTCCAATAGTATTTGAAGTTTTTTTCACTGGTATCTTTTTGCGTTAGACTCATTGATTCCTTTGTATTCTCTTTTTTTATAGACATTATGATTTCCCCCTTATCTCTTTATATTTAGTATGTTGTGGTTTGATTTACCATATTTTATAATGAAATTAACAATCGTTACAGATGAACATTACGATTGAATCAATCGGAATATCCGATTATACAGAGGTGAGGACAATCGAAATAAAACAACTAATTACATTTAAAACAGCTGCAGAAAATTTAAATTTTACATATACAGCTAAAATTTTGAACTTTGCTCAATCAAGCGTTACCGCTCAAATAAAAGCTCTTGAGAATGAACTTGAAACGCCTTTATTTGAACGTTTAGGGAAGCGCTTGGTTTTAACAGAGGCAGGTAGAGAATTTAAAAGGTACGCCGATAAAATGATTCAACTGACTAAGGAAGCAAAAAACGCTGTAAGTGGAGTGGAGGAACCTGCGGGTACGCTTATTATTGGATCTTCTGAAAGCCAGTGCACGTATAGATTGCCTCCAATATTAAAAGAGTTTAAGGATCAATTTCCAAAGGTTAAAATGATTTTTAAACCCATTTACTCTCAAGAACAAACGAGAGCGCAGCTACTAGATGGAACTCTTGATATTGCCTTTACATTGGAGCCTATTCAGCATCAGGATGCAAATCTACATACGCAATGTCTTGTTGCAGAAAACTTAAAAATTATAGCTTCTCCTCAGCATCCTTTAGCTGATAAAGCGGAAATCTACTTAGAAGACCTTGAGAATGAGACTCTTTTGTATACTGAGTCGGGGTGTTCATATCGGGTAGTATTGGAAAACTTGTTTCGTGAGGCGGGTATTTGTACATCAACTAAATTTGAATTTGTAAGTGTGGAAGCTATTAAGCAATGCGTCATGCTAGATTTAGGTATTGCCATATTGCCCGAAGTAGTAGTAAAAGGAGAGCTTGAGAAAGGCATATTAAAAGAATTGGCTTGTACTAAAGTTGATACGCCTCTTTATACACAAATGTTTTGGCATAAAGATAAATTTATGTCTCTTCCTTTGCAGTCTTTTATTCAATTAGCTTGTAATACCTTTGGGTTAAATTATAAGGGGATTGAAAGTAAGAATCTCTAGGTACATTATGCTGACTAAAGACTTATAAAGGGTATATAAAATAATTTCAAATTATTTTTAATAAGATAAGAGGTGAAGGAAATCTTCATTCCTTCACTAATATATAGATGAACCTTAATAAACTAGATTTTAATTGGTGAAATCTGAGTTAGGAGTTGATCTGATTTGGAAATGAGAGTAAATCAAATTGAACTAAATGGTTTAATATTTCAATATCGAGAGGCGGGTGAAGCTTCGGCACCCGCCATTATTGCACTTCACGCTTTGGGAATGAGTGCAGAGTCTTGGGATGAAGTAGCAGCTGTATTAGGGAAGGAATATTGGTTTTTAGCTTTAGATCAGCGAGGACACGGTGGAAGTGAGAGAACCGGCACCTATACGTTTGAACTTATGTGCGATGACTTACTTCAGTTTGTAAATGCGATGAATTTGGAGAGCTTTACGTTGATTGGGCATTCTATGGGTGGTACGGTGTCCTATCTTTTTTCTGAAACATTTCCAGAAAGGGTAGATCAATTGATTGTTGAAGACACTCCTCCACCTTTTACAGGAGAAAAGTTCGAAATTCCTGCCAAACCGCCTGGTTCTTTACCGTTTGACTGGGAGGTTGTACCTTCAATTCTTCAACAGTTAAACAACCCCAATCCTAAATGGTGGGGAAGTCTTACAGAGATAATTGCACCTACTCTCATCATAGGAGGAGGATCCAGCCATATTCCTCAAGATCAATTGCAGGAAGTTTCTAAGCGTATTCCAAATTGTAAATTAGTAACGATAGAAGGGGCTGGGCATGAGGTGCATGCAGGAAACTTATCCGCTTTTTTAACTGCTGTGAAAAGCTTCCTTGCTTCGTGACTTTCTGGAGCTTTTATTTAATTTTAAAGTTTGGTTAAGTAAATAATATGGTAAAAGTTATTAAACTTTTACAGAAAGGGAGACTATACGTTAGTCTCCCTTTTAATCTAGAGATATGTTAATATGTAGATTATATGTAATAAAATTCATAATAAAATATTATTTATGAAGGATAAATAAATGCCTTTTGATAGTAGTAGGGAATGCTATAACTTGTTAAATGAGCATTTGTGAAAGGAGGAAAGTTTCTTGTTAAGATTTATAGAAAAAGGTTTTCTCTATGGGCTTATCTTAGGAGGAACATTAGGTTTCTTTGTGATTCCATATAAAGAAGTCCAATCAGTCGGTGATGCTGTAACAGAAACAACCTATTTAAAACTTATTGATTTTATTATTCATCTAATTCGTTTTAGTGTAGTTATAGCTGTACTGGGAGCGGTAATAGGTTTCTTTCTTTATAGAAAAAAGAGTTTGGAGTGATTCACCCAAGCTTTTTTCTACTGGTGATTAAGTACATTATGGTAGCTGCTAGTTAAATGGTGCCATATAAACATATATTTAGTTTACGGAGGACCAAATTGAAAAAACGTTTTAGTCAATATTCACTGTGGTTATCGTTGCTTGGGATAGTTGTTGGTGTTGGACAATACCTTACACCCATACATAGCCCCAATATTTTGTATGTATGTATTACTGTTTATTTGATAGGATTCTCATGTGGAATAATAGCTTTTGGAAAACAAGAAAAAGGGTTGATGAAATATTTTAGTTTAATCTCTTTTGTAGTAATCCCAATATTTATTATGGCGAGCTTTTTATTTTTTGCAATGAATTTTGGTGAAAAATAAAAGAAGGTAGTTATAATAAATATTTTTATGTTAAAATTTGTATGTGAGATGTAAAAACACAATTCGGTTGGTAGTCCGGATGCATTGATATGTATTAATGTCAGTAACCTTCCCCTCCTCGGGATGTCCATCATTTCATAGTATGTTTAGAGGAGGGAATCGTTATGTCACTAACGATTTACCATGATGGTCAGTTTTGGGTAGGAATTATTGAAGTTGTAGAAGGCGGTAAATTAAAAGTATTTCGCTATGTATTTGGAGCAGAACCAAAAGATACAGAGATATTAGACTTTATTTATTACAGATTGCTAGATGTGATTAATCAATCGTTTCATTCAGGTCTTGATGTAAAAAGAAAATCTAACAAAAAGGTAAATCCAAAACGTTTACAGCGCCAAGTAGCAAAAGAAATAAATAAAATTGGTATTTCAACTAAAGCTCAAGAGGCTATGAAGCAAGAGTACGAAGAAAAGAAAAAAAGTAGAAAAAAGAAAGCTAAGCAATACCGTGAAGAACTAAAGGAACAAAAGTATTTGATGAAGAAACTAAAGGCGAAAGCTAGACACAAAGGTAAATAGAGAGGCTGGGACAAAAGTATTTTAGACGAAGTGAAAAACGAACTATTGATCAAGATGTTTGATTAGTGGTTCGTTTTCTTTGTTAGGGTAAACGTAGGTTTCATGTGTGTAGGTCTTTCTAGCAGTTGATTGGAGGGCAAGGCGAAGACTCCTGCCGGAAAAGTGGAACAGGTGAGACCCCATAGGAGCGTATGCGACGAGGAGGCTCAGCGGCCGCCCGCGGAAAGCGAAGTCTCGCACGGAAATCAACTGCAGTGTCACAAACGGTTCAGCTCATGTATCCTATTTGTTCGTCTTTAGATTGGATTCATTTAGTTATGTCTCAACCTCTTATTCTTTTACTATAGGAACATTATCAAAAAAATGTTCTCGAATAGCTGCCGTTTTAACTGTTTTATTTATCTTTTCTTTATTATCATCTATAAATTGTTGCGTTTTTTCTTTATCAAATAACTCATTGCTACTTGGTAAAGTTTGAATGTTTGTGGAAATAAACTGTTCCATTTCTTCTCTAGACACTGAAAATTTTTAATTGTCTACTCTAAAGCTGTAACCTTCAGCATTAGGCACTAATATTGTTAAATAAATAGCATTGTAAAGAAAATTTTTCTCTAATGTATTCTTACCGTCAAACCAATATTTTAACATTTCATCTTCTGATAAAGAGCCCGCTTTAGTACCATAAATTATTTTTGGTGTTTTATTATGTAAATCAATTTCTTTAAATGTTTCTCCTTCAGGCAATGCTCTTACGATAGCTACCACGTTAGAATTATCTCCAACATAAGTTCCGCTATGCTCTTTAAGCTCTTTTACATCAACAGTGTTAATGCTTGTGACTTCTTCTTTTGAAGAACAGCCGGTTATACCTACAAGGATTAATAAGATTAAACAAAAAAACATCTTAAAATACTCCATAAAAAACTCCATTTTATTACTAAAATACCCTTATATGGATATTTCACGAATTATCAGTGTATCGTAAATATGATGTTTTGAAAAGATGTAGGTACTTTCATACAAAATACCCTTGCTATAGGAGACGTTTTGTCTACTGTAAGTAGAAGGAAGGAACTTTGAAACATGAAAAGACCCCAAAGCTTTCTTAAAAAAGCGCTTTGAAGTCTTCATGTCTCATGTTTTGCTAATCCCTACAATTGATTCGATAATTTGTGCCCAGTCCTCACTATGAACTTCATGTCCTGTACCATCAAGAGCTATTAATTTAGCATGAGAAATACCTTTTGCAAGAGCAAGCCCATGTTCGTATGGCAGTGCCGGATCTTCTGTCCCATGAATAATCAGTGTAGGTATAGTAATTTCACTGAATCTGTCATAATATTGGCCTCCTCCTTGAAGCAAAGCATGGTTAAATCTACTCGGCAGCTGTTTGGCGCGGGCAGCTTCTCTTTCTGCTAGCTTATACATTCTTTCCTCTTCATAAGGTTTTGTCCCACTTAAAATTTTCCATCCACCTGCAAGGTAGGGAACGGTTGCCTCTTGATTTGACCAGTCTATGGAAGTGCTCTTCGTGTGGTAATCAAGTATATGCTGATCCATTGGGGGCAATTTTTCCGCCTCCGTTCCAAATACGCTTGATGCAATTAAAGTAAGGGAGTCTATGCGATCCGGATATCTAAGAGCAAGGATTTGTCCTATCATCCCTCCCAAAGACATTCCAACAATATGAGCTTTTTCTATAGAGTAAGCATCTAAAACACCAATTGCATCGTCAGCCATATCCGTTATTGTATAGTTAGAAGTACCGGGTGGATAAGTGGTAGACCGACCTAAATCACGATGGTCGTAACGAATAACAAATCTCTCCCGTTCAGCGAGGCGAAGACAGAAGTCTTCATCCCACCAATCTAATGAGGACATTGCTCCCATTATTAAAAGTACAGCAGGGTTTTTGGGGTTTCCAAAACTTTCTGTACAAATCTCAACGTTATCAATTTTTATTATCTCTTCATTCATTTGTGTACCTCCTTTTAAGTGTTAGAGAAATGAAAAGCAGTCCTTTATTCAGTTCTCTAAAATGAGGATATTTCCTTTTGAAATTTTATTTAGGAAATCCATTATTTTGCCTATCTCTTTACCTTTTTACTAAAAAGTAAAATATAACGTTCTTGAAAATGTAACTAAGGGAAGAGCCTAAACTTGTTGGAGACCAGAGAGATTCAGCGTTTGCTGTCTGTAACATGTTGATAAGGCAGGAAAGTTGAATGCACGTATGGAAAACTACTTATGTGAGGTGAAACAAGAATGAATGATTACTATGGAGAGCTCTGCACAAGGTTGTACGAGATTGATAAATCTTTTGCAAATAGAAAAGAGCTGGAGTTTTATCTTTCTTTTGTAAAAGACCAAAATATGAAAGTGTTAGAACCAATGTGTGGTAATGGTAGAATGCTTATTCCATTTATGCAAAAAGGAATCGATATTGAAGGGTTCGATGTTTCTAAGGATATGCTTAAATCATGTGTGGAAAAAGCTGAAAGAATGAACCACAAACCTAATGTATGGTATCAAGACATTGGGAATTTTAAGAGCAGCAAAAAGTAGGATCTTATTATGATACCTTTCGGCTCCTTTTCGCTGTTAGCTGATAATGTAGCTGCTAAGAGTCTTCAAAACATGAAAGCAGTTTTAAAAGAGGACGGGAAAATACTTTTAACTATTATAAAGAAAAAAAATGAAATTGAAGAACTAGTAGATTGGACTGAAACGAATAGAGTATCTTTTAATAAAGAAATCATCGTCGTTTACAAAAAAAGCTTCTACGATAAAAGAACTAGCTCTTTGAATACTAAGATAAGATATGAATTGCTTCAAGGAAATAAAACAAAAAAGGTGGAGATAATGGATTTTCCTCTTCGACTTTATGGCTCAGAAGAATTTGAAAGTATCCTTAATTCTAATGGGTTTAACAACCTCACTGTTCATGAAGTAAAAGATGGCTACGGAGAAGGCATCTCATTTTTTGTCTATGAGTGCCGAATATAGACATTGTAATGCCTTTTAAACTTTAATTACATTTTTTCATTCATTACAACTTGATAGATTAATATACATATACAGGATTGCTGAATTCGTGTGCTATGGGTGAGCATATGAATTCAGCGTTCCCATGAGGAGATGCTTTATGAAGCGGTTAATAAATAAAATTGCGATTGTTACTGGTGCTAGTCGGGCAAAAGGTATTGGTACTGAAATATGCAGGGAATTAGCTAGAGAAGGCGCAGATATTTTTTT
>Ga0209795_10002098_pt1 | contig 11440 bp, 7 predicted proteins | sample AgamicOrMarz_FD_187166 | JGI IMG/M metagenome (GOLD analysis project Ga0209795, IMG submission 187166) | Agave microbial communities from Guanajuato, Mexico - Or.Ma.rz (SPAdes) (version 2) | ecosystem: Host-associated > Plants > Phyllosphere > Phylloplane/Leaf | place: Guanajuato, Mexico...
CCGACGAAGAATTTGCACTGATTGAAAACATTCTTGGGCGTACACCAAACTATACCGAAACAGGTCTTTTCTCGGTCATGTGGTCGGAACATTGCAGTTATAAAAATTCAAAACCTATTCTAAAAAAATTCCCTATTACAGGTGAACGGGTACTTCAAGGACCAGGGGAAGGCGCAGGGATCGTCGATATCGGTGACGAGCAGGCGGTTGTTTTTAAGATTGAGAGTCATAATCATCCATCCGCAATTGAGCCTTACCAAGGTGCAGCAACAGGTGTAGGCGGCATTATCCGTGATGTTTTCTCGATGGGAGCCCGTCCAATTGCAATGTTGAACTCACTGCGTTTTGGGGAACTAGATTCGGCCCGCGTACGCTATTTATTCAAAGAGGTTGTTGCTGGGATTGCCGGCTATGGTAACTGTATCGGTATTCCGACGGTTGGTGGAGAGATTCAGTTTGATCCATGCTATGAAGGAAATCCACTAGTTAACGCGATGTGTGTTGGACTCATTGACCATAAGGACATTAAAAAAGGCCAGGCACACGGTGAGGGCAATACGGTTATGTACGTAGGAGCAAAAACAGGACGCGACGGAATTCATGGTGCCACTTTTGCTTCTGAAGAATTAACGGAACAATCTAATGAGGACCGTCCAGCCGTTCAGGTTGGTGACCCATTTATGGAAAAGCTTCTGTTAGAAGCATGTCTAGAATTGATTCATTCTGATGCGCTAGTTGGTATTCAAGATATGGGTGCAGCAGGACTTATCAGTTCGTCTGCGGAAATGGCCAGCAAAGCTGGAATGGGACTTGAGATGAATTTGGACTTAGTTCCACAGCGGGAAACAGGCATGACTGCTTACGAAATGATGCTGTCTGAATCCCAAGAACGTATGTTAATTGTTGTTAAAAAAGGCAGAGAGCAAGAAATCGTTGATCTTTTTGAAAAATACGGATTAGAAGCAGTAGGTATTGGAACTGTAACTAGCGATAAACAGGTTCGCCTTTTCCATAAAGGAGAGATCGTGGCAGATGTTCCAGCTGATGCATTAGCGGAAGATGCACCGGTTTATCACAAGCCATCTAAAGAACCAAGCTATTTCGCAGAATTCCAAGCAATGGAAAATGAAGTTCCTCAAGTGGACGATTTGAAAGAAACATTAGTAAGTCTTTTAAGCCAGTCAACAGTAGCTAGCAAGGAATGGGTTTATGAGCAGTATGACTATATGGTACGTACCAATACAGTTGTTGCTCCAGGATCAGATGCAGCAGTTGTAAGAATCCGCGGCACACGAAAAGCACTGGCGATGACAACGGATTGTAATTCACGTTATGTCTATTTGGATCCGGAAGTAGGCGGGAAAATTGCCGTAGCTGAAGCAGCACGTAATATTGTATGTTCTGGTGCAGAGCCTTTAGCGATTACAGATAACCTAAATTTTGGTAACCCAGAAAAGCCAGAAGTGTTCTGGCAGATTGAAAAAGCTGCCGATGGCATGAGCGAAGCCTGCCGTGTCCTTGAGACACCAGTTATCGGAGGAAACGTTTCTTTATATAACGAAACTAGTGGAACCGCGATCTATCCAACACCTGTAGTAGGGATGGTTGGTTTAGTAACGGATCTTGACCATATTACAACACAGCATTTCAAACAAAACGGCGACCTTATTTATCTAGTAGGGGAAACGAAAGACGAATTCGGCGGCAGTGAGCTTCAAAAGCTTCTGAACGGACGTGTATTCGGAAAGGCTCCTGAACTAGATGTAACAGTGGAAAAGGATAGACAAAATCAAGTGCTTGCGGCAATCCGCACAGGAGTCGTGCAATCTGCTCATGACCTATCTGAAGGTGGTTTAGCGGTTGCGCTAGCTGAAAGTCTTTTCGCAAATGAAAAGCTGGGAGCAGAAGTATCGATTGCAGGAAATTCAGTCTCTGCTTTATTCAGTGAGACTCAATCACGTTTCTTATTGACTGTAAAACCAGAACATAAAGATGAGTTTGAAAGATTAGTAGAAGCAGTGCAGATTGGTACTGTCACTGAAACCTCAACATTGGAAATCAAAAATGCTGATGCATCTGTACTTAAAGCATCGGTGGCAGAACTGAAGGCTGCCTGGAAAGGAGCAATCCCATGCTGCCTGAAATAAAGGGATTAAACGAAGAGTGCGGTATCTTTGGAGTCTTTGGACACCAGGATGCTGCACAGTTAACCTATTACGGACTTCATAGCTTGCAGCACCGCGGCCAAGAAGGAACCGGCATTGTTGTTTCCGATGGAAAAAAGCTTACAGGTGTAAAAGGCGAAGGGCTAGTATCGGAAATTTTTACTACTGAAGCAATGAAGGACTTAGAAGGCAGTGCTGCCATCGGTCACGTTCGTTATGCTACGGCAGGCGGCGGAGGCTACGAAAACGTCCAGCCGCTCCTATTTCATTCGCAAACCGGAAGTCTTGCGCTTGCCCATAATGGTAATCTTGTTAATGCTAATTCCCTGAAGTACCAGCTTGAATCCCAGGGAAGTATTTTTCAAACAAGCTCTGATACAGAGGTTTTGGCTCATCTTATTAGAAGAAGCGGTTATCCTCATTTGAAGGATCAAGTAAAAAACGCTTTATCGATGTTAAAGGGTGCTTATGCGTATTTAATCATGACAGAAACAGAGCTTATGGTTGCTCTTGATCCACATGGTTTACGTCCTCTGTCCCTTGGCTGCCTTGGGGATGCTTATGTTGTGGCATCAGAAACCTGTGCCTTTGATGTAATTGGCGTTGAATATATCCGTGATATTATGCCGGGTGAACTTTTAATTATTAATGAAAATGGTTTAACATCTGAGCGGTTTGCCATCAGTACCACAAAAGCGATTTGTACGATGGAATATATTTATTTTTCAAGACCTGATAGTAACATCCAAGGAATCAATGTTCATACAGCCCGTAAAAATATGGGGAAACAATTAGCAGTGGAAGCACCATTTGAAGCGGATGTTGTGACCGGGGTTCCTGATTCTAGTATTTCAGCAGCCATCGGCTATGCAGAAGCAACAGGGATTCCGTATGAAATGGGATTAATTAAAAATAAATATGTCGGCAGAACCTTTATCCAGCCGTCGCAATCACTTCGGGAGCAAGGGGTAAAAATGAAGCTTTCCGCGGTCCGCGGTGTTGTTGAAGGAAAGCGTGTTGTCATGGTGGATGACTCAATTGTACGCGGAACAACGAGCAGACGAATTGTGAACCTGTTGAAGGAAGCCGGAGCAACAGAGGTTCATGTTGTGATCAGTTCACCACCGATTAAAAATCCATGTTTTTATGGTATTGACACATCGACAAAAGAGGAATTAATTGCCTCTGATAAAAGCGTTGAGCAAATTAGAGAATTGATTGGTGCAGATTCATTAACCTTTATTAGTGTCGAAGGGATGATGAAGGCACTTGGCCAGGAAGGAACGAATGGCTATTGCCTCGGTTGCTTCACTGGGAATTATCCAACTGAGATTTATCCTGATACATTACAATACTATTATCAAAAATAAGGTGGGGAACAGCATGGCTAAAGCATATGAAGAGGCTGGCGTAAATATTGAAGCGGGCTATGAGGCTGTTTCACGAATGAAAAAGCATGTCCAAAGAACAGCTCGGGCCGGTGTTATTGGCGGATTGGGCGGTTTTGGCGGCATGTTTGATTTATCATCACTGCAATTAAAGGAGCCGGTATTGGTGTCAGGCACCGATGGAGTGGGCACGAAGCTGATGATTGCGTTTTGGATGGATAAACATGATACGATTGGGATTGATGCAGTGGCTATGTGTGTGAACGATATCGTTGTTCAAGGGGCAGAGCCATTGTTCTTTTTAGATTATATTGCGTGTGGAAAAGCCGAGCCTGAAAAAATCGAGGCCATTGTAAAAGGTATTTCCGACGGCTGCGAGCAGGCTGGATGTGCGCTGATTGGCGGCGAAACAGCTGAAATGCCGGGCTTATACAGCCAAAACGAGTACGATCTTGCGGGATTTACGGTTGGAGCTTGTGAAAAATCACAGTTAATTACAGGTGAAACCATCCAGGCTGGAGATGTTCTGATTGGTTTAGCTTCAAGCGGTATTCATAGTAATGGTTATTCCCTTGTACGTAAAGTTTTTAATAATTGGTCATTGCTAGATTTTGTTGATGAGCTCGGCTGTACACTAGGTGAAGAGTTATTAAAACCTACGAAAATTTACGTTAAACCAATTCTTTCAGCATTGAAAAAGTTCCCGTTAAAAGGTATGGCCCATATTACCGGAGGCGGTTTTATCGAAAACATCCCCCGGATGCTGCCTGAGGGTCTTGGGGCAAAGATAGATGAAAAAAGCTGGCCGATTCCACCAGTGTTTCAATTGATTTCTTCTCATGGGCAAGTTGACTATGCGGAGATGTATAATATTTTTAACATGGGCGTTGGAATGGTCATCGCAGTAGATCGTGAAATTGCCTCCGATGTGCTTCAGCATTTCGAACAGTGCGGTGAAGAAGCGTATCAAATCGGTGTTGTGACGGATCAGGCTGGGATTGAGATTAAGGGCCAAGGTGGACGGCTATGAAAAAAATAGCAGTGTTTGCCTCTGGTAATGGGAGTAATTTCCAAGCTATCATCGATGTAGTCAAGTCAGGCGAACTAGAGACGGAAATTTCCCTGTTAGTCTGTGACAAACCAGGTGCCTATGCGGTAGATCGTGCCAATGCAGCGAAAATCCCAAGCTTTATTTTCCAAGCAAAGGACTATACTAGTAAGGAAGCATATGAGCAAGCCATTTTAACAGAATTAAAGAGATATGATGTGGATTTCATTGTTCTTGCAGGATACATGCGCTTGATAGGCTCAACCTTGCTAGGTGCCTATCAAGGCCGGATCGTCAATATTCATCCATCACTGCTTCCAGCTTTTCCAGGTAAAGATGCAATCGGTCAGGCGCTGGCAGCCAAAGCAATGTGGAGCGGGGTCACCATTCATTATGTGGATGAAGGGATGGATACGGGTCCCATTATTATTCAAGAACGTGTAAGATTGGAAGAAAATGAAACAAGAGACAGCCTGCAAAAGAAAATACAGCAAATCGAACACAAACTATATCCAGAGATACTTCAAATGCTATTAACACAAGGAGATGTAATCAATGTCACAAAAGCGCGCGCTAATTAGTGTATCTGATAAAAATGGAATTACCGACTTTGCGAAAGAACTAGTAAGCCTAGGGTTTGAATTGATCTCAACCGGCGGTACAAAAAAGGCTCTTCAAGAGAAGGGAATCCCTGTACTTAGTGTTAGTGATGTAACAGGTTTTCCGGAAATTTTAGAAGGCCGTGTAAAAACATTAAATCCATTTATCCATGGCGGCTTACTTTCTAAGCATGATAATCCTGATCATTTAAAACAGCTAGACGAGCATGGAATTCAGCCTATTCAACTAGTTTGCGTCAATCTTTATCCATTCCAGCAAACAATCGCAAAACCAGATGTTACGGTAGCAGATGCGATTGAAAACATTGATATTGGCGGTCCGTCTATGCTGCGCGCTTCAGCTAAAAACCATCAATATTTAACGGTTGTCGTTGATCCTGCAGATTATGCAACGGTTATTGAGGAGTTTAAAGCAGACGGTACAACGACGCTTGAAACAAGAAGAAAGCTTGCAGCGAAGGTATTCCGTCATACAGCCGCTTATGATGCTTTAATAGCTGAATACATGACAAACCTTGCACAAGAAGAAACACCTGAAACCTTAACGGTTACATATGACCTTAAGCAGACACTTCGTTACGGAGAAAATCCGCATCAGAAAGCTGCTTTTTACAGAAAGCCGTTAGGTTCAACTTTCTCAATTGCCAATGCCGTTCAGCTTCATGGAAAAGAACTTTCATACAACAATATCAATGATGCTGATGCTGCTTTGCAAATCGTAAAAGAATTCTCAGAACCTGCAGCTGTAGCGGTTAAGCATATGAATCCATGTGGTGTTGGAACTGGTCAAACCGGCTTTGAAGCATTTACAAAAGCATTTGCAGCTGATCCTGTTTCCATTTTTGGCGGCATTATTGCCTTTAACCGTGAAGTAGACGCTGAAACAGCAGGTAAGCTTCATGAAATTTTCTTAGAAATTATCATTGCGCCATCTTTCTCAGAGGAAGCATTAGCGATTTTAACAGGAAAAAAGAATCTTCGTCTGTTAACGATTCCGTTTAATGATGTAAAGAAACCTGAGTTGAAAATGACGACAATTGAAGGCGGATTACTTGTTCAAGAACAAGACCGTTATTCATTAGAGGATGCTACGATCACTGTTCCAACAAAGAGACAACCAACTGAAGAAGAGTGGGAAGCTCTAAAACTTGGCTGGAAAGTGGTTAAACACGTAAAATCCAATGCCATTGTTGTTTCAAGTAAAGACATGACGCTTGGGGTTGGCGCGGGTCAAATGAACCGCGTTGGTTCGGCGGAGATTGCTCTTAAGCAGGCGGGTGAAAAAGCAGAAGGAGCGGCCCTTGCGTCTGATGCCTTCTTCCCAATGAATGATACCGTTGAAGTGGCAGCAAAAGCAGGAATTACTGCCATTATTCAGCCTGGTGGATCGATTAAGGATGCTGATTCGATTAAAAAAGCAGACGAATACGGAATCGCCATGGTGTTTACGGGCGTTAGACACTTTAAACATTAAAATGAGGTGTAATGGATGAAGGTACTAATCATTGGCCGTGGTGGACGCGAGCATGCGATCTGCCGAAAGGTCAGCGAAAGCACGTTGGTTGAACAGGTATTTGTTGCTCCAGGTAACGCTGGAATGGTAGATGTGGCGGAATTGATTGCGCTTGAGGAATCACAGCATGATGAGCTTATTGCCTTTGCGAAAGAGCAAGAGGTAGGCTTAACGGTTATCGGACCGGAAGTTCCTTTACTTGAAGGGCTATCCGATAAATTTGAGGCAGCTGGTTTGGCTGTGTTCGGACCGCGGAAGGCAGCAGCAGAGATTGAGGGAAGCAAGTCCTTTGCTAAGGATTTAATGAAAAAATATCATATTCCTACTGCAGATTATGCTGTTTTTACCTCGATTGATGAGGCGCGTAATTATATCCAGGAAAAAGGCGCTCCGATTGTGATTAAAGCAGACGGGTTGGCTGCAGGAAAAGGTGTCACGGTTGCCATGACTTTAGAGGAAGCTCTAGCGAGTGTGGAAGAGATGCTCGTTGGTGCGAAATTTGGAGCGGCTTCTTCAAGTGTTGTGATTGAAGAGTTTTTAGACGGCGAGGAATTTTCGTTGATGGCTTTCGTAAATGGGGAAGTAGTCATCCCGCTTGAAATCGCTCAGGATCATAAACGCGCGTATGATGGCGACCAAGGTCCAAATACTGGTGGAATGGGTGCTTACTCTCCGGTTCCGCAAATCGGTGAGGACACGGTAGCAACTGCTGTTGAGACGGTTTTGATTCCAGCAGCAAAAGCAATGGTTCAAGAGGGACGCAGTTTCTGTGGGATTTTATATGCTGGGTTGATCAAAACGGCAGCAGGCCCAAAGGTAATTGAGTTTAATGCCCGTTTCGGAGACCCGGAAACACAGGTTATTTTACCAAGGCTGCAATCTGATTTGGTTCAGGTTATCTTAGCTCTTTTGAATGGCGAGCGACCAGAACTTGAATGGGACCCACAGGCAATGGTTGGTGTAGTGGTTGCGGCAAAAGGGTATCCTGGGGACTACGAAAAGGGCGCTGTACTTAAGGGACTAGCAGATTTTTCTGAGGAAGTTTATACCTTCCATGCGGGTACGGTTCAAAATGACGCAGGTGAGTTTTTGACAGCAGGCGGCCGGGTGCTTCTTGTTGGGGGCAAGGCTGAGACTCTTGCTGATGCACAAGCGAAGGTTTATGTGGAGTTAGAGAAATTGGATTGTGATGGCGCCTTTTATCGCAGGGATATTGGTGCGAAGGCGATTGTATCGGTGGTTCGTTAAATTTTGATGGAATAGGGAATGTCCGCATGAAAGGTTCATGCGGACATTTGTCATGGCATTGACCCTTAAGGTAATCGTAATGCTTTTAGGAAATTGAATAGATGAATCATTGCCCTAAAAGAAGAAAACAAGACACTATTAGGTAAATAAAGGTAAGTAAAATAACCAAAAACGATAAAAAGAGCTCTCGAGGTCAATGAATTGACCCCGAAAGCTCCCAATGAAGTTCAAGTCGGATTATAAGGCACATCCAAATCCGCTAACCCTTCCGTCTCATCCGTCCGATCAGTCGCATTCTGATGCTCTTTCACCATATCCGACCACCGTTCACATAAAGCAGTCACAGGACAATAGCGGACAATTCCCTCAGCAACCTTCATCGCGCCACAGAAAGCAGCCAACAGATAAGAATCCCTCCAAGGGCGCTTGACCATCTTTGAAGTGCTCCAAGCCACAATCGTTAATCCAAAAGTAATCCGAATTAATGCATTCAAAATCCCAATGTTTGGTGTAATTTTCAACCTGTTCACTCCTTCACAACATTTTTACAATTTTTATCAATACTTTACTGCTTTAAAAAGTAAAATATGTTAAGATAAGTATCAAAGAACTTTTGTAAGGGCTTTCTTTATTGTTAAATCAACTTATTATTATTATATAGATAGTTTTTTAGAGGAGGGACATGGTATGCTGGAACAACGCTACCGCTGGAAAAACAAACAATTACGCATGCATGTATCCGTTTTAGAAGGGAAAACATCCCCAACAATATTATTGAAAAATGCACTGTACTTAAATCAGATCTTTCGCCAATGGATGAGAGCGAACATCTGGATTTATGAAGACCGCATTGTTTATGTTGGCGATAATATGCCTTCTTATATCGAAGACTGTGAAATCATTGATTGCACCAATGAAATCATTGTACCAGGATACATTGAACCACATGCACATCCATTTCAATTATATAATCCCCTGACATTAGCCGCCTATGCATCCCAATTTGGAACGACGACGCTAATTAATGATAATATGGCGCTAATTTTACATTTAGAAAAAAGGGAAGCGTTTTCATTGCTTAGGGATCTTCGCTCAATTCCAACTTCCATGTATTGGTGGGGCAGGTTTGATTCACAAACCGAATTAATGAATGAAGAAGAGATTTTTTCACATAGTAATGTAAAGGCCTGGCTTGAGCACGATGCAGTCCTTCAAGGCGGCGAATTAACAGGCTGGCCAAAACTCCTTGATGGCGATGATATGATGCTTCATTGGATTCAGGAAGCCAAACGGATGCGTAAGCAAATCGAAGGACATTTTCCTGGTGCTTCCGAAAAAACATTAGCAAAAATGATGCTGCTAGGAGCCGATAGTGACCATGAGGCCATGACCGGTGAAGAAGTTTACAGCAGGCTTATGCAAGGCTATATGGTTTCATTACGCTATTCATCGATTCGGCCTGACCTTCCAGAGATCTTAGATGACATGAAACGGTTAGGAATCGAGGCCTATGACCGGCTCATGTTTAATACAGATGGTTCCTCCTCCACTTTTTACGAGCAAGGGATTATTGACCAAATGATTCGAATTTCGATCGAAAAGGGAGTTCCCGTTATAGATGCCTATAATATGGCAACCGTAAATATTGCACGATACTATAAAATTGAACATCTTCATGGGGCGATTGCAACCGGACGTATAGCCAATATTAACTTCCTATCAAGTATTGAAAATCCAACACCGGTCTCTGTTTTAGCCAAAGGTAAATGGGTAAAGCGTGACGGTGTTAAAGTGGAAGGAATGTATGGTGAAATTAGCTGGAATGAATATGGATTTAAGCCAATGGAAATGGATTGGCAGTTATCGCTTGACGACCTGCAATTTTCCATGCCGTTCGGAATCAAGATGGAGAACTCCGTCATCATGAAACCTTATTCCATCTCAATAGATGCTTCAGCAGACCAACTGCCAGAAGAGTCAGATGAATGTTATTTTATGCTGGTTGACCGTTATGGGAAATGGAGAATAAACACGCTTTTAAAGGGATTTGCAACAAACCTATCAGCTCTTGCCAGCTCTTATTCTAATACCGGAGATATTATTTTAATTGGAAAAAACAGGCATGATATCATAAACGCTTTTAATAGAATGAAAGAATTAGGCGGGGGAATTGTGATGATGGAGGACGGTCAAGTAGTTTGTGAAGTACCTCTAAACTTAAGTGGAATCATGTCTAGCATTCCCATTGAAAAATTAATAGAACAAGAGAAAACATTATTAAAAGAATTGAAAGAACGCGGCTATAAATTTTCAGATCCGATATATAGTCTTGCCTTTTTCTCAGCTACACATTTACCATACATTCGAATCACCCAGCAAGGAATGTATGATGTTATGAACAAATCAGTACTCTTTCCGTCTATAATGCGTTAAACTGTAAGTAAGTAAAGAGTTAAAGCGTGAAAGTGATTTCGGAAAATGGATAAAATAGGGGTGTTCATTTAATGAAAAAATGGGCTGTTGCCGTGGCAGCTTTCCTTGTACTACTTTCAGGGTGTTCCAGTAAGGAAACGGTAAAAAGACCTGTTAAGGAACAAAAACCGGATACGAAACATGAGAATAAACCAGAAGATGTGGCAAAAGCCGACCCTTATTTTTATCCGTTAACAGGTATTGGTACTAATACGAAACCAGATCAACGTGCTGTTGCTGTTATGGTCAATAATCATCCAAAAGCAAGACCCCAATCAGGGCTGAACAAAGCTGACATTGTTTACGAGGTTCTGGCTGAGGGTGATATTACCCGTTTCCTGGCTGTGTTTCAAAGTGAGAGACCAACAAATATTGGCCCTGTAAGAAGTGCTCGTGATTATTATATTAATCTGGCCAAAGGTTTAAATGCTCTCTACATTGCACATGGGTACAGTCCAGAGGCCAAACAATTACTCGAAAGTAACTATGTAGATAATTTAAACGGGATGGTATATGATGGTACATTATTTAAGCGATCTAGCTCGAGAAAACCGCCTCATAACTCCTATATCACTTATGACAACATTTTAAAAGGTGCTGCACAAAAAGGATATACGATGAAAAGCAGTCCGCCTGCTTTCACTTTTTACTCAGTGGAAGAAAGCAAAAAAATAACGGGGCAAGCGGCAAAGTCAGTCAGCATCACTTATTCAAAGACAGGAACTTTTAATTCAAAATTTGAGTTTGATCAAACACTCGGAAAATATAAGCGTTTCTCCGCCGGGGAGCAAACCGTAGATTTGGAAACAGGTGACCCGATATTACTTAACAATGTTTTCATAATAGAAGCGGTGCACAAGCTCATTGATTCATATGGTCTAAGAGATATTGACCTAGAGTCAGGGGGGAAAGCCTATTTGCTCCAAATGGGCAAAGTGAACGAGGTAGAATGGGCTAATAAGGATGGAAGAATTGTTCCGATAAAA
>Ga0209795_10002100_pt1 | contig 11430 bp, 11 predicted proteins | sample AgamicOrMarz_FD_187166 | JGI IMG/M metagenome (GOLD analysis project Ga0209795, IMG submission 187166) | Agave microbial communities from Guanajuato, Mexico - Or.Ma.rz (SPAdes) (version 2) | ecosystem: Host-associated > Plants > Phyllosphere > Phylloplane/Leaf | place: Guanajuato, Mexico...
TCGCTGAAAGGGCAGATTAAGGGCAAAAAACTGGATGCGGCGGCGAATTTCTTCGGCATCAGCACACCGTTACGCGGCTCATCTTTCGACGTGAATTATGATTTGCACTGGCGTGCGCAACCCTGGAAGCCAGAGGAAGCCTCACTGAACGGCATCCTCAGAACCTACTTTGGTAAGGGGGAAATCGCCGACGTCAGCACGGGGCATGCCGGGCAGATTTTACGTCTTCTGAGCTTTGACGCGCTGCTGCGTAAGCTGCGCTTTGACTTCAGTGATACCTTCCGCGAAGGGTTTTACTACGATTCCATTCGCAGTACGGCATGGATTAAAGATGGCGTCATGCATACTGACGATACGCTGGTTGACGGCCTCGAAGCGGATATAGCGATGAAGGGTTCGGTGAACCTGGTGCGACGTGAACTGGATATGGAAGCGGTCGTCGCCCCGGAAATTTCGGCAACGGTTGGCGTAGCGGCGGCATTTGTGGTTAACCCTATTGTCGGTGCAGCGGTGTTTGCTGCCAGTAAAGTCCTGGGGCCGCTATGGAGTAAAGTCTCGATTCTGCGCTACCGCATTACGGGCCCAATTGATAAGCCGCAGATTAATGAAGTGCTGCGCCAGCCGCGCAAAGATGCACAGCAATGATTTGACGCGGGCAATTTATTGCCTCACTCTGAATTAATCAGAATTTTTTTACCGCCCCTGTGGCGGCAACGAACGAAACGAGTAGCAAAACGATGAGTCTGAACCTGGTAAGTGAACATTTGCTCGCAGCGAACGGCCTGAGCCATCAGGACCTGTTTTCCATTCTCGGTCAACTGACCGAACGCCGTCTCGACTACGGCGACCTCTATTTTCAGTCGAGCTATCACGAATCCTGGGTTTTAGAAGACAGCATCATTAAAGATGGCTCCTATAACATCGACCAGGGCGTTGGGGTTCGTGCGGTCAGCGGCGAGAAAACCGGTTTTGCCTATGCCGATCAGATTAGCCTGACCGCCCTGCAGCAGAGTGCTCAGGCAGCGCGCACCATCGTGCGTGAAACCGGCGATGGTCGTGTCAAAACCTTCGGCGAGGTGCCACACACCTCGCTCTATACCAGCATCGATCCGCTGCAAAGCATGACCCGGGAAGAGAAGCTGGATATTCTGCGCCGCGTCGACAAGGTGGCGCGTGCCGCCGATAAGCGTGTGCAGGAAGTCTCTGCCAGCCTGACCGGTGTCTATGAATTGATTCTGGTTGCTGCTACCGATGGCACCCTGGCGGCGGATGTCCGTCCTTTGGTTCGTCTTTCCGTGAGCGTGCAGGTAGAAGATGATGGCAAACGCGAGCGCGGCTCAAGCGGCGGTGGCGGACGTTTCGGCTATGACTGGTTCCTGCAGGATGAAGACGGTGAAGTACGCGCCGATGCCTGGGCCAAAGAAGCCGTTCGTATGGCGATGGTCAATCTGACCGCCGTGGCTGCGCCTGCGGGGACGCTGCCCGTCGTACTGGGCGCGGGCTGGCCGGGCGTTCTGCTGCATGAAGCCGTGGGCCATGGCCTTGAGGGCGATTTCAACCGTCGCGGGACCTCTGTGTTTAGCGGTCAGATGGGTGAGCTGGTGGCCTCGGAACTCTGTACGGTGGTGGATGACGGTACCATGACCAATCGTCGTGGTTCGCTCTCCATCGATGATGAAGGCACCCCGGGTCAGTACAATGTCCTGATCGAAAACGGTGTGCTGAAAGGGTACATGCAGGACAAACTGAACGCCCGCCTGATGGGCGTGGCGCCAACCGGTAATGGCCGTCGTGAATCCTATGCGCATCTGCCGATGCCGCGTATGACCAACACCTATATGCTGGCCGGCAAGTCAACGCCGCAGGAAATCATTGAATCCGTGGATTACGGGATTTTTGCCCCGAACTTCGGTGGCGGTCAGGTCGACATCACGTCGGGTAAATTTGTCTTCTCAACCTCAGAAGCTTATCTGATTGAGAAAGGTAAAGTGACCAAAGCGGTGAAAGGCGCGACGTTGATTGGCTCCGGCATTGAAGCCATGCAGCAAATTTCCATGGTCGGTAACGATCTCAAGCTGGATAAAGGCGTGGGCGTCTGTGGTAAAGAAGGTCAGAGCCTGCCAGTGGGTGTGGGTCAGCCCACCCTGAAGGTCGATAACCTTACCGTGGGCGGAACCGCCTGATTATTGCCTTCTGATGCCCTCGTGATGAGGGCATCATCTTACTCTTTACCTCTTCCCCGCATCCCCTGATATAACGCCGCCACTTCTACAAAATAGTCCGTCAGATAGTTAATGCAGACCTGCACTTTGAGGGGCAGTTTGTCCTTTTCGGTATAGAGCGCATAAACCGGACGTGGATCGGATTGATAGCGTGGAAACAAGATCTCCAGCTCGCCCGTGTTGATCTCATTGATCACCCACATCAGAGGAACATAGGCGATCCCGACGCCCGCCACCAGCCAGCGTGAAATGGTCATCGGATCGTTCGTGACAAATCGCCCCTGCGGCAGGAGTTTTGTTGACAGCCCCTCGGGGGCAATTAATTCAAATTCATTGTCCGGGCGAACGCTGTATTCCAGCCAGGAGTGATTGCTGAGATCGGCGGGCTTTTCCGGAACGCCATACTGGACGAGATAGTTTTTCGAGGCGCAAACCACCATCGGCATGCTGCCCAGACGGCGGGAGAAGAGGCTGGAGTCCTGAAGCGCGCCCACGCGAATCACCACATCCAGGCCGTCGGCAATCAGATCCGGCGCGGGAATGCCCGTGACCAGATTCACCGTGAGCCCGGGATACTCCTTAAGCATTTCAGCCGTCATCCCGGCCAGAACATTTTGTGCCATAGTTGAAGAACACCCAATTCGTAGCGTACCGATGGGGGTGTTATTGAAGGCATAAAGCTGCTCGTGTACATCCTGCACTTCATGGAGCATGCGACGGCAGCCCTGGTAATAAATTTTACCCGCTTCCGTCAGGCCGATGCTGCGCGTGCTGCGGTTAAGCAGCTTCACCTGGAGTTCATCCTCCAGTTTCGACACCGTCTGGCTGATGGACGAAACGCTCATCTGAAGCTGACGTGCAGCGGCGGTAAAAGAGCCAAACTCAACGACTTTGGCGAACACAGACATCCGTTTTAAACGTTCCATTGTTCACTCTGGCTTAAAAGTGATTTAGATCACATATTATAGATAACAGCATAACAGTTACGGTAATATATTATTCATTACATAACAGCCACGCTACTCCCGCCCGGCTTATCTTGCCTTTCTGCGGTGGCGAAGGCTTAACAATACTGTCGCCTGCACTCTCTCTAATCAAGGTCAACATGAGTCTGTTTCCCGTTATCGTGGTGTTCGGTCTGTCGTTCCCACCGATATTCTTTGAGCTATTGTTATCACTGGCGATTTTTTGGCTGGTGCGCAAGGTGCTGGTTCCGACCGGGATCTACGATTTTGTCTGGCACCCGGCATTGTTCAATACCGCACTGTACTGCTGCCTGTTTTACCTAATTTCGCGCATGTTTGTCTGAGGTTGATGTGAAAACGCTAACAAGAAAAATCTCCCGCACCGCCATCACCGTGGTACTGGTAATACTGGCATTTATCGCCATATCCCGCGCATGGGTCTTTTACACCGAGTCCCCGTGGACGCGTGACGCGCGTTTTAGTGCGGACGTTGTCGCGATTGCGCCGGATGTGGCCGGGCTTATTACGGCAGTGAACGTGCACGATAACCAGCTGGTGAAAAAAGATCAGGTGCTGTTCACTATCGATCAACCCCGCTACCAAAAAGCCTTAGAAGAGGCGCAGGCCGATGTGGCCTACTACCAGGCGCTGGCAACCGAAAAACGTCGTGAGGCGGGCCGTCGTAACAAGCTCGGTATTCAGGCCATGTCGCGTGAAGAGATCGATCAGTCAAATAACGTCCTGCAAACCGTGCTGCATCAGCTGGCAAAAGCCGAAGCCACCCGTGATTTAGCCAGCCTCGATCTGGCCCGCACCGTGATTCGTGCCCCCGCTGATGGATGGGTTACCAACCTGAATGTCTATACCGGTGAATTTATCACCCGCGGCTCCACTGCGGTTGCGCTGGTCAAACAGCACTCCTTCTATGTGCTGGCGTATATGGAAGAGACCAAGCTTGAGGGCGTACGTCCTGGGTTCCGCGCCGAAATCACCCCGCTGGGCAGCAATCGCGTCCTCAAAGGCACCGTAGATAGCATTGCAGCGGGTGTGACCAACGCCAGCGCGACGCGTGATGCTAAAGGGATGGCGACCGTCGACTCCAACCTTGAATGGGTGCGACTGGCGCAGCGCGTCCCGGTGCGTATTCGTCTGGATGACGATCAGGGCAATTTATGGCCTGCGGGCACTACCGCCACGGTTGTCATTACCGGTGAAAAAGACCGGGATACCCACAACGACTCGCTGTTCCGTAAAATTGCCCACCGCCTGCGTGAGCTGGGCTAATCGTTATGGGTATCTTCTCCATCGCCACGCAGCACATCCGGTTCGCCCTTAAGCTGGCGTGCGCGATTGTTCTGGCGCTGTTTGTCGGCTTCCATTTTCAACTGGAAACCCCGCGCTGGGCGGTGTTGACCGCGGCGATTGTCGCTGCCGGACCGGCGTTTGCGGCGGGCGGTGAACCCTATTCTGGCGCCATTCGCTACCGTGGCATGCTGCGTATCGTGGGGACCTTTATCGGCTGTATCGCTGCGCTCACCATCATCATTACGCTTATCCGCGCACCGCTGCTTATGCTGATAGTCTGCTGTGTCTGGGCAGGGTTTTGTACCTGGCTCTCATCGCTGGTGAAGGTTGAAAACTCCTATGCCTGGGGATTGTCCGGTTACACCGCGCTGATTATCGTGATAACCATCCAGGCAGAGCCTTTACTGGCTCCCCAGTTTGCCGTGGAGCGCTGTAGCGAAATCGTTATTGGCATCGTCTGCGCCATCGTTGCGGATTTGCTGTTTTCTCCTCGCTCCATCAAGCAGGAAGTCGATCGGGAGCTGGATGCGCTCATTGTCGCCCAGTACCAGTTAATGCAGCTGTGCATCAAACATGGCGATAGCGAAGAGGTGGATCAGGCCTGGGGGGCGCTGGTTCGTCGCTCTACGGCGCTGGAGGGAATGCGAAGCAACCTCAACATGGAATCCTCCCGCTGGTCGCGCGCGAATCGTCGTCTTAAAGCCCTTAATACCGTCTCGCTGACGTTGATTACCCAGGCTTGCGAAACCTATCTGATTCAAAATACCCGGCCAGATTCGGTCACCGACACCTTCCGCGAACTGTTCGAAGAGCCGGTTGAAACGGTTCAGGATGTGCACAGGCAGCTCAAGCGTATGCGCCGGGTCATTGCCTGGACCGGCGAGCGTGATACGCCCGTGACCATCTATACCTGGGTCGGGGCGGCCACTCGCTATCTGCTGCTTAAACGCGGGGTCATCAGCAATACGAAAATCAGCGCAACGGAAGAAGAGGTGCTCCAGAGCGAGGTGGTGGTGAAAGCCGAATCAGCAGAACGCCATCACGCCATGGTTAACTTCTGGCGTACCACGCTTGCCTGCGTGCTGGGGACACTTTTCTGGTTGTGGACCGGATGGACCTCCGGCAGCGGCGCCATGGTCATGATTGCCGTCGTCACTTCACTGGCTATGCGTCTGCCTAACCCCCGCATGGTGGCGATTGATTTTGTGTATGGCACCATTGCCGCACTGCCGCTGGGGGCGATCTATTTCCTGGTGATTATTCCGTCCACGCAGCAAAGCATGCTCCTGCTCTGCATCAGCCTGGCGGTGCTGGCCTTCTTTATTGGTATTGAGGTACAGAAACGTCGACTCGGATCGCTAGGGGCGCTGGCGAGTACGATTAACATCATCGTGCTTGATAACCCCATGACGTTTCACTTCAGCCAGTTCCTGGACAGCGCGCTTGGGCAAATAGTGGGCTGTTTCCTGGCGCTAATGGTCATACTACTGGTTCGCGATAACTCACAGGCCCGTACCGGGCGCGTGTTGCTGAACCAGTTTGTTTCGGCGGCGGTATCGGCTATGACCACCAATACCGCCCGTCGCAAAGAAAACCATCTGCCGGCGCTGTACCAACAGCTGTTTTTACTGCTGACAAAATTCCCGGGCGACATCGCCAAATTCCGCCTGGCGCTGACGATGATTATCGCTCATCAGCGGTTACGTAATGCGCCGATTCCGATTAATGACGATCTCTCGGGTTTCCACCGCCAGCTACGAAGCACGGCCGACCGGATTATTTCTGCCTCCAGCGATGATAAACGCCGACGCTATTTCAATCAGCTGCTGGAAGAGCTGAACATATACCAGGAGAAGCTGCGGATCTGGGAAGCACCGCCGCAGGTGACTGAGCCAGTCAGGCGACTGACAGAGATGCTTCATCGCTATCAAAACGCGCTCACCGAAAGCTAAGCAATCCTGAAAACCGACGCCAAAAGCGTCGGTTTTTTTGTGGCTATACTTAATTCTGCAGGTTTATAAACCCGATCAGGAGGACACATGACCACCCAGACACTCAAGGACAACGCGCTTTTTCAAACAGGGTATCTGGTCGATGGCGTCTGGAAGACGCTGGACACCACCTTTGACGTGCTGAATCCCGCCACCGGCGAGGTCGTGGCAAAAGTAGCGAAAGCCGGCAAAAAAGAGACAGAAGACGCAATTGCCGCGGCGAGCAAGGCTTTCCCCGCATGGCGGGCAAAAACCGCGAAAGAGCGCGCGACGATCCTCTCTCGCTGGTATGAACTGATCGTTGAGAACAAAAGCTGGCTCGGTCAGTTGATGACGACGGAGCAGGGCAAGCCGCTGAAAGAGGCGGAAGGTGAGGTGGAATATGCCGCCAGTTTTATTCAGTGGTTTGCTGAGCAGGCCAAGCGAGCCAACGGTGAAATCATCCCGCCCGTGAAGCCGGGCTCACGTATCCTGGCGACCCGCGAACCCATCGGCGTTGTCGCAGCCATAACGCCCTGGAACTTCCCGATGGCGATGCTTACCCGTAAGCTCGGTCCGGCGCTGGCCGCAGGCTGTACCGGGGTCATCAAACCTGCAAACAATACGCCGCTGAGCGCATTTGCCTTACTGACGCTGGCGAAAAAAGCAGGGGTTCCGGATGGGGTACTGAATGCGGTGGCGGGTAATACACATGAAATCAGCGATGCAATCATGGCCAGCCACGCGGTGCGGAAAATCTCCTTCACCGGCTCAACGGCGGTAGGGAAGACGCTGATGCGTAACGCGGCTGAAACCATGAAAAAGGTCTCCATGGAACTGGGGGGGAATGCCCCATATATCGTCTTTGACGATGCCGATATTGACGCCGCCGTGAAGGGGGCCATCGCCAATAAGTTTCGCAATGCGGGGCAGGTCTGCGTCAGCGTTAACCGCTTTTATCTTCATGAGTCTATCTACGACACCTTTGTCGACCAGCTGGCAGAGGCGGTGAATGCCTTAAAAGTGGGGAACGGCCTCGAAGAGGGCGTGGTTGTTGGCCCCCTGATTGAACCCAGCGCCGTTGATAAAGTGCGTGAACACGTTGAGGATGCGGTGGCGAAAGGCGCGAAGGTTCTGGCTGGCGGTAAAGCGCACTCGCTGGGCGGGAATTTCTGGATGCCAACCGTTCTCGGCGACTGCCATGAAGGTATGAAGCTGGCAGAAGAAGAGACCTTTGGCCCGGTAGCGGCCTGCTTCCGCTTTACGTCGGAAGACGAGGTGATCCAGCGGGCCAACAACACGCCGTTTGGGCTGGCGGCTTACTTTTACACGCAAAATTTACAGCGCGTTTTTCGGGTCTCGCAGGCCATTGAAAGCGGCATGATAGGCATCAACGAATGTGCCGTTTCAACCGAGTTAGGGCCCTTCGGGGGAGTCAAAGAGTCCGGGCTTGGCCGTGAGGGGTCAGTACTGGGTCTGGAGGAGTTTCTTGAAGTCAAAACCCTGCATATCGGGGGATTATAATTGTCAGGGCGGCACACGCCGCCCGGCAGGACAGGGTGGCTGGTAATGAACATTTATACATTTGATTTTGACGAAATCGACAGTCAGGAAGACTTTTATCGTGAGTTCACTCGTCTTTTTGCGCTGGAACGCGATCGCGTGACCAATCTGGACTCCCTGTGGGATGTCGTCACGGGTGACGTTCTGCCATTACCGCTGGAGATCGAGTTTATTCATCTGCCGGATAAATTACGCAGACGATTTGGTGCCCTGATTTTATTGTTTGATGAAGCGGAAGAAGAGCTGGAAGGGCAGTTACGCTTTAACGCTCGTCAGTGAATTACGGGCAAAAAAAAGCCCCTGACATCGTGTCAGGGGCAAGTCGTATGATGGCATACGACGAGGGTTTATTTATACAGTTCAGCCGTAGCGTGCCAGTGGTCGCCCTGGTTCAGCTCGGTGACGCGGTAGCTGCTGGCGCCTGCTTTTTCCGCTTTTGCGGAGAGCGCCTGACGGATATCCATTGGGGAGCCGCCTACTGAAGAGACGGATACGCTACCCATCGCCTGCATATTCTGTGCTTGTTCGTTGCTCACCTGTTGGACAGCTGCGCTTGCGCCAAATGACAGTACGGAAGCGAGGCCAAGGGTTGCGATAATAAGTTTAGTTTTCATTGTCATTACTCCAAATCAGTGTTGCCCGACGGCCAGAAGGGTTTGAACTGCTATTTTTATGCCTGGTGCCGTCGAGAGATTGTATTTTTACTGCTATCAGCTGAGCTTATTTATACAGTTCAGCTGTTGCGTGCCAGTTGTCGCCTGAACGTGCTTCGATAATGCGATAGGAAGAAGCGCCTTGTTCTTCGGCTTTCTTGTTCAGCATCTCACGCATGTCCATCGGAGAAGTGGCGGTTGCGCCAACGGAAACAGTACCGATAGCCTGACGGCTTTGCGCCTGGTCAGCATTGATAGAGTCGGCTGCGAAAGCACCAAAAGACAGGACAGACAGAACGCTCAGAGCCGCGATAGTTGTTTTGATTTTCATGATTCTTTACCTCGTCGAATTTTATTGGGGTCGTTTGTTTCGTGACCCTCATCACAAAATCAAGTATACACTAATCACGCAAAATATTAATACCAGACTAATGGTTTCCTGCGTAATTACGCGTTAAAAAATGAATCCTTTATAACCAAAATGCATAAAAATGACTGTTATTTGTACAGTTAAAGGCTAAAAACATAAGTAAATCATCTGGATAACAATCTTTGATTTTTTGTGCGATTTATTGATTTGGTATTCACTGGATGAATGAAAAAAGGCAGGGGAAAGCACTATTTGCTAAAGTTTCGGGCAACACAATATGGGGGAAAAGCGCAGGAAGGCAGAAGGTTCCCCGCTGCGCGCGTCAACGGGGAGAAGGAATTAAAGCTCTTGCTCGAACAACACCAGGATGGCCTCGTGGAGTTCTTTTACCGAGAAGTTGCTGGCAGGCGTGGTGAAGATCGTGTCGTCACCTGCGATGGTGCCGAGGATCCCTTCCGCTTTGCCTAACGAGTCGAGCAGGCGGGCAATCAACTGGGCGGCACCGGGACTGGTATGGATCACCACAACCGCATCGTTATAGTCGATATCCAGCACCAGATTTTTTAACGGGCTGGAGGTGGTTGGCACGCCAAGCTCGGCGGGCAGGCAATACACCATTTCCATTTTGGCATTGCGCGTGCGCACCGCACCAAATTTGGTCAACATTCGGGAGACTTTGGACTGATTAATGTTGTCGAAGCCTTGTTCCTGTAAGGCTTGCACGATCTCTCCCTGAGAACCGAATTTCTCTTCTTTCAGTAGCGCTTTAAACGCCTTGATTAATTCTTCTTGTTTGGACGTACTACGCATAAGTCACCCGGAATATGACGAAAGAAACACCATTATTATGCATGTCAATGAATTTTTATGCAAATTATCTGCCCAATATCAGGCTGAAATAATGTTATGAAAGGGCGGTATTTTATCAAATTTCGTTATCGGAAAACATGCTTAGCTCACGTCATGCAAATAACCTTAAAAGTAAATTAAATGTTATCAAAATGATGTTGTTTTGGTGGCGAGGCAGGGTGTATTGTAACCACCGTCTTGATTGGCGACGTCGTTACCAAAAAATGCCTAAACCATTCTGGCAACGGTGAAAAGCGCGTGACCTCAAATTCTTTAGCTTTGAAAATTGTAATTATTTACTTGCTGAATTAATGTCGCCGCAACGGAGTCGCAGTAACTTAAGTTAACCATAATAAGGAGTTTAGGATGAAAGTTGCAGTCCTCGGCGCTGCTGGTGGTATTGGCCAGGCGCTTGCCCTACTACTGAAAACCCAACTGCCTTCAGGCTCAGAACTCTCCCTGTACGATATTGCTCCGGTAACCCCAGGTGTGGCGGTTGACCTGAGCCACATCCCAACCGCGGTGAAAATTAAAGGCTTCTCTGGCGAAGATGCACGTCCAGCGCTGCAAGGTGCTGACGTGGTGCTCATCTCTGCGGGCGTCGCACGTAAGCCGGGTATGGATCGTTCTGACCTGTTTAACGTCAACGCTGGCATCGTCAAAAATCTGGTTCAACAGATTGCTGAAACCTGCCCGACAGCGTGCGTGGGTATCATCACCAACCCGGTGAATACCACGGTGGCCATTGCGGCAGAAGTGCTGAAAAAAGCCGGTGTTTACGATAAGAACAAGCTGTTTGGCGTGACCACGCTGGATATTATCCGCTCCAATACCTTTGTTGCTGAACTGAAAGGCAAGTCACCTGCTGAGATCGAGGTTCCGGTTATCGGAGGCCACTCAGGCGTGACCATTCTGCCTCTGCTGTCTCAGATCCCAGGCGTTAGCTTCTCCGAGCAGGAAGTCGCTGACCTGACCAAACGCATCCAGAACGCCGGCACCGAAGTGGTGGAAGCGAAGGCGGGTGGCGGATCGGCAACCCTGTCCATGGGCCAGGCTGCTGCACGTTTTGGTCTGTCTCTGGTGCGTGCGCTGCAGGGCGAGAAAGGCGTAGTGGAATGTGCGTATGTTGAAGGTGACGGTGAGCATGCACGCTTCTTCTCTCAGCCGCTGCTGTTGGGTAAAAACGGTATTGAAGAACGTCAGTCTATCGGCACGCTGAGCGCGTTTGAACAAAATGCGATGGAAGGTATGCTGGATACGCTGAAGAAAGATATCACCCTGGGCGAAGAGTTCGTTAACAAGTAAGCGCGTCAGGGAAAATCAAACCGGAGCCGATTGCTCCGGTTTTTTTGTGCCTTAATTTGTGGCGGGATATTCCTGGATCGTCACCTGAAGCGTGAGTTTCTTATCGTCACGCATCACTTCTACCGGAATGATAGAGCCTGGACGAATCTCGGCCACCTGATCCATGGTCTCCAGTGCGGATACCGCTGGAATGCCATTGACCGACACGATCACATCGTTCACCTGAAG
>Ga0209795_10002103_pt1 | contig 11419 bp, 10 predicted proteins | sample AgamicOrMarz_FD_187166 | JGI IMG/M metagenome (GOLD analysis project Ga0209795, IMG submission 187166) | Agave microbial communities from Guanajuato, Mexico - Or.Ma.rz (SPAdes) (version 2) | ecosystem: Host-associated > Plants > Phyllosphere > Phylloplane/Leaf | place: Guanajuato, Mexico...
GCCTTGGTAAGGATGAGGGTTTATGAATTATACAATTGGACAAGTAGCAAAGTTGAATAGCTTAACAATTTCTCAATTAAGATACTATGATAAACAAGGCTTGTTACCTTTTCTAAAAAGAACTGAAAGTGGAGATAGAATTTTTGATGAGGACGCACTTAAATTTATCGAGATGATTTTATGCTTAAAAAACACAGGTATGACTATTAAGAAAATAAAACAATTCGTTGACTGGTCAATGGACGGGGAAGAAACATTAAAACAACGTCTAGACTTGATGAAACAGCAAGAAAAAAATGTTTTAGATCAAATAAAGGAAACCGAAGAAAATTTAAAGAAAATTCAACGGAAAATTGCGAAATATGAACTTGAGGTTAATGAAAGAAATTAAAAAAGACAACGATTTAGTTGTCTTTTTTACTTGGACTAAAATTAAATACATGCATCGGATTTTTCAACTGTAATACCTAATTTTTTTGCAACAAAGCTTGTTGTACTAGCTTGTATAAGAATGGTCATTAATATTGCGATGGAAGTTACAGTTGTAATTTCGTCTGCATAATCCACCCCTGCTGCAACAATCATCCCGGAAAGTGCTGCAGGAATAACGCCTGTTTCACGTACCCAGAACATAAAAATAATTTCATTCCATTTCCATTTTGCAATACGATCAGGCCATGTACAAATAAGAACAGTAATTGGTCGTGCAATAAACATGAAAATTAGCACAATCAATATTCCTTGTAACCAAAATTTGCTTAAAATATGAAAATTTACTTGGGAACCAAGCAGAATAAAAATAAGTGTTCTCATAATTAATGTTGTTGAATCTGAAAAATGAGCGTCGGTTGATTTCGTTTTATCTGATATTTGAAAATGAAATAATTGAGGATTACCTAATATAAGTCCAGCTGTAAAAGTTGCCATAAATCCACTTGAATGTATGTATCCAGCTAAAAGATACGAACTGATTGCAGCGACAAAACTTACAATTGTACTAAATCTCTTAAGCAATTCCCATCTATGCTCTGAAGTTAGAAATACAGCTAGGAAACCTACAACTACTCCTACTATAATTCCACCACCCGCTTCTCGAACAAAGCTCCATATGCTAGATGTAATAGATAATTGTGTTTGTCCTAAAATAACACCGAGAATCGTAAATGCTAATATGGAACCTGTTGCATCATTAAAAGCAGATTCGCTTTCTACTGTTTGTTTAACTTTTTCTCGAATTGTAACTTGTTTAAAGACAGGAATCAAAGTAGCTGGGTCTGTTGATGCAATAACTGAGGCAAGCAACAGTGCATATAAAATAGGCAGTTTTAGTAAATAAAATGCAGTAAAGGCTACGACTGTAGCTGTAATGATCACACCAAGAATCGATAAAAGGGAAATCGTAATCCATACTTCTTTTAGAACTGAGAATTGAATACCCCTACCTCCTTCAAACAAAATTAGTACCGATCCAAGGACAATGATAAATTGATAAGCAGGCGATTCATTTGATATTGAAATTAAGTTTAGTCCAGGCTGACCCAATATAATACCAAATATCATAAACAAAGCAACATCAGGTATTTTAATTTTTTCAGCAAATTTCATAGCTAACAGTCCAAAAATTAAGACAATAATGATGATATATAAATGATGTTCTACGACATTCATTACCTTAGAATCCAATTAAGTTGCCCCTCTCAACACTTTTCAACTAATCATAGATTGACCTTGTTGTACTAGAAATATTTATTAGCTATTACGTGTTTAGAATAAAGTAATTATATTTTTTCTTCATTGGGAAATATAATATTGAAAGTTTGAATGGGGGAAGTAGATTTCCTATTTAAAAATAGGCAAAAAAGAGAGGTAGTACTACTATGAAAAAAAAGTTGGAACCTTCGTTAGATCCTTCTAAAGTTTTAGTTTCTGGATTTGCCCTGATTATTTTAATTGGTAGTATTCTTCTAACTCTTCCAATTGCAACAAGGGATGGTGAAGGTCTTAAGTATTTAGATGCATTATTTACGTCTACTTCTGCTACTTGTGTAACGGGACTAGTTGTTGTGGATACTGGAACAACATTCACCTTATTTGGGCAATTAGTTATTTTGTTACTCATACAAGTTGGTGGATTAGGCTTTATGACTTTTGCAACCTTTTTTGCTGTTATTTTAGGGAAAAGAATTTCCTTAAGGGAACGTTTACTACTGCAAGAGGCTTTAAATAACTTATCGATTGCAGGGATTGTTCGTTTAGTAAAGAGAATCTTTATTTTTACTTTTATTATTGAGTTAGTTGGTGGGATTTTGTTAGCAATTCGTTTTGCTTTTGATATGCCATTACAAAAAGCTATTTATTTTGGAATATTTCATTCTATTTCAAACTTTAATAATGCGGGGTTTGATTTAATGGGTGACTTTAAAAGTCTAACTGGTTATGTAGCTGATCCCCTTGTTACGATTGTTGTCTGTTTATTGATTATACTTGGTGGAATTGGTTTTATTGTAATGAACGAACTGTATGAATTCAAACATACTAAAATGCTCTCTTTACATACAAAAGTTGTTCTTCGTACTAGTATTATTTTATTGGTAGTAGGAACTGTCTTAATATTCTTATTGGAATTGCATAATCCAAAAACATTGCAACCATTATCGTGGTCAGGAAAATTACTTGGTTCTTTATATCAATCCGTGACACCTAGAACAGCAGGGTCAAATACATTGAATATTCCTGATTTAACGCAAACCACTCTTTTCATTACGATTATTCTTATGTTTATTGGAGCATCCCCAGGCTCTACCGGTGGTGGGATTAAAACTACTACATTGGCTACTTTATTGGGAGCGGTTAGGTCTCAGGTTAAAGGGAAAGAAGATGTAGTTTTATTTAATAGAACGGTAATGTACGATACGATCTATAAGGCGCTTACTGTAACAATAAGTGGTCTTCTAATTGTAATGGTTGTTACTTTGGTTTTAACGATAACGGAACATGGTAAAGACTTCTTGATGATATTTTTCGAAGCAACTTCCGCATTCGGCACGGTTGGATTATCTATGGGCCTAACACCGGATTTAACGCCGATTGGAAGAATTCTAATTATATTAACAATGTTTGCTGGTAGGGTTGGCCCATTAACGATTGCTTTTGCTGTCACTTTAAAAAGAAAATCGGATCCATTTAAACGTCCGAAAGGAAAAATTATGATAGGGTAAGTAGACCATAATGATTTTATAGGAGCATGTTATATGAAAAAACAATATGCAGTCATTGGACTTGGAAGATTTGGTTCGGGTATTGTAAATACTTTATTGGATCATGGAAATGAAGTGTTGGTTATTGATAATAATGAAGAACGTATAAATGAGATTGCAGATCGAGCGACCCATGCGGTAATAGCAGATTCAACAAATGAGGAGTCATTAAAAGCAATAGGAATCGGCAATTTCGACACAGTCATAGTAGCGATTGGAAACGATATGCAAGCCAGTATTTTGACAACATTAGTGTTAAATGATCTAAGTATTAATAAAATCGTCGTAAAGGCATTAAATAAGCAGCATGGTGAAGTATTGAAAAGAGTAGGAGCGGATTGGGTGATCTATCCAGAAAGAAATATGGGAGAACGTGTAGCACACCAGCTTATGTCACCAAATGTTTTAAACTTTATAGAACTTGCTAAAAATTACAGTATAGAAGAAATTAAGTTACCGTCTAAAATGGTGGGGAAAAGTTTAAAGGAATTAAATATAAGAGTAGAGTTTAATTTAACGGTAATCGCTATTAAAACACAAGGAGTCGTTAATATTTCACCCTCTCCTGATGAGGTTATACATGAGGGAGATGTATTGGTAATGATTGGGGAAAATAGGGATTTACATCGTTTTGCAAACCTTGACTAAGTGCATAAATCTGTTTACAGCAAATTACTTTTTTAGTGGAGTTTAGAAAGTATTAAAGTTAATTTTAAAGAATTGAAGTCAATACGCTAGTGACCCCACCATTGATGAAGGTATTTATTAATAAGTAGAATAGCATTAAACCATATAAAAAAACTTCTTTTAAATCTTGATGTAAATGTAAACGGTTACCAAAAATAAGGCTTTAAAAATCATTACTTTCAAGTAATCGTTTACATTAATAATTCCAAAAATCACCATTTGACGAGTGATTTTTATCATGATAAAGTTGGTCTTACGTTTAAAACGAACGTCAAACCACGGCCATTTGGTCATGGTTTTTTTATATAAAAAAATAGCGAAAGGAGAAAACAAAATGAAAAAAGTAATCTTATCTTTAGTAGTTGGATGTGGATTTTCTATTTTACTGACAGGGTACGAAACGAATAAGTCAGAAGTTAATAAAGAGATCTCTATGTTTAATCAAACTGAGGTACAAAACGTGTTAACAAACACTTTAGCAGTTGATAATTCACAAGAGATCGTTTGGAATCAAGCGCGATAATTAGTCGCGAAACTTCCAAAGTTGGTCTTACGTTTAAAAAACAAACGTCAAACCAAGACCATTGGTCATGGTTTTTTTATATTTTAAGAATAAAAATCAAGAAAGGAGATAACAAAATGAAAAAAGCAATTTTATCTTTAGTAGTCGGATGTGGATTTTCTATTTTACTGACAGGGTACGAAACGAATAAGTCAGAAGTTAATAAAAAGATCTCAACGTTTAATCAAACTGAGGTACAAAACGTGTTAACAAACATTGTAACAGTTGATCAATCAAAAGAGATCATTTGGAATCAAGCACGCTAATTAGTCGTGAAATTTCCACTTTAGTTGGTCTTACGTTTAATAACAAACGTCAAACCACGGCCAAAGGTCATGGTTTTTTTATATGAAAAAAAATCGAGAGGAGAAAACAAAATGAAAAAAGTAATTTTATCTTTAGTAGTTGGTTGTGGATTTTCTATTTTGCTGACAGGGTATGAAACGAATATGTCAAATGCTAATAAAAAGATCTCAACATTTAATCAAATAGAAGCGCAAAACGTATTAACGAACACTTTAGCTACAAGTAAATCTCAACAAATCGTTTGGAATCAAGTACGCTAATATGAGCGAAAAATAAGTCTGTCTTATTTTGGGTTTCATAAATTCGATTGTAAATTTTAGTAAAAGTCTATTTACAAATTTACCCTAAAGTTATATATTTACATTTAAATTCTATAATTTTCTAATTCAAAACCATAGTTGCTTAATCTTAAAAAGAGCGGGGGAACCATTTCTTTATTGGGGTGAATCCTTTTTGTTAAGGTAGGGGTATTCTTTAATCCCGAATCCGACAGCTAACCTCGTAAGCATTTAAAGAAGGGGGTTTATTTAGTATTGTTTTTTAAACACTAGGTAAAGCTTAGTGTTTTTTTGTATGCAAAAAAATAAAAATTGGTAGTTTTTCACCAATGTTTCGTTAGTTTTATTTGCTTTTTTAAGAAAAGGGGAGAGATTTATGCATCATCCGTCCGAATATATAGAAATTGGACTATTTATTTTAGCGATTTTTGGGATTTATTATTCTATATCAAATTTTAACAGCGTAAAACGAGTCTTTATTGGAAGACCTATGAGAACAGCTGAAATTCATGCACAGCATAATAAGTTGATTTGGTTTATTGCTTTACCAATTCTTGCAGCTGATTTGTATTCATCTGTATCGTATGGACCAGAGGCGGGAATGACCGAGTTGATCGGTCTAGGGGCAAAAGCGCACTGGTATATCATACCGATTACAATAGCAACTGTTCTTTTATTAGGGATTCTTATTCTTTCATATATTATGGGGATCTTAGCTTATCCCAGTGGTGGTGGAGCATATGCAATTGCCAAGGATAATTTCAAACCTCGATGGGTTTCACTCGTCGCTTCAAGCTCACTTTTAGTTGATTATATCTTAACAGTTGCGGTTTCAGTTTCCGCTGCTCTTGAAGCAGTGTCATCTGCATACCCAGCAGTTAAACCTTATGAAACAGTTTTAGCGATATTTTGTGTATTTTTATTATTAGTCGTCAATCTTCGTGGGGTTGCTGAATCAGCTAAAATATTTGCGTGGCCTACATTTGGCTTTATGATCTGTATGTTACTTTTGATTTTTACAGGATTTTTTGACGAATTCCAAAATGGTTTTGTACAGCACCATACACCTACATTTGGTACAGTTCCACAAGGATTAAGTGTTTTACTTGTTTTAAAAGCATTTAGTTCGGCATGTTCTGCTTTAACAGGTATTGAAACCATTTCAAATGCAGTACCAGTTTTTAGAGAACCTCGTCAAAAAAATGCGATTAAAACATATATAGCATTAGGTGTTATAACTTCAATTACACTTTTAGGTTTTGCCTATCATTTATATGTGAATGGTATTTCACCGAATCCAAATGATACGATGTTATCACAATTAATAAAGGTGTATTTTGGACATGGAATTTTATATCAAGTAATCATTTGGTTTACATTTATCATTTTAATTTTAGCAGCTAACTCAACGTTTACAGGTTTCTCTCAGTTAGCAGCAATCGTAGCAGCAGATGGATTTTTACCTCGAGGATTTACGAACCGAGGAGATCGTTTAGGTTACTCAAATGGAATTATTGCACTTGCTGCAGCGGCTAGTATTTTAATTATTGCATTCCAAGCTCATACAAATGCACTTATTCCACTATACGCAATTGGCGTATTTTTATCTTTTACAATTGCGCAATTAGGTTTAACGAGAAGATGGAAACGAGTAAAAGGGCCAAAATGGCAGGTCAAATTAGCAATAAATATTATTGGTTTAATCGTAACGTCTGTTGTTACCGTTATATTTGCCGTTACAAAATTTGTTGATGGTGCTTGGGTCGTTTTAGTTGTTATTCCGACAATTATTTTCTTCTCATTAGCAATTTATAAACATTATCAAAATGTAGCAAGCGAATTACGGATTGATTTGAGTTCTTTTAAACCGGAAGCAAATAAAGTTATAACAGTTGTATTAGTTTCGGGTACTCATCGTGTTGTTCACAATACATTATCTTTTGCAAAAGGTATAGCTACTGAACCTATAGCAGTCTATGTAGGTTTTGATGATGAGTCAATTAAGGGAATGGAAGAAAAGTGGGAAGAATGGGGTACACCTTGTCGCCTAGTCGTATTAAAAAGCCCATATCGATCAGTTTTAGCACCTCTATCAAGATTCATTAAGTTAATTGAAGCAAAAGAACAAGATAGCCATGTTCAAATTGTGATACCACAATTTATACCTAAAAGATGGTGGCATAATCTTCTTCATAATCAAACTGCACTTTTACTTCGACTGTGGTTGATAAGTCAAAAGGATGTTGTCGTTACGACGGTTCCTTATCATTTGAGAAAATAGAGTTTTCAAGATTCAATAGATTAAAGCTAAATATGAGGGCGTCCCAAAAGGTTAACTTTTTTTATGGACCCTCATTTTTTTTATGGCACGTTGCAAATAAGGATTCAATCTTTGCAAAAAAATGATGGGTAATCGCAAATAAAAATCATAATTACCCCTACAGGTTCAGGTATTACGAAATCAAAATTATACAATTGAACATAAGTTAAAGTGGAAAACTAGCGAATATGCCTTATTTTTTCTATATCAAATTAAAAATTTGATAAAAGTCAGAAAATAGATCGATTATATTATCTAGTTCAGATGAGATACCCCACTATATTCAACATAGTTCAAAGTTCTATAAATAATATTCCAAATGTTAGGATCGTCTCTATATACGGACTTCCCGAGGCAAACTTTTTCATATTAGTTAAGTGTATGTGAATTCAAAAATAATTCCTAATAGCTATGTCAATCACATATAATATTTGAGGTGTAATGAATAAACAAACCTAGCTTATCCCAAACCCCTGTTCAAAGAAAAAGAGAGGACGTGTAATGATGAGACTCTCCGAAAAAAGGAATGTTTTAAATAGCAAAGAAGCTATTCTTTTAGCTGCATTCAGCTATCAAACATATGTACTTTTTCGTAAAGGAACGATTAATTTACCAAAAGGCTACGTCCTGAAGTATATTATTCATGCTGATGTAAATGTAGAGAATCCTACGAATGAGGTATTTGGTTTTATTGCTGAGTCAAAGGAAAATATTATTATCGCATTTAGAGGATATGCCGCTTATCCAGCAGATCTTATTGCAGCGTATGACATACTTCAAGTTCCTTATCCCTATGTTGAAAATAGCGGTAAAACTTCCCGGGGCTTTACATGTATTTATCAATCTACAAGAAAAAAATTATTGAAAGAATTAAACAAGTTTCCAAAGCATAAAAAACTATTTATTACTGGGCACAACTATGGTGGAGCATTAGCAACGTTAGCCACTATAGATATTATAACGAACTCAAAATTTAAAAATGCATCTGTTTATACTTATGGGAGTCCACGCGTTGGTGATCCAGATTTTGTTTATCAATTTAATCAAGTCGTGAAAAGTAGTCAAAGGATCGTTAATATTCATGATTCATTTACAACTTTTCCAGAAAAATTTTATCCCCCACCATTTACAGAGGAAGGGATCTATTATCAACATGTAAATACAAAGTATCCAATTTCCTTTCAGTTGAATGATACGCCAAGAAATGATGGAATAGGGTGTTATTTTAAAAACTTGAGTAATTTAAATATAGATTATGCAATGAAATTATGGAATGAAAATCCAGATTTTTGTCCTGATTCAGAAATGTGTTTTCCTTTTCAACGAACGTGTAACTGTCCAAAACCTTGTATTAAAGAAGGTGGTGGTTAATATGAATTACTATCGAAATGACCAAGTATTTAATAGTAATGATGCAATATTACTTGCTGCAATGTGCCATCAATCAAATCAGTTAATAGAGAGTGACAAAGGAGAAGTTGTCTTACCAAAAGGTTTTAAACTCCATAATACGATTTATGCTTATGCAGGAGTTGAAGAGCCAGAAGCTGAACCATTTGGATTTATCGCAGAATCAAGAGATGAAATCATTATAGCTTTTAGAGGTACAGATTCATATAAAGACAATGAATCAGACCAGGACTTATATCAAATAGAGTATCCATTTGCTGAAAATGTTGGAAATACACATAGAGGATTTACTTGTATTTATCAATCTGCAAGAAATGAACTATTTACAGAATTAATGAAGTTATCTCCTAATAAAAGACTATTGATAACAGGTTACAGTTTGGGTGGTGCTTTAGCTGTTTTAGCTGCTTTTGACATTACAGTGAATTCTGATTTCGACAATCTATCAGTCTATACTTTCGGTAGTCCGCGTGTTGCAGATCCAGAATTTGCATATCGATATAATCAAATTGTAAAGAGAAGTTTTCGTATTTATAATGTACATGACATCATTCCTACCTTACCTGCAGAAGCTTATCCTCCGCCGTTTACATCTAAAGGTTTGTATTATCGGCACGTGAACAATAATTTTCAAGTTTCGTTTCAACTAAATAGCATAGCTCGTAATCATTATATTGGCTGTTACTTTAATACAGTTAGCAGATTAGATCCAGAATTTACTTCTGCATTATGTTTGAATAATCCTGATTTTTGTCCAAGTATAAAAATATGTACTCCTTATAATGGAAACTGTATTGAAAAGAAATAAATAATAGTAAACTTTCAAATCAAATCCACTGTTCTCAAGGATTTGATTTTTTGTTTGAAGAGTAGTTGAATTAGTTAATAATTTTCAATATTTAAGGACTATTGATTCATTTTTTTGATAAAAATCGATTAATCTCTTTTATTCTATTAATGAATTAGAGAAAATTCTAAATTTTCCCCCAAATACAATTTTGAGGTTATTCTTCAAAATACAACAAAATTCTACTTAAGAATTCTAACAAAAATTTAAATAATTCTTAATGCATTTACATATAAGTCGATTAATCGACAGTTAATATGACAAAATATTAATGGTTTTTGTCATCAGAATAATCGAATAAGTGCTATATTTCCCCAATTTACTCAACACCTATTTTTTTCAATAATAGTATTAGCATAGGTAGTTAGAAATGAAATCATACGAAATTTAATGAGGATCAAAGCCGATGCGACTCTATTAAATCATAGTATCGTTTTTCATGAACACTAGCATATGTATTAAAGAGAGGCATGGGGGTTAAAAAAATGGGGAAAAAGTCATACAATCGTAAAATTGTAAAAAGCTTATCCGTAGTTGCATTATCTTCTAGTGTTATTTTAGGTTCTCTTGGACATCAAAATCTTACGAAAGCTGCTGGTACCTCTAAGGTAGAGGATATACTTGCAAATTTAACACAACAACAAAGAGATGCACTTAACCAACTATCACTTAATGAAGATACAGGTCTTCAAATTTCTTCTGATATTGATCAAAATTCCACTAAACAAACGTCAGTTATCGTACAGTTTGCAAACCAACCTGCAAAAGTTGCCCAACTTGAAGCAAATCTCGATGGGCAAACTTTAACAACAACTGAAGCAATAAATTTGATTGACCAAGATCATGCAACATTTAATCAAGATGTTGGACAAATTTTGGTTGATGAGAATAAGAAAAAAATAGATTACAAGGTTAATCGTTCATATAAAAATGCCTTTAATGGTGTTTCGATGAGTCTGCCGGCTAATCAAATAAAGAATCTTTTAAAATCAAAAGCAGTTAAAACAGTCTGGAGCAATGAACAATTTTCAATTGATCCACCTGCAGAAGATAGTAATCAATTAAAATCTGACGAAGCAAATGTAGCCAACTATACGCCATATGATGGTTTAGATCGATTACATGCAGAAGGATTTACAGGTAAAGGGATAAAAGTAGGTATTTTAGATACTGGAATTGATTATAATCACCCTGACTTAAAGGACGCTTTTAAAGGTGGATATGATTTCATAGACGATGATAATGATCCAATGGAAACGACGTATGCAGATTGGAAAAAATCCGGAAAACCGGAATTAAGTGGAAGTGAAGCATATTATACGGAACACGGTACTCATGTTGCTGGAATTATTGGCGGTCGTGGGAAAATGGATAGTGAGTTTAAAACAGTAGGTGCAGCACCAGAAGCTGATATTTATTCTTACCGTGTACTTGGACCATACGGCTCTGGATGGACTGAAGATATAATTGCTGGTTTAGACCGTGCAGTAAAAGATGGCATGGATGTTATTAACATGTCACTTGGAAACTCAATTAATGACCCATTATATGCTACATCAGTTGCGGTAAATAACGCAGTATTAAGCGGAGTAACGACAGTTGTTGCAGCTGGAAACGCTGGGGATAAAATGGATACACTTGGTTCACCAGGGGCTGCCGCTTTAGCTCTAACAGTAGGTGCATCATCAATCGCACTTGATCTATATCAATATGCTGGAGTTCAAAATGGAGCTAATTATTCATTGAGACAAT
>Ga0209795_10002104_pt1 | contig 11419 bp, 14 predicted proteins | sample AgamicOrMarz_FD_187166 | JGI IMG/M metagenome (GOLD analysis project Ga0209795, IMG submission 187166) | Agave microbial communities from Guanajuato, Mexico - Or.Ma.rz (SPAdes) (version 2) | ecosystem: Host-associated > Plants > Phyllosphere > Phylloplane/Leaf | place: Guanajuato, Mexico...
TACGTGGCAAAGGCGTTCGTCCAGTACGTAGCAGCATGGTGGGTGATTTACTCTGCCGTATTGTGGTAGAAACACCAGTCAACTTAAATTCTCGTCAACGTGAATTACTTAAAGAGTTGCAAGCTTCGTTTGATGGCGAAGACAGCGCTTCTTCACCAAAGAAAAAATCATTCTTTGATCGTTTGTTCGATTAATACTTGATTAGATAAGAAATTAAAAAGAAGGCGGATATTGATAAAATATCCGCCTTTTTATTGCGCTGATTCATCTTATTATTTTTATTCTGCTTAAAAAATTACTTCTGCTTACTCTGTAGGGTGGGCCACATCAATATCATCAACACTTACAGTCGGTTCACTAGAAGCTAGAGTCGGAGCACTTTCGTTAACTGGTGCGGCTACTGCTTCTGTCTGTAGAGCTACTTTAGGTGTTTCTGTTGTTTGGCCAATAATCGGGTCAATATCTTCAACTTTGACGTCGATATTGGCATCGGTTGCTACGCTCGTTTGAGCTGTAGGCATTGCTGTTTGAGTGCTTACGTTAGTTGTAATACGTGCTTTAGATAAGCTTTCTAATGTGTCTCCTGGCTGGATTGCAGGTTCTGCAAATGCCATTGAACTCATAATCCCCATCATCACTGTAAAGCCAATAATTCTCGAATGCATGCTGAACTCCTTAATAGTCATTTTTTTTCATTCGTGGTCCGTAGTGTGCAGATCAATTCTTTAACTTTTGTGAAAACAGCTTAAATTTCAGTTCATCTCAAAAAATAATTTTTACTTTTTATTGTGAGCAAAGAGTTTTGATATAGTAGACAAATTACGTAAAACAGAAGATTGAGAAGGATTATGTCAGCAGCTCCACGCATTGGTATTTTAGGTGCAGGCGGTCGTATGGGCCGTACGCTTATTCAAGCAGTTCAACAGGCAGGCTATCAATTGGCCGCTGCGGTAGAGCGTCCAGAAAGTAGTTTGGTCGGCACTGACGCAGGTGAGCTTGCTGGTATTGGTTCAGTGGGTGTGAAGGTTTCAGGAAGCTTGGCAGATGTTCTGAAAGACTGCGATGTAATTATTGATTTTACTGCACCAGTTGCGACTGCTCAGCATTTGAAGCTTTGCCGTGAAGCTGGGGTTGCCATGGTTATTGGCACAACGGGTATGTCAGATGAGCAAAAAGCTGAGTTAGACGAAGTTGCCACTCATACTCCTGTAGTTTACGCTGCGAACTATTCAGTGGGCGTAAATGTATCGATCAAGTTACTTGAGCTTGCAGCAAAAGTATTTGGCGATACAGTAGATATTGAAGTGATTGAAGCGCATCACCGTCATAAAGTAGATGCGCCGTCAGGTACAGCGCTCATGATGGGTGAAGCGATTGCGGATACTTTAGGTCGTAACTTAAAAGAAGTTGCTGTGTATGGACGTGAAGGGCATACAGGACCACGTGATCGTCAAACGATTGGCTTTGAAACCATTCGTGGTGGTGATATTGTTGGTGAACACACTGTCATGTTTATTGGTGAGGGTGAGCGCGTTGAAGTGACTCATAAAGCAACGAACCGTATGAACTTTGCTGCTGGTGCAGTACGAGCTGCGGCATGGGTTGTGGGCCGTGAAGCGCGTAAATATGATATGAAAGATGTTTTAGGATTGAATGACGTACAGGTTTAAAATCCTGTACGTATTCCATGTGTAGCGAGAAAAACAAGATAGAGCAGAAAATGAATAAAAAACAACTTGCCTTGACCACTCTTCTTTGCTTGAGCAGCCTCTGGACGGGGGCTGCTTCTACAGAAAAAGCTAAACTCAGCTTGGACCGTAATAATATTAAAGTCTGGACCTATCAAAAGACTGATAATCCAGTCTTTCAATATAAAGCAGAAACGACTTTTGATGTGCCCCTTGAACGTGCTGTCGCTGTGATTTTAGATGTAAATCGTGCCGAACAGTGGGTGCCTTATATGGGCAAAGTTCAGATGTTGTCTCAAGATGAGAAAAAAGGTGAGTTCACACTCTATATGGTGTTGGATTTTCCGTTTCCCTTGAAAGATCGCGATGTCGTTGTTAAAGGCAAAATGAGTAAGGCTGCAAATGGCGTTGTGACAATTAAGAATACTGCAATTAGCGGAAATTATCCGATCCAACCCGATGTCGTGCGCTTAACACGTTACGAAGGAGATTGGACGTTCCAGAAACTTGGAAATAATAAGGTGAAAGTAACCACCAGTGGTTATGCAGACCCTGCTGGTGCGATTCCGCTGAGCTTCGTAAATATGTTTGTTCAACAGCAACCTTACCAGATGTTGCTGAAAATGAAGCGGGAAGTAATTAGTCCGATTTATGAACAGCCAAAATTACCAGATATTTTAAAATAAAGAATTAAAAAAAGCGCCTGAGATCAGGCGCTTTTTTTATTAATCTGAACACTGCTGTAACGCTTGGGCAGGGCTGCTTTCGCGTTTGATCTGGAATAAAACCAATAACAAACCTAACCCAGCCAGCAATGCACCAGCAAATGACACTGCGCTATAACCCCAACCTAAATTGAGTACTAACGCACCTGCTGCTGCACCTACGGCATTACCTAGGTTAAACGCACCGATATTTACTGAAGAGGCAAGTCCTGGTGCTTCATGAGCGACTGACATTACACGCATTTGCAAAGGTGGAACTAAAGCAAAGGTTGCTGCACCCCAGATCACTAATGCAATGGCTGCTCCAATTTGGCTTTGTGCAAGGATTGGGAAAGTCACCATCATCACAATCAACAGAACCAAGAAACCAATCAGAGTTTTGTTAATAGACAAATCTGCAAAACGTCCACCTAAATGGTTACCAACTGAGAAACCGACACCAATCAACATCAACATAAAAGTAATGAAGGTCGGTGAAGCATGGGTAAACTCAGTCAAACTTGGCGCAATATAGGTATAGAGCGTAAACATTGCACTTGCACCGAGTACGGTGGTGAGCAACGCAAGTATTACAGGAGTACGCATTAATACTTTCAATTCAGCTTTTACATTTGGTTTTTTGGCAACCATACCTTGTGGGAGTGCTTTCCATAAAGCGAGCATGGTAATCACACCAAGCAAGGAAATCGCAAGGAAAGACATCCGCCAGCCAATATTTTGCCCAACCCATGTTGCTAAAGGTACACCACCAATGTTGGCAATGGTTAAGCCCATAAACATGGTTGCTACCGCACTGGCCTGTTTATGTGCGGGCACAATGCTTGCTGCTACAACTGAACCGATCCCGAAGAAAGCACCATGGTTCAAACTTGTGATGAGACGCGCACCTAATAAGCTCATATAGCTTGGTGAAAACGCTGCTATCAGGTTACCTACCGTAAAGATCGCCATCAGGAAGATAAGCGCATTACGTCGTGCAAAACCGCCAAACCACAGGGTCATGAACGGGGCACCTAGCATGACGCCAAGTGCATAGCCCGTAATTAACATTCCGGCCGTTGGAATTGAAATCCCTAAATCATTAGCGATATTCGGCAACAGCCCCATTGGTGAGAATTCCGTGGTGCCAATGGCAAAGGCACCAATTGCCAATGCCAATAACGAGAACGCCGTATTTGATTGAGTGTTCATGAGTTTAGTCCCAAACTGGTGCCCATGGCTCTGGGCTAACTTCACGACTGTTACGATCAAGTTCGGCAATCATTTGCATTTCAGCTGAAGTTAACTCGATATCCTGTGCTTTTAAGTTGCTAATCAGGTTTTCACGTTTAGTCGAAGATGGAATGACTGCAAAACCACGTTGCAATGCCCACGCAAGTGCAATTTGTGCTGTCGTTGCTTTATGTGCTGCAGCAATTTCAGCTAAAACAGGGTCTTGAAGCACTTTGCCATATGCAAGCGTCATATATGAAGTGACATCAATATTTTTCTCTTGTAAGAAATTTACAAGTTTATGATTTTGAAGATAAGGGCTTAACTCAATCTGGTTGGTTGCAATATGCTCTAAACCAATTGTGTCAATTGCTTGTTGGGTAAGCTCAATATTGAAGTTTGAAATACCAATTTGTTTAGTAAGACCTTGTTGCTTCGCTTCAAGTAAAAGCTTCATGATTTCAGGAATCGAAACGCCTAAATCTGGTGCTGGCCAATGAATCAAAGTTAAATCGACATGGTCAGTACGAAGCTTTTGTAAGCTCTCTTTTAAGCTTGGAATAAACTTATCTTGAGCAAAATTATCTACCCAGATTTTTGTGGTTAGAAATAAGTCCTGACGTGATACACCGCTTTCGGCAATGGCTTGACCAATCGCTGCTTCATTGTCATAAATTTGAGCAGTATCAATTACACGGTAACCTACGTCTAAAGCAGTTTTCACAGAATCAATGACTGCTTGTTCTTTAAGACGGAAAGTACCTAGACCAAAACGTGGAATATTCATGTGTTTACCTAAATTTGAATAATCATTTAACTTGATGTGCATTTTGCTTTTTTTATTGTTGCGAAAAAATAGATGAATAAGCAAAATATCTTTGATCATTAGTCAATAATGGAATAAGACATGAAATCAACAATTGAAGAACTCGTCGCGTTTATAGCAATCGTTGATACGGGTTCTTTTGTTGCGGCAGCAGAGCATTTAAAACAAACACCTTCGGGAGTTAGTCGATCTTTAACACGCTTGGAAGCAAAGTTAGATGTGACTTTGTTAGAGCGAACAACGCGTAAGTTGAAACTCACTCAAGAAGGGCAGCAGTTTCTTGTGAAGGCTCGTAAAATCTTAAATGAGCTAAATGCGGCTGAAGAAGAACTACAAAAATCTGATCAGGGTACTGCGGGACTCATCCGCATTGATTCAGCAACGCCGTTTGTTTTACACGTGATTGCGCCGTTAATGCATAAGTTTCGTGAGTACTATCCAAATATTGAAATTGAATTAAATAGTAATGATCAGGTGATTGATCTATTGCAGCATAAAACCGATGTGGCATTTCGGTTTGGGGAGCTTAATGATTCGAGTCTGCATGCCAAACTGGTGTGTAAAAGTCGCTTATTTATTGTTGCGAGCCCAGAATATCTAGCGATTAAGGGCACACCAACACAGCCTGAACAACTCGAACAGCATGACCTGATTGGTTTTACCAGACCTGCCTATATTAATAGCTGGCCGATTAAAATCGGCGATGAATATTTTTTTGCACAAGCAAATATTAAAGCTTCTAGTGGTGAGACGGTACGCCAACTCACGATTAGAGGCCATGGTATTGCACGACTATCTGAATTTGAAATTTGGAAAGATATTCAAGAAGGACGCTTGATTGCATTATTCGAAGATCAAATTGAGCATCAATATCAAAGCATCCATGCTGTGTATTATCAACAAGAGCATCTACCAAAACGAATCCGTTTATTCATTGAGTTTTTGGCAGAACAGTTAAAAGATGGTTTTAAAAACGCTCTCTAAAAGTAGCATAACTATCAGTTGGAAAATGAACTTCTAAAATGGGAGTGATTTGTCCTTCTGATAAATGCTGGGCCAGGAAAAAGCTTTTTTGCTGTTGTCGGCAACTAAAATATAATTTTGAATAAACCGAGTTCACCATGACAACTTCATTTGAGCTATTACGCTGATATTGATAATGAGAGATCGTATGGGTCTCATCATCCGTGTGCTGTTCCATTTTATAATCTTGTTGATTGGTCATTTTTAAATAACCTTCAATCAGACTTTGGCAAACCGCATGTCTGTACTGCTCATTTTTCGGCTCAGGTTGGCAACCTGTTAAAACAATAGTAAATAATAATATAGCTTTTAATTTCATGATCTTGCTACTCTTTAAGTTGATTTCTATAGCGTAAAGGTGTTCTATAAACCAGTACAGATACAGAAATTTTTAAAAAAGCAGCACAGAATGACTTTCCAATATCAGGTTCTTGCCAATCAATTAGCACATCGAATTTATCAAGATGAGCTTAAATCTCATCAGAAGCTTATTTCATTACGCGATTTTGCTCGTCAGCACAGCATTAGTTTAAGTACCGCTAAAAGTTGCTATGAATTGCTTGAGGCGAGGGGACTCATTTATGTAAAACCGAAGTCAGGTTATTTTGTGGTTGCGCGTACCCAATCTAGCCCTATTCCTGATAGCCCAGATTTTTTGTCTTTACCTCGGCAAGTCTCAAATCTAGAGTTGCATAACCAAATTCAAGAAGCCGCCTTACAAAGCCATCTCGTACCGTTGGGTTCAATTCAGTTGACGCCGCATTTTATTCCGGTAGAGGGTTTACGCCGTTCTATTCAGCGAGCTTTAAAAAATTGTCAGCCACAAGACTTTCTCTATTGTAATAAACAAGGACATGAACAATTAAGAAAAGCGCTATCTGATCATTGGCGTGAAGATGGAATATTCATTGCAACAGAAGATATTTTTATTACCAATGGTTGCATACCTGCTTTGTCTTTGGTCATCCAGCACCTAACAGAAGTCGGCGATAGTATTTTGATCCCGACGCCTACTTTTAATGGACAACTACAGCTTTTAGCCAGTTTAAAACGGCAGATTATTGAAATTCCCGCAGATCATCGTGGTATTGATTTGGAACGTTTAGAGTCATTGATGCAGCAGGGTTTAGCAAAGATTTGTCTGATGACAGCCAACTATCAAAATCCTTTAGGGTATTGTTTAACGAATACAGAAAAACAAAAGATTGCCGAATTAGCTGCAAAGTATCAGTGCTTTATTATTGAAGACGATATTTTTGGTGAATGTGGTTACAGCGGTGAGCGACCATTACCGATTCGCTATTGGGACCGTGAAGGCTATGTTATTTGGTGTGGGTCGGTTTCTAAGTCGTTGTCGAGCGCATATCGGGTAGGGTGGTTTTGTTTAAGTGCAAAGCTACAGCATTTAAGACTTGAGCTACTGGCAAGTAATATTGGCGTGAATACGCCCCTACAATTGGGTCTGGCCGATTTTATTTATAGCCGTGGTTATCGAGAGCATTTAGAGCAGTTAAGACCCAACTTGATGCGGCAAGTCGAAGAGTACCGCAGTTGTATTTTAAGCGCCTTTGAGGGCATTCCAATCGCATTGAGTCAGCCAGAAGGGGGCTATGCACTCTGGATACAGTTATCTAAGAATGTAGATACCTTAGCGCTTTATTACACTGCGAAAGCTGAAGGAATTACTGTGGTGCCGGGCCATGTTTTTGGTGAGGATGAACGATATCGACATTTCATTCGTTTAAATGCGGGTCATGAATTAACAGCAGATGTCCGCCAAGCAATTAGTGACTTGGCGGAATGGTCACGACAACAGATGAAAACCGTGAGTTAGTTTTATTCTGCGAAGTCTGCTTTCAACACAATGCGGTAGCGTGCCTGACCTGAGTGTAAACGTTCAATTGCCTCATTAAGCTGTGACATTGGAAATAGCTCAATTTGAGGCGCAATTTTTTTGCGTGCAGCAAACTTCAAAAGTTGACGTAGTGCAGCAGGTGAACCCGTCGGGGAGCCTGTCACTGACTTAGCACCACTAATAAGTGAACCAACAGAAACAGGAACAGGTTCAAGGGTGAGTCCCAAGAAGTGCAAAGAACCGTTTGGTGCTAGTGTAGAAATGAAAGCACGCCAGTTTAGGGTCACATTTACTGTGCTCAGCAATAAATCAAATTTTCCTTTTTGTGCTGTTACCGCGTCTGTATCGCGGCTATTCACCACATGGTCAGCGCCCATTGCTTTGAGCTCTTCTGTTTTGTCAGGATTAGAACTAAAAGCTGTGATTTCACAGCCCCAAGCTTTGAGCAGCTTAATAGCCATATGACCTAAACCACCAATACCAATTACCCCGACATGATGTGTTGCTTGAATCTTATGTTTAAGCAGCGGGTCAAAAACGGTAATCCCACCACAAAGTAAAGGACCGGCACTTTCAGCGTCTAAATCTTCAGGGAGTGGAATAGCCCACTGCCAGCCTGCACGGACTTTATCGGCAAAACCACCAGCATGCCCCACGATTGTTGCAACATTTTCACCCGTACAAAGTACTTGCTGACCCCCAATACATTCATCACAGGCTTGGCAACTTTCAGCGGTCCAGCCAATACCGACACGTTGCCCGATTTGTAGACCTTTGGCTTCTGAGCCCAAAGCAACAATTCGTCCAATAATTTCATGGCCTGCAACTACAGGGTAAACAGTTGAGCGCCATTCATTGTTCAGAACAGAAATATCAGAATGACATAAACCACAATATTCAACTTTTACCTCAACTTGATGCGGCTGCAATTCACCTGCGTCAAATTGGTAAGGAACCAGTTTCTCACCTGCCTGCATTGCAGCATAAGCCTGAATCGTATTATTGCTCATCGGAAACTCCTTAAGCGGCTTTGAACCGTTCTGGTGGGTTATGAAGCTTTAAATTGACAATTATTTTCATGATCATTGACCATGCCTACTGCTTGCATAAAAGCATAGCAGGTGGTTGGTCCAACGAATTTGAAGCCATTCTTTTTAAGCGTTTTTGAAAGTTTTACGCTGAGTTCAGTTTGTGCTGGGGCTTGGCGGTAATCTTCAACATCATTCTGTTTAGGCGCTGCATCTACAAACTGCCAAAGCCAAGTAGGAACATCGCCGACTTGCGTTTTGAGGGTTTGCCAAGCAATCGCATTGTCGCGAATAGCCTTAAGTTTGCCTAAGTGGCGAATTAAACCAGCATCGGATAGTTTTAGTTCTAAGAAGTCATCCGTAAATGCGGCAATATCAGCAATAGGATGATTAAAGAAATGCTCTCGGTAACTTTCTCTTTTTTTTAGTACGGTAATCCAAGATAAGCCAGCTTGTTGGCCTTCAAGACAGAGCATTTCAAATAATCGTGATTCGTCATGCTCTGGTTTACCCCATTCTTCATCATGGTAGGCAATATAGAGGGGATCATTGGAACACCATCCGCAGCGTTGAGTTTTCATGATGATGCTCCTTATATTTATCTTAGAATTTTAAAGTTTAAACAGCACCCATTCATTTGGGCGAGTATCCCAATAATACAGTTCAGCTTGAGTTAAGTCTTCAAACTTTAACCAAAAGTCTTTACCTACTTTATCTGAAAAACCGGTACTGATTAGCAGGGCATCATCACTGATTTCCATGATCCAGCCTTGATAGCTATTGCCATTTAAAATGATCTTTTGCTGATTGCCTGACTCGGCAAACTCTACTAAGCGATTGATCAGCGCTTCCGACATAAAGTGTTCCTAGCGTAAATAAGAATAAGGGTTAACAGCTCCACGACCTTTACCATCTAGATAAAGTCCGTAATGAAGATGTGGTGAAGTATAACGTGCATTACCTGTATTGCCGACATAACCGATTAGATCACCTTTTTTGATGTAGTCACCTACATTTAGTCCACGTTTGTGACCATCAAGATGAGCATAATAATGCCATGTTCCTGCTGGGCCTAAAATCCAGATCACTTTGCCGCCTAAATTGTTATTACGAAGATCGGCAACAAGCCCTTCGGTTGTACTGTACACTTTGGTTCCACGTGGAGCCAAAATATCAATTCCTTCGTGACTACGACCCTGACTGCGTGCCGCTCCCCATGTGTCTTTTAATTCATCTCGATCGACCCCTTTCACAGGTACAGGTAGCCGATTTGAGAGCTGCATACTTTTAAGTTTGCTGACTTGGGCGGGGGAAAGTAGTGCAGGTTTTTTTGGTGTACTGGCACAGGCAGCCAATAGAATAATTAGAAAACCAAGTGAGAAATGAGAAACAAAACGTCGCACAAAAAACTCCCTGTCACAGCCATATCAAAATTATTTGATCCACTATGTCATGAACGGCTTGTCGAGATCAATTTTTTCATGGCAGTTGGAACACCTTTGGCAATGGCCTGTTCTGGACTTAACCATTGGCCTTCAAGTTCAATTGCCAGATGCTCTTTTTGGTCAGGTTCCACGTGGAACACATGAGCATTAAGTAACCATGTAAAGTGAGTGAAGCTATGGCTGATCTGAAAAGTTTGTGGTTGAGGCTGCAGTTTAAATTGCTGACTCAAGCTCAGTCGTTCATGTTCATTTTCTAAAATGGGTAAACAGAACAAACCACCCCATAAACCATGAGCTTGGCGTTGTTGCCAGAACCATTCATCTTCACACTGGATAATAACAACATCTGCTGTTCTAACAGGCGGAGTTTTTTTCGGTTTCTTAAAAGGCAGTTCTTGTTCTAAACCTTGCTGGTAAGCCTGACAATGAGCTTGCATTGGGCAATATAAACAAAGAGGTTTTTTAGGCGTACAGATCGTTGCGCCGAGATCCATAATCGCTTGAGTGTAGTCATGATTACGATGAGTAGGGCAAAGCTCTTCAGCGAGTTTCCACATTTCACGTTCGTGCTGTGGTTTGCTTAAATCATCTTCAATGGCAAAAAAACGGGCTAATACGCGTTTCACGTTGCCATCCATAATGACGCCGTACTGACGTAAACCCAAAGACATGAGTGCACCTGCGGTAGAGCGACCAATGCCAGGTAGCGCAATCCATTCTTCTAGTGTTTCAGGAAACTTACCTTGCTGAGTGACAAGGCCAGCAGCTTTATGCAAATTGCGTGCACGAGCGTAATAGCCGAGACCTGCCCAATAAGGTGCTACTTCATCCCAAGTTGCATGACCTAAAGCTTCTACAGTTGGGAAGCGCTCCATAAAGCGGTCAAAATATTGCAGAACTGTTTTAACCTGAGTTTGCTGCAACATAATTTCAGAAACCCAAACTTTGTATGGATCATCTGCGACTTGCCACGGCAAATCATGACGACCATGTTGATCGAACCAGTTTAAAAGGGCATCAGAAAAAGAAAAGTCGGGCATGAACAGCTATAGAAGAAAAGTAAGGGCTAAATTATAGCTGAAATTTGTGGGTAAATTTTGTTTAAAGCAGGCAAAGAACGAGGATATCTTAAAACAGAGATTACCTGTTAATTAAGCAATCTCTGCTTCATGGAGAAAAAGGATTAATCCTTTTGTACCCCCCAACGTTGATCAAGTTTCAACGGTTGGTTTTTGTAGTACGGAATGACATGAATGTGGAAATGATCTGAATTTTGTCCGAATACTTCACCATCATTGAAGCCGATATGGAAACCGTCTGGTTGATGGCGAAGTTGTGTTTCGTGACGCGCAATTTCAAGAAGTGTAAGCAAGCCTTGATGTTCTTTAGACGTGATATCAAAAAAAGAACGAACATGGCGTAGTGGTGTTACCACACAGTGGCCTTTAGATAGCGGATTAGAATCAGGCAAAATTACAGCAAATTCATTCTTATCAATGATGTCATATTCATCAAATTCGCAATACGGACATTTCTTGTCAGTCATTGTTGTATCCTCTCATGTTATTCCATTAAACCCCGAGTGCGGGAAATAAGACTAGGCTTTGCTCTAGCTCA
>Ga0209795_10002106_pt1 | contig 11417 bp, 11 predicted proteins | sample AgamicOrMarz_FD_187166 | JGI IMG/M metagenome (GOLD analysis project Ga0209795, IMG submission 187166) | Agave microbial communities from Guanajuato, Mexico - Or.Ma.rz (SPAdes) (version 2) | ecosystem: Host-associated > Plants > Phyllosphere > Phylloplane/Leaf | place: Guanajuato, Mexico...
GTGTGAAGATGATTCTAATGCAGGTAAATCACCTGATGGCATTGGAAAAATCACTAAACCGATTCAAGAGGTGGTTGAAGTAGTGACTAAACCGTTGAAACCGATTACAAAACCATTAAAACCGATAATTGAACCAATTAGGCCTATCTTAAAACCGTTGGAACCAGTAACTAAACCGCTTGAACCAGTGACAAAGTCGCTTGAACCGGTTTTGAAACCACTTGAGCCTGTAACGAAGTCACTTGACCCAGTCATCACCGGTACTACAGAAAAGGTGGACCAAATTGTAAAATCCGTTTGTAAGCAACTTGAAGGTGAAAAGGGAGTAATTAAGAAAGAACTGGCCTTGTCATTAATTGATAAAGCGATTGAAAAGAAAATCCCATTGAACTCTGTCTGCCAAAGTGATTCATTATTGACCAAAGAACTTCAAAGCTGGGAAGAAGGTTTATTAAAATCACTCGGTCTTATTGATTTATTAGGTAAAGTCGTCCATGAAGATCCTATGGAAAGCCTTAATAAAATACGTGAAAAAATTGCGAAAGAAAAGAATGGATCAATTATTTTTACACCATAAAAAAGAGCAGGGGATTCCTGCTCTTTTGTGCTTGGATATATTAGAACGCCCAGTTTCCACCTCTAAATACTGGTTCTGATTTGCCATCAGCGGTGATTCCATCGATGTTCATTTCTGTGGAACCAATCATGAAGTCCACATGAGTGATACTTTCGTTTAAGCCATGCTCTTTCAATTCCTCAGAAGACATTTTCTTCCCGCCTTCAATACAGAAAGCATAGGCACTGCCAATCGCTAAATGGTTTGAGGCATTCTCATCAAATAATGTATTAAAGAAAAGGATATTTGATTGGGAAATTGGTGAGTTGTATGGTACAAGTGCAACTTCACCAAGATAATGTGAGCCTTCGTCTGTATCGACAAGACGCTTAAGGATTTCTTCGCCTTCCTCTGCTTTCACCCCAACGATTTTTCCATTTTCAAAGGTAACCGAAAAGCGGTCAATAATATTTCCACCATAACTTAACGGTTTTGTACTAGCAACTGTACCATTAACACCTGTTTTAAATGGAACAGTGAACACCTCTTCGGTTGGCATGTTTGCCATAAACTCGAAGCCGCTTTCATTGATGCTGCCTGCGCCCACCCAGATGTGTTTTTCAGGGAGCTCGATCGTTAAGTCAGTACCAGGCGCTTTGTAATGAAGCTTTTGGTATCTTTTTTCATTTAAATAATGAACTTTTTCATGAAGGGTTTCGTCATGTTTTTTCCAAGCTTCTACTGGATTTTCAACATCTGCACGTACTGCTTTAAAAATCGCATCCCAAAGCTTGTTTACTTGGTTCTCAGCAGGCTCATCAGGGAATACTTTTGCAGCCCATGCAGGTGACGCTGCTGCGATAACAGTCCAACTCACTTTATCAGATTGTACTGCTTTCCGATAATTTGCCAATGCCGTTCCTGCCGCTTTATTAAAGTTTGAAATACGTTCTGGATTCACACCTTTTAACAAATCTGGGCTAGTGGCAATAACCGACATAAAAGCTGCACCTTTGGCTGCTAAATCTTCCATTTCTTTGGCACGCCAAACAGGGTACTCAAGGAAAGCGTCATCTGGAGCCAAGTCATATTTGGTTCTAGTCACGGTATCGTCGTTCCAGTTGACGATGACATTTTGTGCACCAGTTTCGTACGCCTTTTTAGCGATCAAGCGAACAAAATCTGCCGCATCTAAGGTAGCGTTTACGACTAAAGTTTGACCCTGCTGAACATTTACACCAACCTTAACGGCGAGTTCAGCATATTTTTCAAGGTTTTTTTGAAATTCACTCATATGTACGTCTCCTTTTTCTGAATCTTCCTATATTGTAGCGTTATTAATTGGAAAAAGAAACTACTTGCTATCAAGCAAAAAGCCGCAATAAATAAAAGGCTATGTTAAAGCTTATTGTTGATTTTGGCACCCTGTTGATCTTCGTTACAGGCGCGAAGACTCCTGCGGGAGGACGGGGCAGGGGAGACCCCGCAGGAGCGCAGCGACGAGGAGGCTCCCCGGACCGCCCGCGGAAAGCGAAGCGCCTGGAGCGGAAATCAACAGGCCAAGTTTAACAGTGCCAAATAAAAAAAGCAGTAAAGAATTTTCATCTTTACTGCATCTTGCTGCCGTATACTTTTATATTAAGATAAACTCCTGCGGAAAATAGCACTAAGAAAGTAATAATACCTGACCATGATGTGGGAGACATGAACTGAGATAATTCCATTGTTTCCACCGTCCTAATAATAATAACTTAATAACTTAATAAGTTAATTATAATACAAATTAGGAAAATGTGAACAATTTAGTACAAATATTGGCGATTTATTGACCAAATTTTACATTTGTGAACTGATCTTTTGTTTTTCAAAGGAATAAAACATGACCCAATACATCCCAGCGCTTAATAGGGCGAGTATAACTAACACGAAAAACGTCCAATTATACCCGAGCAAGACAGTCATGGGAATCGCAAGTGGTGCAATCGTACGGCTAATAGTAAAACGTAAGCTTGCTGCAGCGAAATATTGACCGCGCATATGCTCAGGAGCAAGTCTCGATACAAAGCTTTGCTGGAGCCCGGCACCCATTAATTCAGCAAAGGTGAAGACAGCCATCGCTATCATTAACCCCCATATCCATGTGGTTTGACTAAAAAGAATCATTGAAACCGCATAAACAACAGAGGAGAGAATAAATACATTTCTTTCATAATAATTACTCATCCACTTCGTGACAATCACAGTCAGCAGGGCGACGAGGAAGCCATTTTCCGCGAGTACCAATCCAAAGGCCTGTTCACCATTGACCGAAAATGACCAATTCCCTAGTGAAAAAAGGCTTTGAGCTTGGTAGACATCCTTTATATAAACAGGAATCAATAAGTCCAATTGCATAAAGGTCTGCCCCGCTAATACCCCTGCCAGAATAAATAGCAGAAAGGTTTTATCTTTTACAATCAGTGAATAATCCTTCACTTGATTTTTTAAAAAGTAATACCATTTCCCGTCTGAAGAAAAGGCGTTATTTTTTACCGGTACGGTTTCTCGAGTCCATTTGGCTAAGATAAGTCCTAAGGAAATACAAACTAACCCAGCAATAAGCAAGAGTTGGAAACGATAGTGAACATAAAAAATCGCACCTAGAATAGGACCAATTACAACTGCAATATTAATAGATGTGTAAAAAATGGCAAACACATTGCTTCTGTCTTTTTCATCGACTACATCCGCCACCATTGCTTGGCTTGCAGGCCAATAAAAGGAACCGAACACACCGGCTACTGCAAATGCGACAAAACCCATCCAAGGGGATTGAAACCAAGGTGAACTAGCGAAGGCAAATGCGATAAACGAAAGTCCTTGACCGATAGCAGATAGAACCATCATTCTTTTCCTCCCGAATCGGTCGGCACAGTACCCGCCCATTAGGTTAGCAAGCACAGAAAACACCTGTGAAAAAACTAATAAAAAACCTGCTTTACTTTTACCAAACTCTTCTGAAAAATAAATCGTTAAAAATGGAAAGAACATCCAAAAAGTGATGTTCATCATCGCTTCGCTAAACAAGCGAACCTTTAAATTAGGATCCCAATCCCTAATCCTCATACATTGTCCTCGTTTCTTAATCTTTGATCTATCACCAAACTACCAATTTAGAAAAACTTACAACAGAAATGGTAAGCACATTAAGAGTGCTTACCATTAATGGTTATTCCTGATTTTTTAAGGCTTGTTTCAGTAAATCACCTAAGCTGTTGCCGAAATCTTCGTTTTTTGAATATTTCTGGACGAGCTTTTGTGCTTCCTTTTTATTAACTGCTTTTTTCTTGTCTTCTGCTTTTTCAACCACATTACACCGGCGGCATTGGAAGTACGCGCCTGCCTTTCCATTATGAATCTCCATCTTTTTATGGCACTGTGGGCAGCGACGATTTGAAAGCTTTGGATCCTTTCGTTTCCGGAATGAACACTCAGGACTCGAGCAAACGAGAATTTTACCTTCTTTCGTATTCCTCTCCTTTAGAAACTCGTTACATTCAGGACATCTTGAGCCGGTTAAATTGTGAGCCCGATAGGATTTTTCACTTTTTTTAATTTCGGAAACCAACTGCTCTGTTTGCCGGCGGATGTTTTGTAAAAAGGCTTTTGGATCTGCCTTGCCTTTTGAGATTTTTTCAAGTTCTTGTTCCCATTTGGCCGTTAGTTCTGGTGATTTTAGTTCATCATTGACAAGGTCAATGAGTTGCTTGCCTTTTTTCGTAGGGTGGAAGCGCCCGTTCTGCCGTTCCACGACTTCCGTGTCCACAAGTCTTTCAATAATTTCTGCTCTTGTTGCTGGGGTCCCTAGACCGAACTTCTCCATTTGCGATAGAACATCAGCCTCAGAATAGCGGTGCGGCGGCTCAGTCCATTTTTGGTTGAGCGAGCTGCTTTTGACGGTAAAGGACTGTCCCTGAGCTAATTTTTGCAGTCCAGAGGTTAATGGTTCTGCCTCTTCTTTTCCTAACACCTTTTTGAAGCCTAAATCAATAATATTCGTTTCTTTGGCGGTAAAAGTCTCACCCTCGACCTTAAAGGTTGCTTGAATGGTTTCGAATTCATAAGCTGGTAAAAACAGAGCTAAGAAACGTCTGGCAATGATGTCGTAGAGTTTTCTTTCATCTGAATCAAGTTCACTTAGATTTAATCGTTGTTCCGTTGGGATAATCGCGTGATGATCGGTTACCTTTTCGTTGTTAAAAACCCGTTTGGCGAGCACAAGACCCTTTTTTGCAAGAAGCGGACGGACTTCCTCCTTATACCCTGAAGCTATGCCATGCAGACGGTCTGTCATGGTGCCTATCATATCTGTTGTTAAATAGCGTGAATCCGTTCTAGGATAAGTGACCAATTTGTATTGCTCGTAAAGACGTTGTAAGACGGATGAGGTCTTTTTCGCAGAAAAACCAAACCGCTTATTGGCATCTCGTTGAAGTTCAGTTAAATCGTAAGGCAACGGCTGTGGCTCTGACTTTTTCTTGCGGTCAATTTTATCAAGCACGGCCTTTTTACCATTTACTTTCGTTTGGATGGTTTCGGCTTTTACCTTATCGAAGATGCGTTTTTCATTGTCATGTTCCCAATCCGTTGAAAGTGAGCCAATTTCGGCACGAATCGTCCAATATTCCTTTGGGACAAAGGATTGAATCTGCTGCTCTCGGTCTAAAACAAGGGCAAGAGTAGGGGTCTGAACTCGTCCTGCAGAAAGTGGATCTTTATATTTTGTGGTTAGTGCTCTTGTTACATTCAATCCGATTAGCCAATCAGCTTCTGCTCGGCAAACGGCTGAATGGTAGAGGTCCTCAAACTGTTTGCCAGGTTTCAATTGCTTGAACCCGTCTTTAATGGCTTTATCTGTTTGCGAAGAAATCCATAATCTTTTTAATGGTTTGTTCCACCGAATCTTTTCAAGAATCCAGCGTGCAACCAGTTCGCCTTCACGACCGGCATCCGTAGCAATGATACATTCGTTAATGTCTTTCCGTTTTGCTAACGCTTCAATAGCACGGAATTGATGATTTGTCTGCTTCATCACCATCAAGCCCATTTTTGGGGGAATAATCGGTAAATCCTCCAAATTCCATGTTTTATATTTCGTATCATAATGTTCCGGCATTTTTAATTCGATTAAGTGTCCTAGTGCCCATGTGACAATGTATTGATTGCCTTCCATATAGCTTTTATGTTTTTGATTGCAGCCAAGAACGCGTGCGAGTTCACGAGCCACACTTGGCTTTTCTGCAAGTACGAGAGATTTCATAATTACTCCTTTCAGGTACATCCATTTTTACCTTTATATAGTATAACGGAAACTCAAGATATTTTGTAACCTGAGCTTTTTACCTTTCATTTATTATTGTACTAAAGTGTTATCGTGCTAAAATTCTGAAAATTCAATTGACAAATAAGCTTTGCATCCCATACAATAATTATCATTAAGATAATTAAAGAATGGAATGATACCAATGAGGCATCTGAAAATATTCAATCTATTAATTATAAAAGAGGCTGGACTCCCAATCGAGTAGATTCGGAATCCAGCCTCTTTCTTTATTATACTACAGTGGTAGAGGAGAGAGACAAAATGATAACACTAACAGGTGGAAGTTTAACATTAAAGCAAATGAAGGATGTTTTATATCGTAAGCAAAAGGTCATGGCTTCAGGCGAGAGTATGGAAGCAGTCAAGAAGAGTCGTGAAGCAGTGGAAAGAATTGTGGCAGAATCAAAGGTGGTTTATGGAATTACGACAGGATTTGGAAAATTCAGCGACGTACTCATTGATAAGAATCATGTCCAAGATCTTCAGCTTAATCTAATTCGTTCTCATGCATGCGGAGTGGGCGATCCTTTTCCAGAAATTGTTGCAAAAGCAATGGTGCTACTCCGGGCTAACGCACTCCTCAAGGGATTTTCAGGTGTCAGGCCGATTGTCATTGAAAAGTTATTAGAATTAGTAAATCAAGACATTATTCCTGTCATCCCGCAGCAAGGTTCCCTTGGGGCAAGTGGTGATTTAGCCCCGCTTTCTCATCTGGCATTGGTATTAATTGGTGAAGGGGAAGTATTTTACAAAGGCGAGCAAATGGAAGCTTTTAATGCACTTCAACAAGAAGGTATTTTACCCTTAACATTGGAAGCAAAAGAAGGTCTTGCCCTTATTAATGGAACCCAAGCGATGACTGCTATGGGAGTTATCGGTTACTTGGAAGCAGAGCAGCTGGCACAAGAAAGTGAGCTGATTGCTTCCATGACAATGGAAGGGTTAAATGGAATTATCGATGCATTTGCGGAAGAAGTTCAGGTGGCAAGAGGGTATAAACAGCAAATTGATACGGCAGCAAGAATCCGCCGCTACTTAAGCGATAGTTTGTTAACAACCCAGCAGGGCGAGTTACGAGTTCAAGATGCTTATTCACTCCGGTGTATTCCACAGGTTCATGGTGCCTCATGGCAGGCTTTGGATTATGTAAAGGAAAAATTAGAGATTGAAATGAATGCCGCAACAGATAATCCGTTAATTTTTGATAACGGGGAAAAGGTGATCTCTGGGGGGAACTTTCACGGGCAGCCGATTGCTTTTGCGATGGATTTTATGAAAATTGCTGTTGCCGAACTGGCAAATATTTCGGAAAGACGAATTGAACGCTTGGTAAATCCTCAGTTAAATGATTTACCGGCATTTTTAAGTCCACAACCTGGTTTGCAATCGGGTGCGATGATCATGCAATATGCGGCTGCAGCACTGGTATCAGAGAATAAAACACTTGCCCATCCAGCAAGTGTCGATTCTATTCCTTCATCTGCCAATCAAGAGGACCATGTAAGCATGGGTACAATTGCCTCAAGGCATGCCTATCAAATTATCCAAAATGCAAGAAGAGTTTTGGCGATTGAACTGATTTGTGCCATGCAGGCAGTGGAGATTCGCGGAATTGATAAAATGGCAACACATACTAGGGTGTTTTTTGATAAAGGCCGCGAACAGGTAGCGTCCATTACACAAGATAGAGTGTTCTCAAAAGATATAGAAAAAGTTGCTGAGTGGCTTAAGTCCATAGAATTTTCGCAACTTATTAGAACTTTAAGTATTGAAAAAGGACAATTCTAAGGGGATTTCCTAAGAATAAAAAGGCGTGTGGTGCTCACGCCTTTTTATTCTGTCTGATCATTGAGCAAACGAGCAGTATCTCCTCGATTCTCTTCCTCATTTTCAACTCGATTTTTAAAGGCTTCTCGTACCACTAGGAATTCCTCGTCACCGACTGCTTCTTTCCCATGTTTTTCTGTTAAAGTGTCTTTAGGGAAGTTCCCTGGATGATTCTTCTTTTTATGTTCAAAATGTTCTCCGCGTGCCAAATTCAACACTCCTTTCGTCTTCGCAAGTATCATTCCCAAAATAGAGTGAAATAATTACTTTTTGATTAGCACATAAAAAGAAAAAGCTGATTGAAAGAGGAATCTTAAATAGATTCACTCTTCATCAGCTTTTTGTTTCGAGAGATCTGGCTTGCACATGCGGTCCAATAAATATCCAGCAAACACAATAAATGCAATCGGAATAGAAAAGTTTAACACATGAATAAGGGTCATCGCACTGCTTCACCACCAATATTTGAATATTATTAATATTATGATAATAGTTATGTTGTTTACATTATATGCTAATTGTCACAATTTAGACAAATATTGAAGTGATAAATATATCTTTTAATGATTATTGAACATAAAGAGAAGGAAGAAATTTGTTCAAAGTTCCATCATTTTGACATAAAGCAGCAGGGATTCGACTCAAATTTAGGAATTTTTGTAGAGATATGGGATTAATTGTTAGAAAAAATATTTTGAATATTTTAATATTACGACAAATTACAACACCCTACTGAAATAGCACTAGATATAATATCAATGAGGATTAAGTATATTGACCTATCGAAACAATGAAAAAAACATTAATACAGTGACTTAAGTTGTATTGGCATCAGAAAAAGGCAAACCTGTTGAAAAGCAGGGACGCAAAGCCGAGGATCTAAGGTATGTTTTACATGCTAAGATGGCCGGGTTACCTGGAATACATTATGTATTTTAGGAGTGAGTAGAATGGTTATTACCGAAAATAATGTAGAAGTAATCGATCAAGAATGGATGGCACTCATATTAGAAGCAAAGGACTTAGGGTTATCCATAGAAGCAGTTCGTGATTTCTTGGTTAACAAGAGATAATAACGTTAAACGTACATAAATAAAAAGCATTCTACAAAAAAATCACGTTTTTTGTAGAATGCTTTTCTTTTTCGATAAGATCTTTTATAGCTATTTATCGTTTTGATTAATTCGCCACTTATTAAATTCAAGGAAGTCCCGAAATTGTTCCTTAGATACACCAGACTTCATTGCATCTTTTACTAGATTCATCCAATCAATATCTAATTCCTCTTTATTGATTTCTTCATGTATCAAATGGTCCACAGGAATATTCAAAACAACAGCAATTTTTTCTAGGAACTTTATAGAAGGGTTCTCTTGTTTATTATTTTCAAGGTTACTTAAATATGATTTAGCCACCCCAGCTTGAGCAGCAAGTTCGGAAAGTGACATTTTTCTATCTAAGCGAAATTTTTTTACGCGATCACCAATCATTAGTCTCACACCCAATTATTATTCACTTTACGTTAATTCTAACAAAAAGAATGGAAAAGTACCATATTAAGAACAAAGAAATATGACAATAATTGAACTTTGGGAATTAGTTCAGTCAAAGTATCTTTGAAAAAATACCAGGATAGAGTTAATATAAAAAGTGTTGCCTATTACGGCATAATGTATAATTCTTTTGAGGTATGTTTTTAGTCGAATAACCATTTTGATTTGCATACATAAAAATAATTAAAAAGGAAGGGGACCCAAAAATGATTGTCCTTAAATCACAGCGTGAAATTGATGCGATGAAAAAAGCTGGAGATATTTTGGCAGCTTGTCATAAAGAAATTGCTAAAATGATTAAACCAGGTATTTCAACATGGGAAATTGATGTATTTGTAGAAGAATTTCTTAAGAAAAAAGGCGCGACCCCAGAACAAAAAGGGTATAAAGGCTACGAATATGCTACTTGTGCGAGTATAAATGACGAAATATGCCATGGCTTTCCAAGGAAAGAACCTTTAAAAGAAGGGGATATTGTGACAGTGGATATGGTTGTCAATTACAATGGCGCGTTAGCAGATTCCGCCTGGTCTTATGCTGTTGGCGAAGTATCAGAGGAAACCGAGCGTTTATTAAAAGTCACAAAGGAAGCACTTTACAAAGGGATTGAACAAGCGGTTGTCGGCAATCGAATCGGGGATATTGGTCACGCCATTCAAAAATATGTTGAAAGCGAAGGGTTTTCAGTCGTCCGGGACTTTATTGGTCACGGGATTGGAGCAGTAATTCATGAGAAACCAGATGTTCCTCACTATGGTCTGCCAGGAAAAGGGGCAAGAATAAAGGAAGGTATGGTATTTACGATTGAGCCAATGGTCAATGTAGGAAGATATCAAACAAAGATGGATTTCAATGGATGGACGGCAAGAACCATTGATGGAAAATATTCAGCGCAATACGAGCATACCCTTGCCATTACAAAAGAAGGAACCGTCATCTTAACTGAACAAGATTAAAAACAAACCCGTTATGTGCAATAACGGGTTTTCACTTTATTTTTTTCTTAAGCTGCCAAGTTCTTCAACTAAAGCCTGCATTTCATTAGGACTAAACGAATTCTTTCTTTGGACCATATCATAAATTTCTTTCAGTTCCTCGTACATTTCTTCATCAAAGTGGGAAGGTTTAATCGCACCAAGGTTCAAGACTTTTAATTTTTCCTTTATTTGTTCAATCATATATTCGACATTTTCAATCGACTTTTCAGATAAATTCATTTCGGTCATCCTTTCCGAATTAATAAGTTCATCTTTTCATGTAAAAAATTATATGTCAATAAAAATTCTTTAAAAGTAGATTGGACTTGCATGGACTTCTTCTATAAAGCAAAATAAATATAAGAAAGCTTGGTATTTTTTACATTTAGTATGCTTGATAATAACAAGGATTAAAGGAGACGTTAACATGACACAGAAGAATCAATTTTGGCGCGGAATAATACTTGGTGCAATTGCAGGCGGGGCCATTAGCCTTTTAGATAAACATACACGTGAACTAATGAAAGAAAACGTACAAAAAACCACCTCAAAGGTGTCCTACGTATTTAGAAATCCAGGAGAAATAACGGATAAAGTAAAGGAAACCGCTGAGAAAATAAAGACAACCGTGAAACAGGTCAGCGAAGATATATCCTTTATTACAGATAAGGTAGAAGAGTTACGGGAATTAACCCCACAGGTAACAGACATGATAAAAGAAACGAAGGATTCCTTCTCAAAAGGTGATGAAGCGCTTCTTTTAGAAGAAGTATTAGAAGACGATAGAATTCAGTAAAAGGAGGATGAAGATGGAAAAAGTGGGGAATCTTCGCTCATCGCTACTAAGATTACTTTGGCATAGGATCGATGAAGATGATCTTCCAGGCTTGAGTGCACAGTTGGCCTATTATTTTCTACTGTCCTTATTTCCGCTGCTGATTGTTCTCTTTACACTTCTTCCATATTTTCCGATTCCACATCAGGATATGCTGGGGGTAATAAGAGATTTTGCACCTGGTGACACAATGGATCTAATTGAGAAAAATGTCCATGACATCATGAACCATCGGAATGGCGGTTTGCTTTCGTTCGGGATCATCGGTACCCTCTGGTCGGCCTCAAACGGTATTAATGCCATTGTA
>Ga0209795_10002116_pt1 | contig 11360 bp, 16 predicted proteins | sample AgamicOrMarz_FD_187166 | JGI IMG/M metagenome (GOLD analysis project Ga0209795, IMG submission 187166) | Agave microbial communities from Guanajuato, Mexico - Or.Ma.rz (SPAdes) (version 2) | ecosystem: Host-associated > Plants > Phyllosphere > Phylloplane/Leaf | place: Guanajuato, Mexico...
GTCCCATTTGTTCCGTTTATCCCTATTATCTCTATGTTATTTTGTGGCTACCTTATGTTTAATTTACCGATGACCACTTGGATTGGATTCGGAATCTGGTTGGTGATTGGTCTTATTGTTTACTTTACATTTGGTTACAGAAATAGTGAATTAGGAAAGAGGGAAAAAAATTTAAAAGCTGATAAAGAAATAGATAAGAGAGAGATTCTATAAGCCTTCTACATGCACTTATGTAATGAATATATTCAAGTTAATTAAAAAAGTCTACCTTAATACATGTAATCCTCTATTCATTAAATGTCTTAGGACAAACAATTTTGTGTGATAGAATCTGTTTAATCAAACATTTTATTATAACTAAGGCTAAAAGGGATGCCTATTGGCATCTTTTTTTCAGATGGAAATTTTTTCGTTTGAAGAACCTGTAATCCATTTCTTCCTTTTCATATCGTCTCTTAATGTAAAGATCCCCATTTGATACATTTTGTTACTTCTCCTTAAATAATAAATAGGATTTTTGAATTTAATTTCTCAAATAACCAATAATACCAACAAAGATTCCTATTGCAAGCGAGATGGGAACAGTGGCTATTCCCCCATAAGCAACTGCAAATCCTAATTCGTCTGCAACTGATGGATCAGTTATGTGATTTAGGAGGTCATAAAGCATAGTACAAACGAGGAAGATATCATGCGTCACGATAGAGGAATGAAAAAATGGAGAGCGTTCGCAAGCATGCCAGAGCAATATATAGGATTACAGGAAGTCATAAACAAACAACTAGAAGTACCTAAACCTGATCTAACAGAAGAGCAAATGGAACAAATCAATTTCACCTTGATTGAATCCTTGCATACAAATAAACAAGTATACCGCACATATATGTAACAAAAACGAGATGCAAACGATTATGCATCCCGTCATGTGAAGAAGGAAAAAGTAGCTTTTAATGCAGCATATGATCTTTAAGGAACACCTCATTTACGTAATTCCATTGCTTAATGAAACAATAACTTGAAAAAGTATATTCTCTTTAACAAACACCTCATTTAAGCATTGAACTAAAAAAATATACAATGTGAACGAAACCGTTCTTGCTCTGGGACAAACACCTCATTTGTATAGTTATAAATGAATATTATTGTCTACCCATTATATATATTCTTACTACGTTCATGACTACCATCCCCTTATGAATCAAACATACATCGATTTAGAATAAGGTTTTCTGAAATATGCCTGCTGTAGACACCTCATCCCAAATGTAAGAAGCTTTGTAATTAATAACTTGTTTCCTTCTTCCCTATATAGAATATCCCAATAGCCCATTTATAATTCAGTAAAGCTAACAGGGGTTTTTTGGATTACATATACCCTTCATTTATAAGGTAAGTTAAACGATAAAGTCTTATTATGAATAACTATAATAAACGGAGATATGTATGTATCTATTCATTTTATTTGATGTGCTCGAGCATCGAAAAGCTACGCCACTCATGCCGTATCATAAGTTTTTGATGGGGAAAGATGAATAGGTGAAATTTGTTAAAGGTATTGTTTTCCTTATTTGCTACCAATCCTATTATATGTTACATTACAGATAACTTATTTTTGTTCGGTATATTGATAAAAGAAAAAACCCTTATTAGAAGTTTTTATCTTGAAATAGTATGTTTGGGCAAGATTAGTAATACATTTGTGGAGTATTCCACAGCAGGAGGCAACACTATGACACAAGGTACAGTAAAATGGTTTAATGCAGACAAAGGTTTCGGTTTCATCGAAATCGAAGGCGGAGACGATGTATTCGTTCATTTCAGTGCTATTCAAGGTGAAGGTTTCAAATCATTAGAAGAAGGTCAAAAAGTTACTTTTGATATCGAGCAAGGTCAACGCGGAGCACAAGCTGCTAACGTTCACAAAGCATAATCAAAAGTAATCACAAAAAGACTCCTTTCGAGGAGTCTTTTTTAGTTTTATAATTAGAACACCGTATTGTTTCGATTTTCAATCATTTGTTTTACGATGGCTTCATGAGACTCTAAGATCTCTCGTGTTGTTAATTAATGAAGTTTTGCATGGCGAGAGAAATTCGCTTCACTATACCATTGAGAGTATATTAGCTCTTCTTATAGGAGCTTTTGTGATTGAAGTGTGTTCTTTCTGTGTAGGTGGATGTAAGGATTCTATAGTTGGAGCAATTTCTTGTGTACACGCGTTGTATATACCATCACCATCACTAATTTCTTCTTTATTTATGCACCTTGCGCATTAATCTTTTCGCTTGATGGATTCTAGATTTAACTGTGGATAGAGGAATATGTAATCGAGTCGCTATTTCATTGTATGATAAATCATCAAAATAAAAATACATAATTACTTTACTATATTTAAGAGGTAAAGAGTGTATCCATTGATATATGTCTTCTCTATCCCATACACCTAACTCATCTTCTTCATAGTAGCGTATAGAGTCTCGTTGTACGTGTGCCAGTATCTCTATCTTATCCATACACGTTACATTTCGATTGTAGTATCTTCTGAGAAAATCAAGACTTTGATTAACAGTCACACGATATAACCAAGCATAGGTAGACTGTTCACTGTTTGCTCCTCTTTCCATCAATCGAACGTAATACTTTATCCATACTTGCTGAACAATATCTTCTGCTGCGTAAATATCTTTTACATAGGATAAGGCAATTTTAATAAGTTGCCACTCATATTTTAGTATTACATTATTCAGTAATTCTTCATGTTCAAAATCTTTCATTGCCAATCATCCAACCTCATTAAAGTAACCATTAGTTGTTCACTATCTATTTAAGCTGTCAGCTAAATAAAGCTATGGTATATATCGTATAAATTTTACATATTCGTAGTAATAAAAACCTATTACTATTATAGTTTAAAAATGGTAATTCGTCTTCTTATCAGCTTATGTATAAAAGCTACCACGTCAGATATAACGCATATGTAACTAGATCTGTATGTCTATGGATAATTGGCATAAAAATGCTGTTTTTTTCCGTAATAGGTATCTACCTATACATTTTCTTTTACAATTTACACTACTAACCCTTATTATGGAATTAAACTCAAAATAAGGTGGGAGATGCTTGTATGAGAGCTAAGATTGAGAAAGCGAACCATGTAGTGATGTTTGAAACAGCTGGTGAGTTTTATGCACATGAAGTGACTCAAGGTCCTAAAGTGGGTTTCTTTGCTTGCCCCTCTTGTGGAGTGAAAGTTTATCATAAACAAGATCATTTCTTTTCACGTGAACATGCGCGTACGTGTACTTACGTACAAGAGCAATCTAAGAAAAAGTTCTAATCCTTGTCTCCAAAAGCATAGTTTATAAGATTTGAATTGGTTAATTTATACATTTATAGTATAATATCGAAGTTGAGCTTGTGAACATATAAAAGGAGAGTTAGGATGAAGGGACTAAGTACATTAAGAAAGATAGATGCCTTGGGACGTATAGTGCTTCCCATTGAACTAAGAAAAGGAATGGAGATAGGTAAAGACGATTCAGTAGAAATCTTATTGGAAGATGATCATATAGAAATAAAAAAATACGAAGAATATAACAAATGTGTGATTACAGGTGAGATAACGCCTCAAAACCGTAAATATGCAAATAACATAGTTTTAAGTCCGTTAGGTGCAAAAATTTTATTTAATGAAATAAAAGATAAGAAAAAAACCTTTGAATCGTAAATTCAAAGGTTTTTTAGGTCGAACTATTTTTTATGCTGTATACTTTCTAACCAGTTTTGTACAGAAGACCCTAAGCTAGTTGCTCCTACTGTTAATTCATCCATAATATAAGAAATTAAATTGTGTAGACTGTACTCTTCTTTATAAGGGTTATTTTTATTGATAAATTTTAACACCTCTTTTAATTCCTTTATTCTTCCTTGATCCAATTCTTCTTCTAAATGGCGAGTCATGTATTCATCAACAAAATCAGAATTCCTGATGCTTGCTTCAATTAAGAAAGATGCTGCTAATGCGGGGGAACAATCTAAAGCATAAGCTAAACGTTTCAGAACATCGTACGTTTCTCCATGTCCATCTTTTAAACGAGTAGAAACACGTTCTTTTTCTATGTTTTTATATAAGTGTCTAATTGGCTCTTTGGACATATCGCCCATATACACAGTGCTGCCAAAACTAAATCCTCTTCTAAAATAATTTGATAAATAGTCCATCACTTTTGAAGAAGCAAGACCTGATATACAAATTGACTCAACTACACTTTTTACAGGTGTATTCGTAATGTAAGACAATCGATAAATACATTCTTTAAGATCAATTGGAAGTGACGGTTTTACATCTCGTTTTTTGTCACTTCGAATTTTTCTTTTCTTCTCTTCTACTCTCACATAATCACTCCTAAAATCTAAAATTATCTCTAGGACAATGACTTTTTGTACATACCTAAAACATGTATATGGCAGGGGAGGGAGGAGCATGTATATTTTTTAAGATATTGGAAAAAACTTATAATACTAGATCATGAGAGGAGTCTTTTGGATGAAAATGACGAAAGAAGAAGCACAAGAAATTGCAAAAAAAATAAAAGAAAACTCCAATAAGTACGGATTGCCAGTAAAAAAAAAAAAACGCTAGTGCAACTTAAAAGAGGATATATAAGAAAAAGTCTTCACCTTAATAAAAAATAGAAGGCTTATATTTTTCTACTATGGTACGCAATAACATTTATTACACAGGGTAATGGAGATACAATAAATGTAGGGTAAATCTTATAAAAAGAAATAAATGACCTCTTTGATATTACAAACGCCATAACTTCAAATTAGATGTGTTGATAGGAAGTCCCTTTTTTAACTATGGTTATTGGGGACGTAATTTATCAATTTCTTCTAGTGTAAGGTTTGTAAATTCAGCGATTGTTTGGTTATCTAAACCTTTTTGGATCATACTTAAAGCTACTTTTATGATCCCTTTCTTTTCGCCTATTTCTTCACCTATCTGTTTTCCCTTTTCTTCCCCAAGTTTTTCAGCTCTTTTTAACGCTGACTTTTCATCTAATAATGCTTTTCTTCTTGCTTCATATGCTAATATCACTTCTGGATCTTGGCTAACACGTTCCCATTCATCCATCGCTTTCTTTAATACTTGATCTTCTTGCATCGCAATCTCCTCCAATACCTGAGTGATTTCTTCATCTTCGGATGCTTCAAGTAATAATAACCATCGCACAAGTTGATCTTCTCGTGGATCTACCTCTCGGTTACGCCATTTAATTAATAACTTGGGTAGTTCCATAAAATGAATTTCTAGCATATCCGTTAAGAGTAATTTCTGCTCTCGCTCATATAACTGAAAGGTGGAGTGATAATCATGAATATGAGATAAATAACAGAAGTTAACAATGTTAATGGTAATCGTTTTACAAAGCTCTCCGTAGTCCATGCCTTCCTTCATTTGACTACTGTACATTTTAGACCAGTAATTGAGTGTTCGTTTTTCCATGTCATGTTTGTTATTAAGCTAAATTTCAATATTGACACGGCTTCCATCCTCTAACTGTGCATGTACATCTAAAATAGAGCGTTTATCTTCTTGGTTTTCTTTATTAAAATGCAGATCTAGTAACTGCACCGTCTGAATTTTTTTATCATCTGGAAAATGGAGTGCCGCGTTCAAAAAAGCAGCTAAAATAGATTCATTTCCATGTGTGCCAAATAGTGATTTAAATGCAAAGTCGACACGCAAATCTAATCATTTTGTCATAATATCCTCCATCATTTCCATGTTTGTTATTAGTATACCATGACTTTACCGATTCCTTCTATCTAACTCTTTAGGAGCAAATTGAGTATCAATAAGATATTTTATTAATGTTCCTGAGACAAAGAAGTATGAAGTGGTATTTAAACAAATAGAAATACTCGTGCTGATTGCTATTACCGATAAATAAACTGCTCATGACATTATTCTTTTAGTTTGAGCACGTTCTTTATACATATAGGAATACATTAAAAGCCAATAAACTACTGAAAGCAAAAAAGCTACTAGTATGCCTAGTAGCTTTTCGATTAAAAATCGCTATATTCCTCTAAATCATCATCATCTAGAGAGCCAGATACCTGCTCTAAATCTGCAATTTTACCTTCTTTGAAGGTTTGACTTTCCAAAGGTTTCTCTTCTATATCCTCTTGTTTTCCCACGAACCCGTTGGACTGGGCTAATTGCTTTATCTCCAGTAGTTGGGAATTGATATGCTCGAGAAGATCTTCTGTTTTATGCCCTAATTCTACTTGGTCGGTAGATGAAGGGTGAAGATCTCGAACAATTAGAGATGAAATATAGTCTCCTAATTTTCGAGACTTTGCGTATTTTGCAAGTACGTCGTAGACTTCATCACTCAACTGGTTAGTTTTAATCGTAAAGGCGTTTTGACGCTCTGACATGGTTATCACCTACGCTGTTAGGATTTAACGGCTTTCTTCTCTGCTTGTTTTTTTTGAAGGTACCCGATGCTTCGGACTTCTAAGCCAAATAAGTTCAAGTGACGGCTATCTTCCGGTACTTTATGATATCGCTCCGTACGTTCTTCGCCAATCTTTTCACTCATGCTAGTCATAATAGCTACTTCTAGTGTCGGAGCAACGCCACCACTATATATGTATTTCCGGATTTTATTTGCCGGTGGTGGGGCCACATCATTTAACTTCGCTAGTAAAATCTCCACGTAGTCTTTCAAAGAAGATGTAATTTGAGCTGTTAAATCAATGGATGCGCCTGTGTTTTCATTTTTTAACTCGAATTTTTGTTTACTGTAGTTATCTAAAATAAATTGATCAAAAGCACGTAAATCCGTAAACAGTTCAGGGAACTTCTCTTTGCGCAACTTATCAATATGAGCTAAATAGGGAATGCCTTCAATACTTTGGAATGATTCACGGCTGTTCGCAGCTTTTAATCCTTCTGGTAAAATAACGACATCGATTGATCCTCCACCGATATCAACCATTACGGTTTCACATTCCACATATTCATTGGCATCTTCACGGTCTTGAAGTGTTAGGTCTTTCTTCAACGCAAAGCGAGCGATTTCACCTTCTTTTAGGCAAGCACTTTCATCCACAACTACCTTTAATTCTTTTTCAAACCCTGGAGTATGAATACGGAAATTATGGTCACCTAGGAAGCGATTGGCCATGGCTTTTTGCGCTTCACCAAAGGTACTTTCTTTCTTTAGTAACCAGATTGGTAACATCGTAGAGAAATAGTCAATTTCAATATTATTATCTTTTTGATCTTTTGCATGTAATGCATGATAGTATGCAATGGCAGCTAAAAATGTCACATAAGGAATGTGGCTTGTAATTTTGTTATGTAAACGATTAATGTGATTGTTCGCAAGTTGTTGGCTTGCTGCGATGTCACCGACTAAGAAATAACGTTCTTTCTCTTCATCACCGATTGTCGTAGATAGTAAGATGCGCTTCTTAAATTCTTCCGGTGCTGTTACCGCATCTGTAAAGAATGAATCAGCAGCTTCTTTTTGAAGTTCTACAACGTTGGTTGGAAAATCAAAAAGGTACCCATCGATAATATTCATATCAACTGAGTTCCCACAGTCTTTATTAAAACGTGAAATTTTCATATTTATACACCTCATTTTTAAGTTGAACCTCTGTTGAACTAATTATACAAGAAAAAGATTGGATTTTCAATCATTTAGTTCAACTTATCTATCAACAAAAAAATACATTTATCAACAATTATATTTGTTTAGTTGAACTTATTTTGAGATTAAAAGCTGAAGATTTGCGTAGGTGTTTTTATAGAATAAAAAGAGAGCTTTTAACCCTCCAAAAGGAAAATAAGAGAGCACACATAATCTAATTTTATCTAGAGAACTGATATTTGCTGCAATAGAGCTACCTACGTAAAAAGGGTATTCTTTATTTTGCATTTGCAGATGAGATATAGCATGAACACGACAGGGAGTATGCGAAAGTTAGACGAGTTAGGTCGTGCTGTCACTTCAATGGAGTTACGAAAGATTCTTAGTATCAGAGAAAAAGGTCCTATAGAAGTATTTTTTGACAGAAGTTATATTATTCTTCAGAAATATAAAGCTCACAATGAATGTGGAATTACAGGAGAACTGACTTTGAAAGGTGGAGAATATGAAAAACAAGAAAAGCCCTCATAATTTGAGGACTTTTCTTGCCTATGAATAAGAAATGGAATTTTTATTCGCATCTACAAGACGTATTGTAACATATATAAAGTACAAAAAATGAGCTATTCAGGTCTTGAAAAAGGTATTCTAAAACTTCAGCTGATTTTTACAGGGGAAAGGTGTTGTCATAGTGTAGGATTCTAGTTATTGTTAAATGAAAATATAACAACTTAGAGAAATAGGTGATTGGGTTATGCAAACATATAGATATAATAGTGCTTTAAAAAGAGCTTTAATTGTAGATATAGAGGCAGGGAGAGAGCTTATGGTGGTAATTAAATCACGCTCCATGAGAACATAAGGATGTGTTTCCATCAAAATAGTTTTGAGATACTCTGGCATCCTCTCTCCTTTGTATGCACAAATTAATGGGAATGAGAGTTTATTCACTGCACTATCCACTATTTTTTCAAAATCTTCGATTAGATGTAAAGGATCTTCCATCGTGCTCCATTCTACATGTGCCCATGATCTGAAAGGAATTCTATTTTCTAAGTAGGGCTGAACGCTCTTATTAAAATAATTAAGAATGGCAGGAGGGTGATAACTACCACTTGAATAATAGAAATCGAAGTTGTTTATACGATGTATCATTTTCATTTAATCTGTGGTCAATAGTGTTTTCAAATGGTCATGAATAAAAGGATAAAAACGGTCATTTTCAATAAGAAGAATGCAATCTCCAGCAAAAATCCCCTCTTGGATATAACCTACAACTTGTTGTATATAATTTTCTTGCTGGTCGTAGGAATAAAGTATATGAACACTCTTTTGTTCTGCAAACAACTGATTCATTTTACTTTTCAACACATAATCCCTTCTTTCTTCTCCCTCTCTCATTATACTGGGATTATGTAAACAAAATATAGTGTTAATTTATTGAAATTTCAAAAAATGAAAACCGCGTACAGAAGGTGCGTTTTTTATACACTTCTCTAACCTCCGTCTTAAAGAGAAACCTTGTTAAATCAACGATGTATAAAAAGATGCACAAAGGAAGTAATCATCCGTTCTTAAACCCCTTGTGCCGCAGTTTAGCTATAAGGGGTTCTTTTTTTGATGTATACCAGAAAAAACATTATGGTAACTAAGGCTGGATGTCAGATTCATCTTAAAAAGCAAAAAACCTACCTCTTCCCACTCAGAAAAGATAGGTTTTTTCTGCTCTATTGCTAAAGGATTTTCGTAGATGCCTCACGGCTTCATGAGTAGTTAGTTTGTTCCGGATGTGAAAATTTATTCGTTGTTGGCTAATTTACATTTTAATTTTATAAATAGACATACTAATTGTATCCAATTTATTTAGTAATCGAAGGTGGAAGTCTAATAATGATGTATGTCTTTGTGTGCTTTTTAGTTTTTAATTTCCTAGCATTTTTCGCACCTAAAAGATTAGTCCCTATTGAAATATATGCTACATGTATTTTTGCCTACGCTTATGGGGTAACAACAGATTTAGTGTTAGACCTGCATTACAATTTGTATGGTTATCTTCAAAAAGGGTTTCAGTGGTTATCGCTTTTAGCAGTTATGATGTATTTTCCCTCTATCAGTTTTTTATTTTTAAATTTTTACCCATTTAACAAAGCTTTAGGAAGAAAAGTACTTTATATTTTAAGTTGGACACTTTTTTCTGTTGTATTCGAATGGTTCGTAGTTAACACGGACTTTTTTTATTATAATGGCTGGAAATTACTATATTCGGCTCTAGTATACCCAATTATTTTTCTTATTCTTGTAAGTAACTTGAAATTGGTGAGAAAAATAATTTCTAGTAAACGATAATTATCCTTCTGAAAACTCGAAAAAAATTCAAAAAAAATTACCTGTTAAGTTATTTTATTAGGTTCTTTTTTGTTGGGTTCCCTTAATCGACATTATAGTAACTAAAAATATATATGATATACATTAAAAAAAGCAGCAGCAGCAGCTACCTCTTCATGAGATAGTTACTTCTGATTCTGAATAGCAGTTAATTCATCTTATTTCTTGCATTAAGAAAATACATCCACACATGTATGACAGTTGTCATACTAGTTACTTGACGTTTGTATGTTTTATTACCAGCTACTATGTGCTACTATAAATTAATAAAGAAGAGCTGAATTTAAACACGGTAAAGATTTAAGGAGGACAACATGAGCAAACAAAAAACGACTGAACTAAGAAAAAATGTAGCACCTTTTGAAAAACCCAATACGAAATCGAGTATAAAGCAATTAATAAACACATTCCTTCCGTTTTTACTACTTTGGTTTCTAGCTTATCAAAGTTTGTCCGTTTCTTATTGGATAACATTGCCATTAGCTATTGTTACAGCCGGGTTCGTCGTCCGAATCTTTATTATTTTCCATGATTGTTGTCATCAATCATTTTTCAAAAGCCGAAAAGTGAATAATATCCTTGGTACAATTAGTGGGGTTATCACCATGTTTCCGTATGAACAGTGGAAACGAAGCCACTCGATTCATCATGCCACGAGCAGCAACTTAGATAAACGAGGAACTGGTGATGTGTGGGTCATGACAGTTGATGAGTATGTTGCAGCTTCCTACTGGGGCCGGTTAGCTTACCGAGTTTACCGCAATCCAATTGTTATGTTTGGATTAGGTCCCATCTATCTTTTCTTCGTTTCTAACCGATTGAATCGAAAAGACGCGAAACGAAAGGAACGTTTGAACACATATTTAACCAATTTCTCAATTGTTGCAGTGTATGCACTTTTATGTTGGGGTATTGGTTGGCAAGCTTTTCTGCTCGTTCAAGCTCCCATCCTTTTTGTAGCAGGATCACTTGGAATTTGGCTATTTTACGTACAGCATCAATTTGAGGATTCCTACTTTGAAAACGAAAAGGAGTGGGATTACGTGAAGGCTGCGGTTGATGGTAGCTCCTATTACAGGCTTCCTAAAGTTTTACAATGGGTAACAGGTAATATCGGTTTCCATCATGTACATCATTTGGCTCCAAGAGTTCCAAACTATAATTTAGAAAAGGCACATGAGTCTACGCCACCATTACAGAAAGCAACAACCATTACACTAAGCACAAGCTTGAAATCCCTTCGTTTTCGACTTTTAGATCAACAAAATAAAAATTTTGTAAGCTTCAAAGAAATTAAGCATC
>Ga0209795_10002118_pt1 | contig 11354 bp, 9 predicted proteins | sample AgamicOrMarz_FD_187166 | JGI IMG/M metagenome (GOLD analysis project Ga0209795, IMG submission 187166) | Agave microbial communities from Guanajuato, Mexico - Or.Ma.rz (SPAdes) (version 2) | ecosystem: Host-associated > Plants > Phyllosphere > Phylloplane/Leaf | place: Guanajuato, Mexico...
GAAGAACAACAGATAGCAAAAAAGCGCCTTTAGGGCGCTTTTTTACATTGGTGGGTCGTGCAGGATTCGAACCTGCGACCAATTGATTAAAAGTCAACTGCTCTACCAACTGAGCTAACGACCCGAAATGGTGGGCGATGACGGGCTCGAACCGCCGACCCCCTCCGTGTAAAGGAGATGCTCTACCAACTGAGCTAATCGCCCATTTCGGAACTGCTGCGATAAGGTGAGAATGGTGGGCGATGACGGGCTCGAACCGCCGACCCCCTCCGTGTAAAGGAGATGCTCTACCAACTGAGCTAATCGCCCATTCTCAATTCTTATCTACACTGCGAGTCTACCGAAGTAGATGGTGGGTGATGACGGGCTCGAACCGCCGACCCCCTCCGTGTAAAGGAGATGCTCTACCAACTGAGCTAATCACCCCCGCTGTGTGGAGTCGCATTATAGGGAGAGTTGAAAATGAGTCAACGCCTTTTCTAAAGATTTTGTTTGTTCGTCGTAAAATTAAACAACGCGGCGGCGACGCTCGAGTTCGCGTATGATTTATCAACAAAAAACCGATTTGCCGCCCCTGTGACGGTAACTTCATTGAGGAATCAGCCTGGAGTGATAGAATATTGCCCACTCGATTTTCCAGGACTTGCCGGTTACCGGCATCTTTATCAACGTAAGGCCAATTCATGAAAATTAAAACTCGCTTCGCGCCAAGCCCCACTGGCTATCTGCATGTTGGCGGCGCGCGTACCGCTCTCTATTCCTGGCTTTTTGCACGTAACCACGACGGTGAGTTTGTGCTGCGTATTGAAGACACCGATCTTGAGCGCTCTACGCCAGAGGCTATCGAAGCCATCATGGACGGCATGAACTGGCTGAGCCTGGAGTGGGATGAAGGCCCGTATTTCCAGACCAAACGTTTTGATCGCTACAACGCTGTCATCGACGACATGCTGAAAGTCGGCACGGCGTATAAATGTTACTGCTCTAAAGAGCGTCTGGATGCGCTGCGTGAAGAACAGATGGCGAAGGGCGAAAAACCGCGCTACGACGGTCGCTGCCGTCACGGTCATGAACATCACGCCGACGACGAACCGTGCGTAGTGCGTTTTGCCAACCCGCAGGAAGGCTCGGTGATTTTTGACGATCAGATCCGTGGCCCTATCGAGTTCAGCAACCAGGAGCTGGACGATCTGATTATCCGCCGTACCGACGGTTCACCGACCTATAACTTCTGTGTGGTGGTGGACGACTGGGATATGGAGATCACCCACGTGATCCGCGGCGAAGACCATATCAATAACACCCCGCGCCAGATCAACATCCTTAAAGCGCTGAATGCGCCAGTGCCGGTGTATGCGCACGTGTCGATGATCAACGGCGACGATGGCAAAAAACTGTCCAAACGTCACGGCGCGGTCAGCGTGATGCAGTACCGCGATGACGGTTATCTGCCGGAAGCGCTGCTTAACTATCTGGTGCGCCTCGGCTGGTCCAGCGGCGATCAGGAGATCTTCTCCCGCGAAGAGATGATCAAACTGTTCTCCCTGAGCGCGGTCAGCAAATCTGCCAGTGCGTTCAACACCGAAAAACTGCAGTGGCTGAACCACCATTACATCAATACCCTGCCGCCGGAATACGTTGCCACGCATCTGCAATGGCACATTGAGCAGCAGAACATTGACACCCGCAACGGCCCGCAACTGGCCGATCTGGTGAAACTGCTGGGCGAGCGCTGCAAAACCCTGAAAGAGATGGCGGAAAGCTGCCATTACTTCTATCAGGACTTTGAGGAACTGGATGCGGATGCGGCGAAAAAACACCTGCGCCCGGTAGCGCGTCAGCCGCTGGAAGTGGTGCGCGATAAGCTGACAGCCATTACGGACTGGACGGCTGAAAATGTGCATAACGCCATTCAGGCGACGGCAGATGAACTGGAAGTGGGGATGGGTAAAGTCGGTATGCCGCTGCGTGTGGCGGTGACGGGCGCAGGCCAGTCGCCAGCGCTGGATGTCACTGTGCATGCTATCGGTAAGTCCCGTAGCGTTGAGCGTATCAATAAAGCGCTGGAGTATATTGCTGCGCGTGAAAGCCAGCAGTAATTTTTTCGGATCAGCATAAAAGCGAACGGCAGGATTATCCTGCCGTTTTTTATGTGTTTTGCGGGCTTGTCTCTTTGATGTCGAGGCGGCTTAACATGTACTGCAATCCGTTTCTCTTCAACAGACGATCCAGTTGCGCTTCTTCAGAAGGCGTCATCGTTTGCAGGACGCTGATAATCTGACGCATCGGGGCCGACAGGTTACCATAAGCGGCAGCCGGTTCAGCCAGTGAGCGCCCGGCGGTAAGATGGCGAAATTTGGGCAGTTGCTCAATAAATGCCACTACGTTTTCATCAATGAGGATTTGCCGTCCTCGTCCGCCTTTCACACCGGGGATCTTTTTGGTCTGCCAGCCGTATCTGCGGATCCAGCGATTCACCGTTTGTTTTGTCATATCCACAAAAGCAGCCAGCTCTTCAGTGGTTAATTTATCAGGTATTTTCATCATATTAATTCCGGTCGCGCAGACCGAGCCGTAGTAATAAGCCGCTGATACCCTCGCGCAACAGCAAGGAGGTGAGCTGTTTTTGTTCGGTCGGGGTCATTTCCTTCGCCAGCGTCATTAACAGCGCTTCCAGCGAGGGCTCAGTATCGGCAATATCGTCACTGATACTGGCATCGATTGCGCGGCGCGCGTTGCGTATAAACTCCCGCACCTGCTCATTGATATGTACCAGACGGGCTTTTCCGCCCTGAACGCCTGGCTTAGGTGAGGTAACCCAGCCTTCTTTACGCACCCATTTATTGATGGTCTGGCGACTGTATCCCGTGAGTCTGGCGAGCTCATCCGGCGTCATCCGTTCCTTGATCATGCAATTTCCTGAGGAGATGTAGGGATTAGTGGTTCATCTTATAGCACCCTTTAACAGGAAAGTGTGACGGGTTTAACTAACGCTTGCGAGCCGCCTCGCAATGTCATTCTTTTGACTGCTTTTTCAGCGATTGAGCGGGGCTTACTGATTTTGCCGTTGACACCTCGCGGCGGAATTCATATTATGCCGCCCGTCAACACGACACGCTTTACGCATTGGGGCTATAGCTCAGCTGGGAGAGCGCTTGCATGGCATGCAAGAGGTCAGCGGTTCGATCCCGCTTAGCTCCACCAAATTCTGATCCCAACAGATTTGGTGCGTAAACAACATTGTGGGGCTATAGCTCAGCTGGGAGAGCGCTTGCATGGCATGCAAGAGGTCAGCGGTTCGATCCCGCTTAGCTCCACCAAAATTTGAACCCTCGCCTGTGGCGGGGGTTTTTTTATGCTTGCGGTACAGTACCCCGTTGTTGTTACGTCCTTCTGCTCTCTTTATCCAGGATAATTCCTGAATAAGTACGTTTATTATATTGTCGTATTTATATTTCACCTTAAACTTGCCTGCTTATGAGAATAAACCTATTATTTGATCCCGTACCACTGCCGCCCGTGAGAATAAACCCGTAAACATAATGAAAATTAATCTCTTTAAGCATGTAACACAATTCTCACTTGCCTTCATTTTTTGTCTCGCGGCTGTAACAATTTCCCGATTTCTTTCACCAACAGCGCTAATTGATTCTGGTGATACTTTTCTTGCCTGGCTGCCATTAAGCGCCATGCTGGCGATTATTCTTATTTTTGGCAGACGCGGTATAGTGCCGGTAGTATTAAGTTTTGCGGTCGTGAATAGCTGGCTGATGGATCTCACCATCCGCGAGGGGCTGTTACTGCTATTTTGCCAGATTGCCCCGGTGGTGCTGGCCTGCACCGTGGTGCGCTGGCGGCTTGGCCGTCGCTGGCGCTACAATTTTCCAAATGAAAACATGGTCGTGCGCATATTCTGGTTAGGACTTTTCGCACCTGCCGGTATTAAATTCTTAATGTATATTTCTGATCGGTGGTTTGATTATCCAATTTCGCTTTCCAGCTTTCCCGAGCGTGGGGCCTTTATTTATCACATTATTGATATTCAAAGTCTGATCATCGCCGTCCTGATTTTTACGCTCCTGTTCTATTATCCGTTACGCATGATCGTCAATCCGCATTATGCGCGTGCATTCTGGCGTCGCAGCATTCAGCCCATTTTTTCATTGCGTAAACGTGTTTTTACTGTTAGCTGGTTGTTGGCTTTAAGTTTTATTTTGATCATACTCTGTGCACCTATTCAGGCAGAATATATTGCCGGCTATCTGGTGCCGATTGTATTCATACTATTTATGGTGGCGGTGCGTGAATTCTCCCCGCAACTCATTGCCTTAAGCTGGGGCATCACCGCATGGTTTCTGGTCGCCTATAACCGCAATTTCCTGCACGGCGTCGGCAGTGATTATTCCCTGGCGTTTGTGCTGTCGGTACTGATCGCCGTGACCATATGCATCATCTATATGGCGCACATTTACCGTCGCAGCGAGTGGCTCAGGCGGTTATGGAAGTCACAGGCGTTGACCGATCCCCTTAGCGGTTTGCCTAACTTACGCGCCTTTGAGCAACATCTGGAAGAGCATCCTCATGCCGTGGTGTGCTGTTTGCATTTGCATAATCTGGAATTTTTAAGCCGTCACTACGGCATGATGATGCGCATTCATTGCAAGCGCGCCATCACCCGTGACCTGCAACCGCTGATGATGGCTAACGAGAAACTGTTCCGCCTGCCGGGAAGTGAACTGCTGCTGGTGCTAAACGGGCAGGCGCCGGAAGCTCGTTTGCAGCATATGGTGGATCATCTCAATAGCCGTAAAATCTACTGGCATGATACAGCGCTGGAGATCGAATTTGGTGCCTCATGGGGCGTTATAGAGGGGACGGGTGAAGCGCTGCATCACACGCTGGGACAGCTGAGCTGGCTTGCCGAGCAGGCCTGTATAGCGCAGCGCGTGCTGGCGCTGACGCAGAGTAGTGAGACGGTTTCTGACCAGACCACCGAGCAGGTGCTGATGCTCAACAAAGTGAAGCGCCGCTGGAAGAGGGCAGCCTGGCGCTGTATGCCCAGCCTATCCTCAAAGCGGACGGCAGTGGCTATCATGAGATCCTGACCCGACTGGTCTGCGACGATGAAATCATTACCCCGGATCGTTTCATCCCGGTTATTGCCCGCTTTAATCTCAGTCCGCGCTTTGACATGCTGGTGGTGGAAACCCTGTTACGCTGGGTACGTGCCCATCCGTCACCTGGCAAGGAACCCCGCTTCTCCGTCAACCTGATGCCCATGACGCTGATGCAAAAAACGGCGGCCAGCGACATTATGGCGCTCTTTATCCGCTACGGGGTATCGCCGCAGTGCATCATCATTGAAATCACCGAAGAGCAGGCATTCTCTGATGCGGGCACCAGCCTGCAAAACCTGCGTCAGCTGCGGGATTTTGGTTTCAAAATCGCCATTGATGATTTCGGCACGGGCTACGCGAACTTCGAGCGCTTAAAGCGTCTGCACGCCGATATCATTAAAATTGATGGTGCCTTCGTAAAAGAGATTGAGCATGACCCGCTGGATGCGATGATCGTGCAAGCAATTTGTACCCTGGCGAAAGCAAAATCGATGACTGTGGTGGCGGAATACGTGGAAACGCCTGCGCAGCGCGACGTGCTGCTGGGGCTGGGCGTTGGGTATTTGCAGGGATATTTACTGGGGAAACCGCAGCCGCTTGGCGAGTAAATAAAAAAACCGGGACGTGCCCGGTTTTTTTATCACAACAGAATTACAGCACCAGTGCGGCGATGGACGCGGACAGGATACTGACCAGCGTAGAGCCGTAGACCAGTTTCAGACCGAAACGTGACACCACGTTGCCCTGTTCTTCGTTCAGACCTTTGATCGCGCCCGCGATGATACCGATGGACGAGAAGTTAGCGAAGGAGACGAGGAACACGGAGAGGATGCCTTCGGCGCGCGGAGAGATAGTGCCGGCAATTTTCTGCAGGTCCATCATCGCCACGAATTCGTTAGACACCAGTTTGGTTGCCATGATGCTGCCAACCTGCAAGGCTTCATGCGCCGGCACACCCATCACCCAGGCGACCGGGTAGAAGATGTAACCGAGGATGCCCTGGAAGGAGATACCGAACACGGTCGCAAACAAGGCGTTCAGCGCGGAAATCAAGGCAATAAAACCAATCAGCATTGCCGCCACGATAATGGCCACTTTAAAGCCTGCCAGAATGTACTCACCCAGCATTTCAAAGAAGCTCTGGCCTTCGTGCAGGTTAGCCATTTGCAGGTTTTCTTCATTCTCATCGACGCGGTACGGGTTGATGAGGGACAGCACGATAAAGGTACTGAACATGTTGAGAACCAGCGCAGCGACAACGTATTTCGGTTGCAGCATGGTCATGTACGCGCCCACGATGGACATCGACACGGTAGACATCGCCGTGGCCGCCATGGTGTACATGCGGTTACGGGACATATTGCCGAGGATATCTTTATAGGCGATAAAGTTTTCAGATTGCCCCAGAATCAACGAGCTGACGGCGTTGAAGGATTCCAGTTTGCCCATACCGTTTACTTTTGACAGCACGGTACCAATGGCACGGATCACAATCGGCAGCACACGAATGTGTTGCAGAATACCGATCAACGCAGAAATAAAGACGATAGGGCACAGCACTTTCAGGAAGAAGAATGCCAGGCCTTCATCATTCATTTTGCCGAAGACGAAGTTTGTCCCTTCATTGGCGAATCCGAGCAGTTTTTCAAACATTTCGGAGAAGCCTTTTACAAAGCCCAGACCCACGTCAGAGTTCAGGAAGAACCAGGCCAGTAAAACTTCAATGACAAGAAGCTGAATAACAAAGCGAATGCGAATTTTTTTGCGGTCGCTGCTTAACAACAACGCAAGCAACGCCACAACGGCAAGCGCCAGAACAAAGTGAAGAACGCGGGACATATTTGCTCCAAATATGAGGCAGGTTTAATTTCCGTGCACATTCTATGCAACAAGCGTAAAGAAAACGAGATCAATAACACACTATAGTAACTACCTGTGACGAATCTCAAAAATAGTGATCAAACATACATTTCTGTTATGTTACGTAAAGGTGCGAAGAGGTAAATTTTGCTGCTAAGCTTTTAACGAATTGATGGGGCAAATGTTAAGAGCACCTTCCCGCGATCAACATTCTTTCCGGCTATCGTTCCGGGCTATCAGAACAATCAGTCTAAACAAATCAGGTGATCTTGATAATCATTCTCATTTTGTTAGCATGAAACATAGCAAAGGCTATATCAGAGGCATGAATGAACGACAGTCGCGTTGAGAGTAACAGTGGTCGTGCGGCGCGCAAGCTTAGGTTCGCATTAATGGGACCTGCGTTCGTTGCTGCTATCGGTTATATCGACCCGGGCAACTTTGCCACCAATATTCAGGCTGGTGCCAGTTTCGGCTACCAGCTGCTGTGGGTGGTGGTCTGGGCCAACATGATGGCGATGCTTATCCAGATCCTCTCGGCCAAACTGGGCATCGCTACCGGCAAAAATCTCGCCGAACAAATCCGCGATCACTATCCGCGCCCGCTGGTCTGGTTTTACTGGGTGCAGGCGGAAATCATCGCCATGGCGACAGATCTCGCTGAATTTATCGGCGCGGCGATCGGCTTTAAATTACTGCTCGGCGTGTCGCTGCTACAGGGCGCAGTGCTGACGGGTATCGCCACCTTCCTGATCCTGATGCTGCAAAAACGCGGGCAAAAACCGCTGGAGAAAGTCATCGGCGGTCTGCTGCTGTTTGTGGCGGCGGCTTATATTGTTGAGCTATTTTTCTCCCAGCCGAAACTGGCGGCTTTAGGTAAAGGGATGCTGATCCCGAGCCTGCCGACCACCGAAGCCGTGTTTCTTGCCGCGGGCGTACTGGGCGCGACCATTATGCCGCACGTGATTTATCTGCACTCTTCGTTGACGCAACATCTGCACGGTGGATCGCGCAAAGAGCGCTATTCGGCCACCAAATGGGATGTGGCGATCGCCATGACCATTGCCGGCTTCGTTAATCTGGCAATGATGGCGACGGCGGCGGCGGCATTCCACTTCAGCGGACACACCGGCGTGGCCGATCTCGATGAAGCCTATCTGACGCTGGAGCCGTTACTGAGCCATGCGGCAGCGACTATTTTTGGTCTCAGTCTGGTGGCGGCAGGGCTGTCTTCGACAGTGGTCGGTACGCTGGCGGGGCAGGTGGTCATGCAGGGCTTTATTCGCTTTCATATACCGCTGTGGGTACGGCGCGCCGTGACGATGATGCCGTCGTTTATCGTCATTATGATGGGACTTGATCCGACGCGTATTCTGGTGATGAGCCAGGTGCTACTGAGTTTCGGGATCGCGCTGGCGCTGGTGCCGCTGCTGGTCTTTACCAGTGACCATAAACTAATGGGCGAGCTGGTCAACACGCCGTTGATAAAACGGACCGGATGGTTGATTGTGCTGCTGGTGGTGGTGCTGAATATGTGGCTGCTGGTGGGAACGGTGATGGGGCTGTAAGCCTTCATTAAAAAGCCCGGCGTATGACTACGCCGGGCTTTTTAGTATTCATTAATGATGATGTCCATGCCCGTGGCCACGACCCGGTCCACGATGGTCATCGCGATCGCGCCAGCCTTCACGATAGCCGCGCTCGTAAGCATTGCGTTTATCCCAGCCACGGTGATAGCCGCGATCGTGTGGACGCCAGCGGTTTTCACGCCATTGATAGTGATTATGCCAGTAATCACGGTCGCGCCAGTGGCCGCCGTCCCAGTAGTTACCGTAATTATCACGATCGCCAATTTGTAATTTTATTGAGGGCAGCAGGGTGATTTCGCCGGCATTTGCCACCAGCGGGGCAGACGCCATTAAAACAGCTGCCAGTATCAGTGACCTGAACATACTTATCTCCTTCACGATCGGGGCCGAAACGGCCTGTTAATGCAATATTACGGGGCTGTAAAGCCCCGGTGCATTGGTTTAACTCTTAAATCATGAAGGGGAGCATTATTTGCTAAAAGTGCTGTTATTCTGAGCTATTGAGAATGCTGTCAATTGCTGCGCATTCCTCGGCGCTGAAATGGCGGTTTTCCAGCATGCCCACCGCGTCGTCAATCTGCGCCACTTTACTGGCGCCGATCAGCACGGACGTCACTTTATCGTCACGCAGCACCCAGGCCAGTGCCATCTGGGACAGCTTCTGCCCGCGTTTCTGTGCCAGATCGTTTAACTGACGCACCTTGTGCAGCTTCTCTTCGGTTAACTGATCGGGATTAAGGAAACGGCTGCCGCTGGCGGCGCGGGAATCCGCGGGGATGCCCTGTAAATAGCGGTCGGTCAGCTGTCCGCCCGCCAGTGGTGAGAAGGCAATGCTGCCGACGCCTTTCTCCCTGAGCACATCCAGCAGGCCGTCTTCCACCCAGCGTTCAAACATTGAATATTTCGGCTGATGGATCAGGCACGGCGTGCCGAGGTCATTAAGAATATCAATCGCCTCGCGCGCCATGTCCGCCGGATAGTTAGAGAGGCCCACGTAAAGCGCTTTGCCCTGGCGCACGATGTGATCCAGCGCGCGCATGGTCTCTCTTAGCGGCGTTTCCGGATCCGGACGGTGGTGATAGAAAATGTCCACGTACTCCAGCCCCATGCGCTTAAGGCTCTGATCGAGACTGGCGATCAGATATTTGCGGGAACCCCAGTCGCCGTAAGGGCCGTCCCACATGGTGTAGCCCGCTTTGGTGGAGATGATCAGCTCATCGCGCCACGGGCTAAAATCTTCCTGCAGGAGACGGCCAAAGTGACGTTCAGCGGAGCCTGGCGGTGGACCGTAGTTGTTGGCGAGATCGAAATGGGTAATACCGAGATCAAACGCCCGGCGCAGGAGCTGGCGGCTGGTTTCCACCAGCGTCGCGTCGCCAAAGTTATGCCACAGACCCAGCGATACTGCTGGCAGCTTTAATCCGCTCTGCCCACAGCGACGGAACTCCATCTTCTTATAGCGTTCAGGATCGGCCTGATAAACCATGTAAAAACCCTCACTATGCTGACGTATCATTAGTGTATACGTTTACACGAGCTTTGAGACTTTGCTGAAACGGTAAAGTTATTCTGTGATGAAGCTCAATAATATACAGGCACTCGTGCTATGGTCATTGTTGTTAAAGCGCCTTGAATTTACAGTGTGCCAAAGAATTTTTCTGACTTCAGCGGAGCAGTAAAAAGAATGACAAAGTATGCATTAGTAGGTGACGTGGGCGGCACTAACGCACGCCTGGCGTTGTGTGATGTCGACAGCGGCGAAATTTCCCGCGCCAAAACCTATTCCGGGCTGGATTATCCCACGCTGGAAGCGGTTGTCCGTGTTTATCTGGACGAGACGGGCGCAGAGGTCGAGGATGGCTGTATCGCTATTGCCTGCCCGATCACCGGTGACTGGGTGGCGATGACCAACCACACCTGGGAATTCTCCATCGCAGAAATGAAGAAAAATCTCGGCTTTGCGCATCTGGAAATTATCAACGATTTTACCGCTGTCTCAATGGCGATCCCGATGCTGAAAAAAGAGCATCTGACGCAGTTCGGCGGCGGCGAACCGGTGGAAGGCAAACCGATTGCGGTCTATGGCGCGGGCACTGGCCTTGGCGTGGCCCATCTGGTGCACGTCGATAAGCGCTGGGTCAGCCTGCCGGGCGAAGGCGGTCACGTGGATTTCGCGCCGAACAGCGAAGAAGAGGGCATTATCCTTGAGGAGCTGCGCAGTGAAATTGGTCACGTTTCGGCTGAACGCGTGCTCTCCGGTCCGGGGCTGGTCAATCTGTACCGCGCGATTGTGAAATCCGACGGCCGCCTGCCGGAAAACCTGCAACCGAAAGACATCACGGAGCGTGCGCTGGAAGACAGCTGCATCGATTGTCGCCGGGCGCTGTCGCTGTTCTGCGTGATCATGGGACGTTTCGGTGGCAACCTGGCGCTGACGCTTGGCACCTTCGGCGGCGTATACATCGCCGGTGGCATTGTGCCGCGCTTCCTCGATTTCTTCACCGCCTCCGGCTTCCGCGGCGGCTTTGAAGATAAAGGACGCTTCAAATCTTACGTTCAGGATATTCCGGTCTATCTGATCGTGCACGATAACCCAGGCCTGCTGGGCGCGGGTGCGCATTTACGTCAGACGCTGGGTTACTACCTGTAAGCGTTACAGGTGCATTAGCTGCCTGAACTCTTTGACCTTGCTGCGACTGACCGGGACCTGAAAATCGAGATCCCGCAGTCGCAGAATATAGGTGTTGTTAAACCAGGGTTCAATTTCGCGGATCTTGTCCAGATTCAC
>Ga0209795_10002119_pt1 | contig 11353 bp, 8 predicted proteins | sample AgamicOrMarz_FD_187166 | JGI IMG/M metagenome (GOLD analysis project Ga0209795, IMG submission 187166) | Agave microbial communities from Guanajuato, Mexico - Or.Ma.rz (SPAdes) (version 2) | ecosystem: Host-associated > Plants > Phyllosphere > Phylloplane/Leaf | place: Guanajuato, Mexico...
ATGCCCAGGTACAGCTGGAAAATAATCGTCTTGAGCAGGAACTGGTACTGATGGCGCAGCGCATTGATGTCGCTGAAGAACTCGATCGCCTCGAAGCCCACGTGAAAGAAACCTACAACATTCTGAAGAAGAAAGAAGCGGTAGGCCGTCGTCTGGACTTTATGATGCAGGAGTTTAATCGCGAATCGAATACCCTGGCGTCCAAATCCATCAATGCTGACGTCACCAATTCTGCGATTGAGCTGAAAGTGCTCATCGAGCAGATGCGTGAGCAGATCCAGAACATCGAATAACGTTTAACGTTTTTTTCAGCTCGTATCCCTTATAAAAAGGCCACCGTAGAAGGTGGCCTTTTTCTTTTTAAATTAAAAAATGCTCGTCCAGTTTTCGGTTGTACGGGGGTTGCTGAAAACGCCACACTCATCCGGCACCTCACTTACCGGAGAAAAACATGGACTTCAACACGCTTCACCATCAAACCCAACCGTTGCTCATCGGCAATGTCTGGGATGCCAGCAGCGCACAGGCGGCGCAGCAGGCCGGTTATCACGCTATCGGTACTTCAAGCGCCGCCATTGCCTCGATGTTAGGCTATGACGATGGTGAAGGTATAAGCTTCGACGAACTCTTCTATATCGTCACCCGCATTAAGGCTGTGACAGACCTGCCGCTAAGCGTGGATATAGAAGCCGGTTATGGCGATCAGGCAAGCGGCATTATAAGTAATATCCAGCGGTTGGCAGATCTCGGCGTAGCAGGGATAAATATTGAAGACAGCCGTGTAGTGGGGAACGTGCGTCGTCTCGAAGATGCGATCGCTTTTGCCGACAAACTTCAGGAATTAACCCAGGCCTGCCCCGACATGTTTTTTAACGTGCGCACTGATACATTCTTACTCAACACCGAAGATGCACTGGCAGAAACGCTTTACCGGGGTAAGCTGTATGCGAGCCATGGCGCTAACGGTTTTTTTATTCCTTGTGTCACGCGCGCAGAGGATATTGCCGTTCTGGTTCGCCATATCGCCCTGCCACTGAACGTAATGTGTATGCCTGATCTGCCGGATTTCAGCACATTAGCTGCACTGGGTGTGAAACGAATTTCAATGGGTAATTTTATCCATGCAGGGTTACAGGCCCGACTGCGGGATGTGTTAGAGAAGATCCAGTCACACCACTCTTTTTCGGACGTTTTTTTGCCATGAAAATCACTGATATTTCCCGTTGCGACATGTGGTACCAGGCATTACTCGATCGCGCGGTAGAATTTACCGGCGTATTTTTCGTTGGTGTTAAAACAACCGGTGTGTTCTGTATTTCCGTATGCCGCGCACGAAAGCCTAAGCGAGAAAACGTCGAATTTTATAATAATTTTAAATCCGCACTGGCTGCTGGTTTCCGTCCCTGTAAAGTCTGTCGACCAACAGAAAATGCCTGTACTGCGCCTGAATTTATAGAACAGGCGTTACAGCTGGTACGAGAAAATCCGAAAGCACGCGTCAGTGATACTGCACTGCGCCACCATCACATTAGTCCGGAACGGGTACGTCGCTGGTTTTTGCAAAATCACGGTATGACTTTTCAGGCGTTTCAACGCATGCAACGCGTTAATGTGGCATTGCAGGAACTGAAAGCGGGCCGCTCTACAACCGATGTGGCATTCGACAATGGTTATGAGTCATTGAGTGGCTTCGGATATACCTGTAAGAAATTGACCGGGGCCGCGCCGAGCACGGGCAGACAGGTCATATTGATCTCCAGATTCACCACCCCCTTAGGCCCGATGTTTGTCTGTGCGACCGGGCAAGGCATTTGTCTGCTGGAATTTGTTGACCGACGCGCGCTGGAAACCGAATTCCGCGATCTGCAACACCTGTTCTCGGCAAATATCATCGCAGGAGAAAACCGACATACCCGTCAGGCAGAGAAAGAAATTGGCGAGTATTTTGCGGGTGAGCGGCAGACGTTTAGTCTGGCGCTGGATACGCCAGGCAGTGAATTCCAGCGTCTCGTCTGGAAGGGATTAGAACGTGTTCCCTATGGAGAAACAACGCACTACCAGCGGCTGGCAGCAGATATTGGAAAACCCGCAGCAACTCGCGCTGTAGCCTCAGCAAATGGTGCAAATCGGGTGGCGATTGTCATTCCTTGCCACCGTATTATCGGTAAAGATAACTCAATGACCGGCTATGGGGGCGGCATTGCTCGTAAGGCATGGTTAATAAACCATGAAGCTACTCTCAGAAAACGTAACGGCTGATATTGCAGACAGTGCAGCATTTAGCCTTTTCGCCTTACTCTCTTTGCAGAAAAAATCTGTTAAGACGGTCATAATTTATTACCATTACGGCGCGCAACGCTAAGATTTGTCTTATGAACCTTGTTATACTCGCCGCCTTTCTGATCCCGGCAGAGACATTTAACAGGTTATGGCATGGCAAATCTCTCTTTATCCATTGAGAGCACAGAACGCTACTCAGTAGATAGTCAGTTCCGTCAGGACATAAACCTGCTACGCGGGATCGCCGTTACTTCCATCGTTTTCTATCACTTTGCCGCCACACTCTTGCCCGGTGGTTTTGCTGCCGTTGATGTGTTTTTTGTTATCTCTGGCTTTCTGATGACTAAAATCATCGCCGGAGGGCTAGAAACGCAGACCTTCAGTTTGCTGCGCTTTTACGTCGCACGTTGTAAACGAATTATTCCTGCGCTGCTGACTTTATGCGTTGTACTGTCGATCGCCATGTGGTCATGGTTGCCCACGCTTGAATTTCGTCGGCTGGGTAATTATATAAATTACGCTATCCTCTTTATTTCAAATATAAAATTTAATAAAGATGCTGGCGGATACTTCGCGACCAGTTCCCATGAAAACTGGCTTCTGCATACCTGGTCTCTCTCCGTAGAATGGCAATTTTATCTGGCCCTGCCGTTATTGCTCATGGCTTTACACCTGCTCAGAAAACACGTCAGCATGATCTATACCTTAATGCTGCTCGCGGCAGGTTCCTTTATCGCCTGCGTGATTTATGCACGCGCTGGAAATCTTTCTTCCCTTTTTTATCTGATGCCGTTTCGCGCATGGGAAATGCTCTGCGGTGGGCTGGTATGGTTTACCTCACAGCGTTATATCTTCCCGCGCCGCTGGGCGCGTTTATGTGCCCTTAGCGGTTATCTGATCATTATTGCCTCCGTGGCGCTGATAACCCCGGAAGGCGCATGGCCCGGCTACCTGACGCTATTTCCCGTGCTGGGCACCATGCTGGTCATCGGCAGTAATTACCAGCCGCTGGCTGAGATTATCGATCGCCATTGCCGGTGGATTGGGCTCAGTTCATATTCAGTTTATTTGTGGCACTGGCCAGTCGCCGTATTTATCGTGTATGCCGATCGCCAGCACGATCCGTTGTGGATCACTGGCGGTATAGGGCTCTCGTTCTTGTTGGGCTGGTTGTCATGGGTGCTGATTGAGCAACCGGCGAATAAAACCTTGTCCCGCTTACCTGCCCCACAATTCTGGCTGGTGATGCTGACCGCGGTGTCATGCTGTTATATTTTTAGCAATCTCGTGAAGTATCAGACGCTGGTCAACGCCCCTGATCCGCTGGTTAATCACATTGCCAACGAAGCCGAAAATAAAAACCGGGCAGCCAATCCAAAAACGTCGTTAAGTTACTACGGTACAGGCCCGCTGGCCGCCGTCATCGTGGGCGACAGCCATGCGGAAGCCACAGCCACTGCGCTTGCCGCTGCCGCACAGGGGCATGGCTCCGTTATGGGCATGACATGGTCCGGATGCCCAAATCTCGCGTCGGCCCACGTCGATAAAAATGCAGGCTGCTATAAATTTAACAAATCGCTGGCTTCACGGCTTGCTGATGTACCGGCGGGTATTCCGGTGGTGATCGTCAACCGCCTCGGACACTATGCCGAAAGCCATCTGGTGCATTTTGATGATAAAAACCTCGTCGGCATCCAGTATCTGCACACCTATGCTGAGTCGATGATCTCGATGGCCTGCTCGCTGAATCAACATCATAAGGTTTACCTTGTTCGTCCTGTCCCTGAAATGGATGTCAATGTGCCGCGCCACCTTTCCCATGCCCTGATGATGGGTAAACAACCGCAGGACGTCTCCATCCCGGAGGCGGAGTATCGTAAGAAAACAGAATTTATCTGGCAGGCGCAGGACAGAGCAGTTAATCAGTGTGGCGTTAAGGTTATCGATCCCTCCCGCTGGTTATGTACAGATGGCCGCTGTATGGGCAGCAAAAACCTGCAACCTCTCTATTTTGATGACAATCATTTGAGCGAGACGGGTAACCGCGTCCTGGTGCCAATGTTTAAAGCGCTTTTCCATTAAGCTCACAACATGCCCTACAATTTCTAATGCGTTTTTCATAGCTATTCTGCTTACAAAGGCACAGTGTCTCGCATAATGCATAAGTTAAAATAATCAATTAGCCTGATCCTGAAAAAATCTCAATCGAGATCCCCACCATGAATCGCTACCCTGCGCCTTCATTTATGGGGGCGCGCATGCTGTTACACATTCTTTATATTATCGGGATCACCGCAGAAGCCATGACCGGTGCACTGGCGGCGGGGCGTCGCCGTATGGATACCTTTGGCGTCATTATTATCGCCACCGCGACGGCCCTTGGCGGCGGTTCTGTGCGCGATATCCTGCTGGGGCATTACCCGCTTGGCTGGGTGAAAAACCCGGAATACGTGATTATCGTCGCCACCGCGGCGGTGCTGACCACCATTGCCGCTCCCGTGATGCCGCATCTGCGCCGCCTGTTTCTGGTGCTGGATGCGCTGGGCCTCGTGGTGTTTTCCATCATCGGGGCGCAGATTGCGCTCGATATGGGGGAAGGCCCGATCATCGCCACTATCGCCGCGGTCGTGACTGGCGTCTTCGGCGGCGTACTGCGGGATATGTTCTGCAAGCGCATTCCGCTGGTCTTTCAAAAAGAGCTGTACGCTGGCGTCGCCTTTGCCTCTGCGGTGCTCTATATCGCCCTGCAACATTATGTCTCCAGCCACGATGTGGTAGTCATCGCCACCCTGCTGTTTGGTTTTACGGCCCGCCTGCTGGCGCTGCGTCTGAAGCTGGGTTTACCTGTCTTCCACTACACGCATAACGTACATTAAGCCGTGGTATTAAAAGCCGTCCACGCTCTGAGCGGCCAGCCATGCCGTCAGTTTTTGCAGCGCGGCATGGTGCGTAAAGGCCACCAGCTGCGTGGCTTTTTCCTTTCCTGTACCGGGCAACTGCTGCCATTGCTGTTTGTTGCGCGTCAGCAGTTGTTGCCAGCGATGATCCCCTGCCGCTTTCAATGCCTGCTGCGAGAGCGGCATACCCAGCGCGGTGACCCAGCGCATAAACGGACGCTTCCGAGCCAGCTCAAACTGATGCCACAGCTTTTGCCCTCTGGCAGGGGAGATCCCCGGCGTGTGTTGCAACTGCTGAGGCGTTAACGTCAGCCACGAGAAAATATGCTCAAACCGCCAGGCCTGGTGCAACGTGCGCCAGACCGCCTCTCCCAGCCCGCTGAGGTCCAGCGCCTGCGGCGAGCTTAACCCTACGAGGCGGGCAAAAAACTGTTCGTCACACTCCGGCGCGGCGTAAAAACAGGTCAGTGCGTTAAAATGGGAAGAGGGTGGCTCAGGCTTTTCCCGCACAGCACTCCGCCAGGCCACCCCATCAATTCGTGGGATCCCCTGCCCGGCAAGGCTAATTTGCACCTGATCACCGGGGGCGATGTCCAGTTCATGCCAGCGGCGGATCGAGCCGATATTCACTCGCCCGACACGTTTATCATCCAGCTGTACCGGCTCCAGCTCCGCCACCACTGCAATTTTCCCGCTGCGTCCGACGCTAAAACGGATATTTTTCACTTCCGCCACCTGTACCGCAGGCGGGTATTTCCATGCCACCACCCAGTCGCCCTGCCCCGGCAACCACTGCTGACCTGCCGGTTCACGCGCCATCCTGACGATTACACCGTCGGTCACAAAGGGCAGCGGTGCGGCAAACCAACGGGCGCGAAGGGTTTCAACGTCACCGGCGTTGTTAACCGGCTGGCTGTATTGCGAAATCCAGGAAAATCCCGCCCTGGTAAGCTGCTGTAGACGTTGCGTCATATCCTGCGGACCATCGGGCCACGCCCACACAAATACACCCAGTTCACCTGCCAAAGGTGACTGGCCCTGCCGCATCAGCGCCCCGGCCACCTTTGCCCGCGCATTCATACCGCCCATTTCCTGCTGGCGGTGGTTATGACGCAGAAGAAAAATCTCGCCCTGTAGAACGCTGTTTGCTAGCGGGCCGTTCACCTTTTTGGGCAACGAGGGGATCTGCCGCACTTTATTCGTCCAGTCTTCACCTTTCAGGCCATCGCCGCGGCTGATGGCCTGCGCCAGTTCACCCTGACGATAAACTAACGTAACGGCGACGCCATCCACTTTGGGCTGGACCCACAGGTCGCGCTTGTTTGCCATCCACTGCCTCAGAGCAGCGTTATCCGCCAGTTTGCGCACGCCCGTATGGGCGACCGGATGCATGATGCTGCCCGTGCCCGTCGGCGCAGATTCATCAAGCGGTATGGGTAGCGCAAAGCAGCGCTGCCAGTGCGCCAGGCGGGCGCTGAGCCGATCGTAAACCTCATCGCTGACGTCGCTCTTACCCTGCCGCCAGTAGGCGTCGTTCCACTGTATGATTTGCTGCTGAAGCCGTGCAATCTCCTGCTCTGCCCGTGCAGGCGGCCATACCGGACAGGTCGCCCGACCGCCGCTGCTCCAGAGCAGGATGACCAGTAACCATCCCACACGCTTACCCATTTTTCTGCCTCCCTTGCTGTGTTCGCTCTGGTATAGCGCGATGCCTGACGCAAGACGAGCAGCAAAAAGCCGCCTTACGAGGCGGCTTCAGGGAATTGTGCATGGTTGCTGCAAACGACAGATAAATCAGGGAAACGCCTCGCAAAACGTAAGAATCTCGCGCAAAAGTGTGACAAAGGCTACGTCACGTTGCGGTGACGTGTATAATAGGCACGTATGTAGACATTCCCGTTCGTTCATCACATACAAAAGATACTCATGGCTCAAGGCACGCTCTATATTGTTTCCGCGCCCAGTGGTGCTGGTAAATCAAGCCTCATTCAGGCTTTGTTAAAGACCCAACCGTTGTACGACACCCAGGTTTCTGTTTCACACACCACGCGCGCGCCGCGTCCGGGTGAGGTGCACGGTGAACACTATTTCTTTGTGGATCATGATGAATTTAAACGCATGATTGGCAAGGATGCGTTTCTTGAGCATGCGGAAGTGTTTGGGAATTATTACGGCACCTCACGCGACGCTATTGAACAAGTTCTGGCAACTGGCGTGGACGTTTTCCTCGATATCGACTGGCAAGGCGCGAAGCAAATTCGCCAGAAAATGCCACAGGCGCGCAGCATCTTTATTCTGCCGCCGTCGAAAGACGAACTGGACCGCCGCTTGCGTGGTCGCGGCCAGGACAGCGAAGAGGTGATCGCCAAACGCATGGCGCAAGCGGTTGCAGAAATGAGCCACTACGCCGAATATGATTATCTGATTGTGAATGATGATTTTGATACCGCCATCAGCGATATGAAGACCATTATTCGTGCTGAACGTCTGCGTATGGGTCGCCAAAAACAGCGACATGACGCTTTAATCAGCAAACTATTGGCAGACTGAACGTACTTTCAGTATCATGCCCAGTCATTTCTTCACCTGTGGAGCACTTTAAGTATGGCACGCGTAACTGTTCAGGACGCTGTAGAGAAAATTGGTAACCGTTTTGACCTGGTACTGGTCGCCGCGCGTCGCGCTCGTCAGATGCAGGTTGGTGGTAAAGATCCGCTGGTTGCGGAAGAGAACGATAAAACTACCGTGATCGCGTTGCGCGAAATCGAAGAAGGTCTGATCAACAACCAGATCCTCGACGTACGTGAGCGCCAGGAGCAGCAAGAGCAGGAAGCCGCTGAAATTCAGGCCGTTACCGCGATTGCTGAAGGTCGTCGTTAATAACACTGCAGGTCACCCTTGTATCTGTTTGAAAGCCTGAATCAGCTGATTCAAACCTATCTGCCGGAAGAGCAGATAAAGCGTCTCCAGCAGGCGTATCTCGTTGCACGTGACGCTCACGAGGGCCAGACACGTTCAAGCGGTGAACCCTACATCACGCACCCGGTTGCGGTAGCCTGTATTCTGGCCGAGATGAAACTCGACTATGAAACACTGATGGCCGCGCTGCTGCATGATGTGATTGAAGATACCCCCGCCACCTACCAGGACATGGAACAGCTGTTTGGCAAAAGCGTTGCCGAGCTGGTGGAAGGGGTGTCCAAGCTTGATAAGCTTAAGTTCCGCGACAAGAAAGAGGCGCAAGCCGAAAACTTCCGCAAGATGATTATGGCGATGGTGCAGGATATCCGCGTCATTCTCATCAAACTGGCTGACCGCACCCACAACATGCGCACGCTGGGCTCACTTCGCCCGGACAAGCGTCGCCGCATCGCCCGTGAAACCCTCGAAATTTACAGCCCGCTGGCACACCGTTTAGGTATCCATCACATCAAAACCGAGCTTGAAGAGCTGGGCTTTGAAGCGTTGCACCCAAACCGTTATCGGGTGATCAAAGAGGTAGTCAAATCCGCACGCGGTAACCGTAAAGAGATGATCCAGAAAATCCTCTCTGAAATCGAAGGCCGTTTGCAGGAAGCCGGTATTCCCTGTCGCGTAAGCGGACGCGAGAAACATCTCTACTCCATTTACTGCAAAATGGTCATGAAAGAGCAGCGTTTCCACTCGATCATGGATATTTACGCCTTCCGCGTTATCGTCCACGATCTGGATACCTGCTACCGCGTGCTCGGTCAGATGCACAGCCTCTATAAGCCGCGTCCGGGGCGTATGAAAGACTATATCGCCATTCCAAAAGCGAACGGCTATCAGTCTTTGCACACCTCGATGATTGGCCCGCACGGTGTCCCGGTTGAGGTGCAGATCCGCACCGAAGACATGGACATGATGGCGGAAATGGGGGTTGCCGCGCACTGGGCTTATAAAGAGCACGGTGAAAGCAGCACCACGGCGCAAATCCGCGCGCAGCGCTGGATGCAGAGCCTGCTGGAACTACAGCAGAGCGCCGGTAGTTCGTTTGAATTTATCGAGAGCGTTAAATCTGATCTCTTCCCGGATGAGATTTATGTTTTCACACCGGAAGGGCGCATTGTTGAGCTGCCTGCCGGTGCCACCCCGGTCGATTTCGCCTATGCCGTACATACCGATATCGGCCACGCCTGTGTGGGCGCACGCGTGGACAGACAGCCGTATCCGCTGTCGCAGCCCCTCGCCAGCGGCCAGACGGTTGAAATCATCACCGCACCTGGCGCCCGCCCGAATGCCGCATGGCTCAACTTTGTCGTCAGCTCCAAAGCTCGCGCCAAAATTCGTCAGATGCTGAAAAACCTTAAGCGCGATGACTCCGTAAGCCTTGGTCGACGTCTGCTTAACCATGCGCTTGGCGGCAGCCGCAAGCTGGCGGAAATCCCGCCGGAAAATATCCAGCATGAGCTGGAGCGCATGAAGCTGGCGTCCCTTGACGACTTGCTGGCGGAAATCGGTCTTGGCAATGCCATGAGCGTCGTGGTCGCGAAAAACCTGCAACAGGGTGAAACAGCGGCACCGGTGCAGGCGAGTCAGGGTCATGGACATCTGCCGATCAAAGGCGCAGACGGGGTACTGATCACCTTCGCGAAATGCTGCCGTCCTCTGCCAGGCGACCCGATTATCGCCCACGTCAGTCCTGGTAAAGGGCTGGTGATCCACCATGAATCCTGCCGTAACATCCGTGGCTATCAGAAAGAGCCGGAGAAGTTTATGGCGGTGGAGTGGGATAAGGACACGGCGCAGGAATTCATCACCGAAATCAAGGTGGATATGTTTAACCACCAGGGTGCGCTCGCGAATCTGACGGCGGCAATCAACACGGCCTCTTCCAATATTCAGAGCCTGAATACCGAAGAAAAAGATGGCCGCGTGTACAGCGCGTTTATCCGCCTGACCGCGCAGGATCGTGTTCATCTGGCAAACATCATGCGTAAAATCCGCGTATTGCCGGACGTGATTAAAGTCACCCGTAACCGAAACTAGCCTAATGAATGCACAGCGTTATGCGCGAATCTGCGAGATGCTCGCCAGGCGCCAGCCTGATCTGACGGTCTGCATGGAGCAGGTTCATAAGCCCCATAACGTCTCTGCTATTATCCGCACCGCAGACGCCGTTGGCGTGCATGAAGTGCACGCCGTCTGGCCGGGTAGCCGTATCCGCACCATGGCCTCTTCTGCGGCGGGCAGCAACAGCTGGGTGCAGGTTAAAACCCATAGCACCATCAGCGACGCCGTTTCCCATCTTAAAGGCCAGGGCATGCAGGTTCTGGCGGCACATCTGTCTGATAAAGCCGTCGATTTTCGCGAGATCGATTACACCCGCCCGACCTGTATTATGATGGGGCAGGAGAAAACCGGCATCACGCAGGAAGCGCTGGATCTGGCAGATCAGGACATCATCATTCCCATGACGGGCATGGTGCAGTCGCTTAACGTCTCCGTCGCCTCTGCCCTCATTCTGTATGAAGCCCAGCGCCAGCGGCAAAACGCCGGTCTGTATAAGCGGGAAAACAGCATGCTGCCGGAAGACGAGCAACAGCGCTTGCTGTTTGAAGGCGGCTATCCGGTACTGGCCCGCGTGGCAAAACGCAAAGGTCTGCCTTATCCCCACGTCAACACGCAGGGCGAAATTGAAGCCGATGATGCGTGGTGGGCCACCATGCAGTCAGCGAAATAACCATGAAAGGCCGCCTGCTTGACGCCATTCCGCTAAGCTCGCTGACCGGCGTGGGCGCAGCGCAGAGCAGCAAGCTCGCCAAAATCGGCCTCGTCAACGTGCAGGATCTCCTCCTGCATCTGCCTTTACGCTACGAAGATCGCACCCAGCTTTACACCATCGCCGATCTGCTGCCGGGCATTTATGCCACGGTGGAAGGCGAAGTGCTGAATTGTAACGTCACCTTTGGCGGGCGTCGCATGATGACCTGTCAGATCAGCGACGGCAGCGGCATTCTCACCCTGCGCTTCTTTAACTTCAGCGCGGCGATGAAAAACAGTCTGGCGACAGGAAAACGCGTGCTGGCTTACGGTGAAGCGAAGCGCGGCAAATATGGCGCGGAGATGATCCACCCCGAATACCGTGTACAGGGCGACCTCAGTAGCCCGGCGCTGGCAGACACTCTGACCCCCGTTTATCCAACAACCGAAGG
>Ga0209795_10002121_pt1 | contig 11348 bp, 9 predicted proteins | sample AgamicOrMarz_FD_187166 | JGI IMG/M metagenome (GOLD analysis project Ga0209795, IMG submission 187166) | Agave microbial communities from Guanajuato, Mexico - Or.Ma.rz (SPAdes) (version 2) | ecosystem: Host-associated > Plants > Phyllosphere > Phylloplane/Leaf | place: Guanajuato, Mexico...
ACATTGCCGTGGATTCCCGCCTGATCGCGGTCAAGCCACACACCCTCAGCATGCGTGAGGCGGCTGCATTGCCTTTGGTATTCATCACCGCGTGGGAAGGTCTGGTCGATCGCGCCAATGTCCGCTCTGGTCAGCGTGTCCTGATTCATGGGGGCGCGGGTGGGGTCGGCCAAGTGGCTGTGCAACTGGCCAAGGCTCGCGGTGCCGATGTCTACGCCACCGGTTCGGCGGGCAGTTTCGACTTCATACGCTCGCTGGGGGCCACGGCGATCGACTATCAGGCACAGAGCGTTGAGGATTATGTCGAGCACTACACCGCCGGAGAAGGGTTCGACATTGTCTACGACACCGTCGGCGGCAGCACGCTGGATGCATCATTCAAAGCCGTGAAAGCCTATACCGGGCACGTGCTGAGCTGCCTGGGTTGGGGCCAGCACAGCCTGGCACCGTTATCTTTCAAAAGTGCCACCTACTCGGGCGTCTTCACCCTGGCGCCACTGCTCACCGGCAAAGGACGCGAACACCACGGCGCTATCCTGCGCGAGGCCGCTGCGCTGGCCAATGCGGGTCAACTGACGATCCGCGTGGATCAACAGCACTTTGCGCCGCAGGACGTCAACGAGGCATTTCGCCAAGTCGCCGAAGGCCGCGGCAAGGGCAAGACGGTGATCGAGTTTGTGGCTGCCTAGTTCCTTGTAATCTCTTTAGAGCGCACTCGGCCAAACGCGTGCGCAATGGTCCGCAACGTCCTCGCCGCCATTCTCCCAGCCAAAAGCGTCAAACACGTAGCACCCCACGAGTTGAACGGGCCGACCTTCGCTCATTCAATCGTGACCACCCAAGAATTGATTGACGCGCTGGCAGTGCAGGAGTAATGGCCGATGACCCTCATAGGATAGCTGATCGATCACCGGCCCATTTCTACACGGCCCAACAGGAGCAGCCCAAGGCACCAAAAAAACTTCGGGGGTCCGATACTGGAGCATTGGATCCCCATGCACCGGCATGATCGTGACCGTGCAGGCCGCAAAAGCTTGCGCAGCCGCACGAGGCCGCGACTTGGGCGCGCAGCGGAGCCAGCGAGTTTCTGCCTGCTCCGTCTGGGTCTCCCCAGGCGCCATAACCTTTAAAGGTACGCGTCGGCGACCAGTCAGGCATGGCGGGCGGTAGCGGGTTGTCGTCAAACCTGGCGAATTGGCCGGCCCCGTAAACCACGCGCCCGCCAACCACGGTCATATCGGCGGTAAGAAATGAAATCTCCTCTTCAGGCACAGAGAAGTAGTCCTTACTTGGCACAATCAGGTCAGCAAAGTGACCGGTCTGGATGCGACCACGTTTGCCCTCTTCGTTAGAAAACCAGGCGACATTCTCTGTCCACATCCGCAACGCCGCTTCGCGATCAAGCAGGTTTCGTTGAGGGTACAGATTCAGACCGCCCACCGTTTTACCGGTTACCATCCAGGATAGCGAAACCCAGGGGTTGTAGGAGGCAACCCGGGTGGCATCGGTGCCTGCAGACACTTTCACCCCTTTTTCCAGTATGCGCGCTACGGGCGGGGTCGCTTGCGCCGCACGGGCGCCGTAGCGCTCGACGAAGTACTCCCCCTGATAAGCCATACGATGTTGTACAGCGATGCCACCGCCGAGCGCGGCGATACGGTCGATTGATTTGTCCGAGATGGTTTCGGCATGATCAAAGAACCAATTGATGCCAGCGAGGGGGATGTCCTCGTTGACCTTCTCAAATACATCCAGCGCTCGGGTAATGGTTTCGTCGTAGGTGGCATGCAACCGCCACGGCCATCGGTTCTCTGCGAGGATGCGCACAACTTCCTCCAGTTCTCCCTCCATCTCGGGCTGCAGGTCCGGTCGCGGCTGGCGAAAATCTTCGAAGTCGGCAGCGGAAAACACCAACATTTCGCCCGCGCCGTTGTGACGGAAGTAGTCGTTTCCTTGCTTGTACTTAACGCTGGAGGTCCACTTGAGGAAATCCTCCTTCTCTTCCTTGGGTTTCTGAGTGAACAGGTTGTAAGCCAACCTGACCGTCATTTGCCCATCGTTGTCCAACTTCTGGATCACTGCGTAATCGTCGGGATAGTTTTGGAAACCGCCGCCCGCATCAATAACCCCTGTCACACCCAAGCGATTGAGCTCGCGCATGAAATGGCGAGTGGAGTTGACCTGATAGTCGAAGGGCAACTTCGGTCCCTTGGCCAACGTGGCGTAAAGGATCGTCGCGTTGGGCGTGGCCAACAGCAGGCCCGTAGGCGCACCATTGGCATCGCGGTAAATTTTCCCGCCTGGTGGCTCGGGGGTATCTCGGGTGTAGCCGACCGCGCGCAAGGCCGCACCATTGAGCAAGGCCCGGTCATAGAGATGCAGAAGAAATACAGGTGTATCGGGCGCGATCGCATTGATCTCGGCTATGGTTGGCAAACGCTTTTCAGCGAACTGGTGTTCAGTGAAGCCACCTACCACGCGAACCCACTGCGGTGCTGGTGTGTTAGCCACTTGGCGCTTGAGCATGTCCATGGCGTCAGCCAGTGAACGCACACCGTCCCAGCGCAATTCCAGATTGTAGTTAAGGCCGCCGCGGACCATGTGGGTATGGTTATCGACTAAGCCAGGGAGCACACAACGGCGCTTGAGGTCGACAACTTTTGTGGCTGAGCCAGCCAGCGCCAGGACTTCCTGGTCTGACCCTACAGCCAGAAACTTGCCGTCTTTGATTGCAACGGCGTGGGCGACTGGGTTGGCGCGATCCAGTGTAGTGATCTCGCCATTGTGGAAAATGATGTCCGGAATGGAATCGGTCATATTCGGCCCTTCCCTACTTAGAGTTTCGGAAAAAGCGCTGCGTCCAAAGACACCCCCTAACGCTAAGGTGGAGGCGGCCTGGAGAAGTTTTCGGCGCGATGTCATAGGTAGAGGCCTCACAGATATAAAGCCCGTTTCCAGGGCCTTCAGGGAATAGCGAACCTTGAGAACCGGTTACTCACGTCTGACTGGACGTTTTAGACTGCATACATCCTCATGCTCCACCTCGTGTTTTGGACAATAACGCCGATGGGTGGAGCTATCGCGTCAGCGCTGCGCGACAGCTCTTGCATAACGGATTTATTTAGCAGGGTTTGGACCGATGTGCTCGCCGTGTTGCACCCGCTCAGGCGCCTTATGCACCATGGTGTAGGCATAATCCACACCCATCCCGTAGGCGCCGGAATGTTCCTGCACGATCCCCATCACGGCTTCATAGGTCTCTTTGCGCGCCCAATCCCGCTGCCATTCGAGCAGCACCTGCTGCCAGGTAACCGGTACGATACCGGCCTGAATCATGCGGTCCATGGCGTAGTTGTGCGCGTCGATCGAGGTGCCACCCGAGGCGTCGGCAACCATATAGATTTCATAGTCTGTATCGCGCAGGCAGGACAGTGCGAAGGTCGTGTTGCAGACCTCGGTCCACAGGCCGGATACGACGATCTTCTTACGGCCGGCAATGGCGGACTCTGCCAAGGCATCACGAACGTTTTGGTCATCCCAGGAGTTCATTGAAGTACGTTCGAGGATTTTGTTCTGCGGATATACCGCTAGCAACTCAGGGTATGTATTGCCAGAGAAACCCTCGGTTTCCACAGTCGTGATGGTGGTAGGTATGCCGAACGCTTTGGCAGCCTTGGCCAACCCCACGACATTATTTTTCAGCACCTGCCGATCTATCGACTGCACACCAAAGGCCATTTGGGGCTGGTGGTCGATGAAAATCACTTGGCTGTTTTGCGGGGTCAGTATTTCAAAGTACTTGTTGGACATGGCGGATTTCCTTTGGTAAGTAGAGCAATACGAAAGCGGCGTTATGCGTGGCTGCGCAATCAGAACGCTACCCGTCCTGGTAGGGCTAAAAGCCACTTTCCGGACGAGTTCAGGGGTGCCGAAAAGCCCCTTGAATTTACGAATGCAGCATTGTTCAGCCGCGTTCGCGGGGTTCAGTTAAATGCCCGAAAAACGCTTGCCAAGCTGCTTTTGCAAGTGCACATCATCTGCGGCTAATTCGCTCCCACCTTGAAGGGAAGTGCATCTTTGGATGTCTTCACGGTCCATGAACCGGACTGCCGGAACGAACTGGCAGACGCGTAGGTATCTTCCATGAACTGGAAATAGGTCATCTTTCCATCCTGAACTTTCGCATGGATGGAAAACGGTGATGTGAACAGATGTCCGACCGCCACGGAGCGGTAGGTGAACTTACCGAAAATCGCGACATCTTCGCCGGAAGCGATTTTGGTAGTAATCGTAAAGTCTTCGATTTTCCAGTAGTTTGAGACCTGCAAAAACAAAGAGCTAAAGGCTTTGGGACCTTTGTTTGTGCCGGTCCACGGCATGATTTTTCTGAGTTCTGGATTGTCAAAGTTTAGAGAAACATAGGTGGCGTCTGGAGCTGCCAACCTCATTGCCGCGGCTTCGACTTTATCGGGTGCGGTATTGGCCAGGAATTCCACGACAACCGCTAGTGAAGCAGCAGATTGCGCTTCAGTAGCTGACTGCGCCGACGCTGGAGTGATTGTTACTAACCATGAGGCGAGCGCCATTGCTGCTGTGATCAATTTGATGCTTCGAGTATTCATGAACTCTCCATTTATGAGTACGATTTTGCGATTCGCGGTCATCCAACCCATGTTGCAAATTGCTACGTGTCGAAAAGCGACAATTGGTACTGGAGCAAGGGCTATGCCAATTTTATAAAACTTATATAAATCGATATTTATCAATGACATATAACTCAATGTGATGTCGCGAGTATCGGGCTCGGAGTTTATCGAAGGGCTTGTTTGATCATTTGATGAAGTCTCGGCGAGGTTTTGTTGATTTGATCAATCCAGCTCGAGCGTGGTCCACGGTGAACCGCCAGGCGGCCACGCAAAGTCACTCAAGACTCTCGTCATGCAACAAGCCGCTTTTCTTCAGGCGATAGGCCAGTGCCGGCCGGGTCAAGCCGAGCATGCGAGCGGCTTGCGAGACGTTTTGGTGTGAAAGCTCCATGGCGCGGCGCATCAGCCGTTCTTCCACAGCATCCAGGCTGATGTTTTTATCAAAGATCTGCGTAACCCAATCGGGACAAGGTTCTTCACCGCCAGCCTGAACTAACGCGCCATCAGAGTTGAGACGATCACCGTGCGAATCGTCTGTTTTTGGGAAGACTGCAAAGAGTGCATCCTGGCCTATGGTCTCGTTGCTGTCGGTCAGGATGACGCCACGCTCAATCGTATTTTCCAATTCGCGAATATTCCCCGGCCAGGCGTAGCGGCGACACAATTCAAGAGCTTTGTCTGATAAACCCAGCGTTCGCTTGTGATATTGCAAGTGAAATTTGCTTATAAAGTGCTCGGCCAGCAGTGGCAGATCTTCAAGTCGCTCGCGCAGTGGGGGAATCTGCACCGGAAACACATTCAAGCGGTAATAAAGATCGGCGCGAAACCGGCCCGCTTCGACGGCGTCGGCGAGGCTTTCATTGGTAGCAGCGATGACTCGCACATTGATCTTGCGGGTTCGGGAATCGCCTACCCGTTCCAGTTCACCCTCTTGAAGTACCCGAAGTAATGTCGCCTGCGCTCTGGGCGTCAGCTCCACCACCTCGTCTAGAAAAATCGTCCCTCCGTTGGCCCGTTCAAAGCGTCCTGGGCGGGTTTGATTGGCGCCGGTAAAAGCGCCTTTCTCAACACCAAACAATTCGGCTTCAATCAGGTCCTGAGGAATGGCAGCGCAGTTCACTGCGACAAACGCTTGCTCGGCGCGATCACTGCGCAGATGCACGCTCCGTGCGATGACCTCCTTGCCGACGCCAGTTTCTCCGAGCAGCAGGACGGAAATTTTTCCTTTGGCAGCCTTGTCGATCATCCGGCATACCTTCAAATAGGCAGGCGAGCGCCCTACTCCATAGAATTGAGCTTCCTGCTTCTCCAGGCTTCTACGCAGAGAGCTGATCTGTGATTGCAGTTCATACAGCTCCTCGATGATTGGATCGGCTTGAAAGTACTGTCTGAATTCTGCGGCGTTCTCCCATTCCTCGGCAGGTTTACCAATAATGATGCAGCGCTCATCCCCGCATCCGCGACAGGTCGTTTCTTGGATGATGATTTCGCGTTTCATGAATGAAGAACTGTACGCACAGGCGTAGCCCAACAAAGACCAACAGACTGGTTCCTCCATCAGGCCGACTTCAGTCAGGCAAGTCTCGACCTCAAAGGAGTCAATCCATTCGAGCTCGCAATAAAAATGGCCGCTCTCCTGATCCAGCTCTAACTGAATGGGTTTCGCATTGACCATACCTTTGAGGGAATGCAGTTGCGGGCCGACCAGAAACATCTGCAACTGCGGACTGTCTGGTCTGAGCTTGCGGGCCATTTCCGCATCCTTGAGTCCAGACTGGTAGCCAAGGCGCAAGAAGAACCCCTTGGCGCGGTCGACGCCGAGGCTATTGATGAGTTCACGGCGAAAATTAGCCATCGCCGATACCTGCATCAACAACATGCGCTGCTCGCCAAACCAGATCTTGCCTTCCGTGCTTTGAAAACGAACCTGGTCGCTCAGGTCGTGAAAGCCGGAATAGTGGAGCTCAGGGTTGTAACTGACAGCCATTGAGAGAGACCTCGATTATTGTTTTGAGCGGTCTTGATCAAGCTGTGGCGCCGAGTGAAAGCACCGAAACAATCGATCGCGATATGAAGGGATTTTAGTGCATTGCTACGCAGAGCCAGCGGGCCTCCCGATGCAAAGACATGACGGTGCACGGGCTTCGCGGGCAGATGAAGGCAGTTACCAAGCGCCAAAGTCAGCCAGGCTTAATGTTGGTGATCTGGCCCGAGCCGGCCATGTGCTGTGTTGGACTAGGTATTGGTCATTCGCAATATCCCAGCAGATTGCGAATGCACGCCTTCAGTATCGGCCGTCGATGAACGCGGGAATGGGGCGCCTCCCTGGCAAAGCGGTACTTCACTGGCCCCTCACTCCCGTGCTGATCAACCTTCAGCGGGTACCGGCGTGTCGAGCAATTGCTGCTCCCACAGATAAGCAATGCCGCTACCTGCAGCATGCTGGAGAAGCACATCGGTTACAGCGCCTGCCGTATCGAGGCGTGCCCAGTCGCGTTGCCATTCAGCCATGACTGCCAACCAGGTCATGACATTTGCCCCGGCGCCGACCATGCGTTGGATGGCGACTTGATGGGCTTCGACCGAAACGCCACCGCACGCGTCGGTGACCACGGTAACGTCCCAGCCCTCGCCTAGTGCTTGAATCGCTGGCATGGCGACGCAGACCTCAGTCCACAGGCCAGCCAGGACCAATGTCTTGCGGCCTGTTGCCTTGACCGCGTCCACTACTTTCTTGTCTTCCCAAGTATTGATGAGCGTTCGGTCAATCACCTCCTGACCGGGGAAAACGTCGGTGATTTGCGGAAAGATCCAACCGCCACGCTCGGCAATCACACTGGTCAGAATGGTCGGGACGTTAAACGCCTTCGCAGCCTTCGCCAATGCTGTCGCACAGTTGACCGCTGCGTGCGGATCGTGGCTATTGAGATTGGTGAGTTGAAAAGGCTGGTGGTCGATCAACACAAGTACGGAGTCTTCTGGACGAAGAAGCGAAGCAAGACCGTTACGAAAAGCCATTAATCCATCCTCTTGTTGCCGTGGGTTGGCACGTTTATTTGCGGGATCAGTTTCCGTGCAGCGCGCCTTATGAGCGGCGATGCCTCATGCACTGTGCAGCGCCCTCAAACCTTCGGGTAGTAGCAGCGAATAACTAACTGTGTCGCGCAATGAGGAACGCCACGGTTTTTGCTGTCATTCTCTGGCGATGGCTTCACGGCTTCATGACGACGCGCCCCAGCGGTTTGCTTCGCTCCGCGAAGTCATGCGCAGCAGCCTGCGATAGGGTAAAGGCCTGTTCAATGACAACCCGTATACGCCCCCGCAATACATCCTGTAGCAGCTTGTCGACACTCGCACGCACTGCCGGCCGCTCGAAAAGTGGCCCCATGTACGCACAGATCAGGACGTCCCCGGGAACCGCTATTGGCGCCAAGGCGCGAACTCCGTAATGTGCAGTTCAGATGTACGTTCTGGTAGTCGCATTCCGTGCGTAGCTGCGTGACAAAAAAAGGAACGTGGAAATGGATATAGAAGAGCTTGAAACCTTTGTAGAAGTGGCCGATGCCGGCGGCATTTCCCGTGCGGCAACGCGCCTGGGCACGTCGAAATCTATCGTCAGTCGCCGGCTTGCCCGCCTGGAAGCAGAGCTGGGCGTGCAACTGATGGCGCGTACCACCCGCGGTGCGGCCCTTACCGAAGCTGGGGCGACCTTCCGCGACTACGCCGCCAGAATATGCGCTGAGGCCGAGTCGGCACGCGATGCGATCTTGCCTTCCGGCGAGCTTTGTGGCCGCCTGCGGATCGCCGCGCCCCTGACTTTGGGGCCAATACATTTCGCGCCGATCCTCGCGGAAATGGCCAGGCGTCACCCACAGCTTCATGTGCAAACGAACTACACCGATCGTTTCGTTGACCTCATCGCCGAGGGGTATGACTGCGCGATACGGGTGGGCTACCTGCCCGATTCCAACATGATCGCCCGGTGTATCGGACCGATCTTTGGCCAATTGGTGGCAAGCCCCGTCTATGTCAAGGCGCATGGAGCGCCCGAAACACCCGACGAAGTCGTCAGCCACCAAGCACTGATGCAAGGCAATGAATCGTGGTCATTCATGGATGGTGACACGATGGTTACGGTGCGCCCGCAGGGAACGTTCAAAGCCGACAATGGCACCGCACTGCTGGCCGCAGCTTTGGCCGGCATCGGCATTGCCTGGTTACCTGACTGGGTCACGCATGAGCATTTGGCGAGCGGCGCACTTGTAGCGATCATGACGGATTATCCGCCGCCTCCAGCAGGCGCTTATGTAGTTCGACCGCCAGGCCAGCACCCTGCGCGAAAGATAAGGGTGCTCACCGAATTGCTGCTTGAATACTGCGACCAGGCGGCACATATTCCTGAGTCGCCACAGAGCTGAAAGACCCGATTGCAAGCTCCCTTAGAGTGAGTCCTGAAAGCAAAGTATGGATACCAGGCTTACTTATTGATCCATCAGAGCTATCGCGGCTAATACGTCCAGTCCTGATCAGCGCACCCGAATATTTCTCCAAAGTTTCATTCCTCACTCGCGAATAACGCCAACACCCGGTTGGATGTTCCGATTTTTGCGACACAGTAATACAACCCACGAGACTACAAACCAAGGAACTGGATCCCTAATATCCGCCCCCGTATCGGCACGCTTGCACCATCCCTGGTGAATGCGCGCGGCCAAATAACTGCATGCCAGACAGGTGAGTAATGATCGATTTGGAAGGAAAACGTGCGTTGGTGACGGGAGGAGCTCGCGGGATCGGCGCCGCTATCGCAGTGGCACTGGCAGAGAATGGCGCCGATGTTGCGTTCACCTACCAGCAGTCGACGGAAAAAGCTGAGGCAGTGGCCAAATTCATCGCTGATAAAGGGCGTCGTGCTATCGCGATTCAAGCCGACAGTGCCAACCCGCAAGCCATTGAATGCGCAGTCGCGCAGGCCATCTCGACGCTGGGCGGCCTCGATATTCTCGTCAATAGCGCGGCTATCGGCTTGAACGGAATGATCGCCGACATTGATGTAGACGACTATCAAGCACTGATGGATATCAACGTGCGAGGCCCCGTCCTGTTCGCAAAGGCGGTCATCCCGCATCTGCCCGCTGGCGGAAGAATCATCACAATTGGCTCGGGACTGGCAGAGCGGGTGCCCTTTGCGGGTGTAACAGCCTATGCAATGTCCAAGTCGGCGTTGCTCGCATTCACCCGGGGTTTGTCACGTGAACTCGGCCCCACCGGCATAACCGTTAATCTTGTTCAGCCGGGATCGGTCGACACCGACGCAAATCCAGCCTTCGGCCCCGCCGGCGACTTTCAGCGGAGCCTGTCGTCCTTGGGACGTTTTGGCGAGCCTCGCGAGGTTGCGAGTGCGGTGGTCTATCTGGCCAGTCCTGCCGCGAGCCTGATCACTGGCGCCATCCTGACCGTGGACGGCGGTGCGATCGCTTGACTAACGCTCAGGCAGCTGTCCGCAGTGGACGGCAGCCATGGACTGTTGGTCAGGGGTTGAAACGCACTAATGGCCATTTGCAGAGGCAGGAAGCATTGGATATTGATGATCTTCGAACCTTCGTCGAGGTAGCCGACGCGGGCGGTGTTTCGTCGGCGGCCCGGCGACTGGGTGTTGCGAAATCGATAATAAGCCGCAGGCTTCTGAAGCTGGAAACCCAACTGGGTGTGCAGCTATTGGCCAGGACAACCCGTGGTGCTGCTGTCACCGAAGCGGGAGCCGCGTTGCGAGAGTATGCGGCGCGGATCGTCGCTGAGTTTGACGCGGCCAGGGACGCCATTGTTCCAGATGGAGACCTTCGAGGTCGCTTCCGGATCGCAGCACCGATCTCGTACGGCCCGACACATATTGCCCCCGTGCTTGCTGAAATGGGGCGACGCCACCCTCTCCTGCACATTCATGCAAGTTACAGCGATCGTATCGTCGATCTGATTGGCGAGGGCTTCGATTGTGCTATTCGGGTCGGCCATTTACAGAGCTCCAATTTCATCGCAAAGCGTGTGGGCAGCATTCACGGCAAACTCGTGGCAAGCCCAGGCTATGTGAGTACACATGGAGCGCCAGAGGCTCCCCACGAGATTCTTGCGCATGAATCTCTTATGCAAGGTGCGGAAACCTGGCGGTTTATGGATGGCCAAAAGTCCATCATGGTTAATCCCCAAGGGCGCTTCAAGGCTGACAATCCTGTCGCGCTCGCCGCGGCAGCCGTTGCAGGTCTGGGTCTAGGGTACCTTTCTGACAGTGTCATCGACGAGCACATCAAATCTGGCGCATTGGTGTCCGTCATGCACAGATATCCCCCTGTTCCGGCGGGTATTTACATTGTTCGCCCCCAAAGCCAGCACCCTGCGCGAAAGATACGGGTGCTGACGGACATGCTGGTCGATTGGTTCGCAGATGTGAGCCCGGGCAACGTCCTCTCCCTTTAGAAGGCAAGCCACTCGGGACGGCGAGCGTTCAATCTATCCAATTGCCGGACGCATCTTCCACTCGTAGTTCCTGCACAACCATGCCATTCGCCTGCATGCAGGCGCTGAGCTGCGCATGTTTGCCTAAGATCAATCGCCTGAGTAGAATGCGATTCATTATCAATCATGTATGTCCCGGGATGCCGATGCGTAGCGACGAAACACTAGGTACTGCAGATCCAGGGCTGCTCT